>Ga0115551_1002922_pt1 | contig 10240 bp, 8 predicted proteins | sample COGITO_mtgs_1103_FD_87179 | JGI IMG/M metagenome (GOLD analysis project Ga0115551, IMG submission 87179) | Pelagic marine microbial communities from North Sea - COGITO_mtgs_110321 | ecosystem: Environmental > Aquatic > Marine > Epipelagic | place: Germany:Helgoland, sampling site Kabeltonne... | reverse complement strand
GTAATGGATCCTTTTACAGGTAGAGTACTGGCATTAAGTGGTGGATACAGTTTTAAAAAAAGTGAATTTAATAGAGCAACTCAAGCATTAAGACAACCAGGATCTGCATTTAAACCTTTTATATATGCTTTAGCACTTGAAAATGGATACACTCCATCAACATTAATTTTAGATGCTCCTTTAGTTTTAAAACAAGGTTCAGACTTAAAAATGTGGAAGCCAGAAAATTATGGAAAAAAATTTTATGGACCTTCGACTTTAAGAATGGGATTGGAAAAATCTAGAAACTTAATGACAGTAAGAATTGCTCAAGATTTGGGTTTAAAAAAAATAGTCAATTTTTCTGAGCAACTTGGTATCTATGATAAGCCAAGTGAACTACTGTCAATTTCTTTAGGCTCAGCAGAAACTACTTTATTGAAATTAACATCTGCATATTGCTCTTTTGTTAATGGTGGAAAATTAGTCAAACCAATTTTAATAGACAGAATTCAAGATAGTGAAGGGAATACAATATTTAATAATGAAAAAAGAAAATGTTTAAATTGTAATGAAATATCCCCTTTAAGTAAAACGTATCCAGAAATCAAAGATGATTTTTCACAAATATTCTCTTCTGAAACAGCTTACCAAATTACATCAATACTTGAAGGAGCAATCCAAAATGGCACAGGTAAGAAATTAAAAGATTTGAATTTGGATTTAGCTGGAAAAACTGGGACAACAAATAAAAACACAGACACTTGGTTTATTGGATTTACATCTAAGCTAGCTATTGGAGTTTATGTGGGATCAGATAACCCCAAACCACTAGGAAAAAATGAAACTGGTGCAAAAACAGCACTACCAATTTTTAAAGAATTTGTAAAAAAAGCAATTGATAAACAAGATGCAAGACCATTTAAAGTTGCTAATAATATTTCTATGATGGTTATCGACCATGTAACTGGTAAAAAGGCAATGATACAGTCAAAAAAAACTATTATTGAAGCTTACAAGAATATTCCAAATGAAACTCTTTCAAATTTGGATATTAATAATAGATTTAAAAACAATAGTATATTAAGGTTTTATTAATGGAAAATGAATATTTAAATCATAAAGAAGAAATAGAAAAAATTAATCAAAGAGTTAAGGAGTATCTTTGAAAAACACAATATTCGTTCAAAGTTAGAAAGTAATAATCAAAAAATGCTAGAAAGTGATTTCTGGCAAAATAAGTCAAATTCCAAAAAAATAATTAAAGAAAAAAAATTATATGAGGATTTAATTAAATCATATGATTATTCTGTCAAATCACTAATTGACCTACAAGAATTAAATGATTTAGCTGTAGATGAAAAAAATCAATCAGTAATAAATGAAGTTTTAGAAAATATTAAGATTTTGAAAAAATCTGCAAAAAAAAATGAAACTAAATGTTTTTTATCAAATGAAAGTGATAGTTTTGATTGTTATATTGAAATTCATGCAGGTGCTGGAGGTACAGAGAGCCAGGATTGGGCGGAAATGTTAAGAAAAATGTATATAAAGTGGGCTGATAGAAGAGGATTTAAATCTGAACTAATAAGTGAACATAAGGGCGATGAAGCAGGAATAAAATCATCAACAATTAAAATTGAAGGTGATTATGTTTATGGTTGGTTAAACGCTGAGTCAGGAATTCATAGATTAGTTAGAATTTCACCTTTTGATTCAGGTGCAAGAAGGCATACCAGTTTTGCAAGTGTATGGATTTATCCAGTTGTTGATGAAAATATTGATATAGAAATAGTAGAAAAAGATCTCAGAATAGATACATACAGATCAAGTGGAGCAGGTGGACAACATGTTAATACAACAGACAGTGCGGTAAGAGTTACTCATATCCCAACTAAAATTGTAGTACAGTGCCAAAATGAAAGATCTCAACATAAAAATAAAGAAACATGTATGAACATGTTAAAAGCCAGACTTTATGATTTTGAATTAAAAAAAATAGAAAAAAAAAATCAAAATCAAGAATCATCAAAATCAGAGATCGGTTGGGGTCATCAAATTAGATCTTATGTTCTTCATCCATATAGACTGATCAAAGATAATAGAACAAATTTTGAAAGTTCAAATCCAGAAAAAGTTTTAGATGGGGAATTAGATGATTTTTTAGAGAGCTCGCTATATAACATTAAATGATAAAATTATTAGTTAAAATATTTTCAATATTGCTCGTAACTGCAATTTTAATAATCATTTATTTTAGTTTAGTTGGCCTTAAAACAGAAAAGTTTAATGAAGTTATTACTAAACAATTATTAAAAAATAACTCAAATATTGATGTAAAATTGAAAGACGTAAATTTTATGTTGAGTCCACTTGATCTTTCTATCAATGTAAAAACTTATGCCCCAGAAATTTTTATAGATAAAAACAAATTATCATTAGAGTATATTGCATCAAATATTCCTCTGAAATCTTTTTTTAAGGAAAATTTTATAATTGATGACATTAAGCTATCTACAAAATTCCTGAAAATTAGAGATGTAATTACATTATCAAGAATTTATAGAAATTCTACAGAATTACTAATTTTAAATAAAATTATAAAAGAAGGTTCAATTATTGCAGATATTAATTTTAATTTTGATGAAAATGGAAAAATTAAAAATGATTATGTTATAAAGGGTATAGTCAAAGACACACAGTTAAAATTATTAAACAACAATGAAATAGAAAAATTAAATTTTATTTTTGAAGTTAAATACAATCAATTTAATTTAAGAGATATAAGAACTAAATTTAATCAAGTACCAATACTATCCTCAATAACAGAAATACAAAAAAAAGATAAAAATTTTTATATAAATTCAAAATTAGAAACAAATAAAAAAGATTTTAATTTTAATGAGTTCAATAAAATTTTTAAAGGTGAATTAAAAAATCAAGGAATTGAAAATATGATTTTCAGCTCTTCAAATGATGTTTCTTTTTTCATTAACGAAAAATTTAAAATTAAAGATTTTAGATTAAAATCCAATATTGATTTAAAAAGTCTTACTTATATTAATGAATTAAAAAATTTTAAAAAATATTTTAAAGACTATAAAAATACTTTAAAACTTAAGAATAATAAAATTTTATTAAGTTATAATAAAAATAAATTCTCAATAAATGGAAATGGAATGATAGGTTATGAAGACATTTATGACAATATTGATTATCAAATCAAACAACAAGATAACCAACATATTTTTTCCACTAATATAGATCTAAAAAAAAATTTATTTTTAATACCGTTATTAAATTTCAAAAAGAAAAAAAATTCAACATTATCAATTAATTTAGATGGCGTTTATAAAGATAACCAAGAAATTTTATTTAATAAGATTAGTTTAAAAGAGAATAATAATTTAATTTTAGTAAAAAATTTAAAGTTAAATAAAAAATTAGAAATCTCTAAAATAGATCTTATAGATATTAATCTAGTAAATAAAGAAAAAATTATAAATCAACTTAAGCTTCAAAGGCAAAAAAAAAATTATAAGATTTCTGGGAAAAATTTTTACATTAAAGATATAATAGATCAAATTAATAATAATGATAATCTTTCGAAATCAATTTTTGATAATCTAAATACAATTATTGATATCAACATTTCAACGATTTATTTGGACCCTAAAAATTTTGTTAATAATTTTAGTGGAAATATAATCTATAAAAAAAATAAGATTTATAAGTCAGATTTAGTGTCCACATTTCCTAATAATAAAAAATTAAATTTAACGATTAATACAAACGAAAATAATGAAAAAATCACTACAATTTATTCTGAAAATCCTAAGCCTTTATTAAGTTCATATAAATTTATTAAAGGTTTTGAAGAGGGAATTTTAGATTTTTATTCTGTGAAGAGGAATAACGTTTCAGAGTCTGTGCTTAAAATAAGTGATTTTAAAATTCAAGAAGTTCCTGTCTTAGCTAAATTATTGACCTTAGCATCTTTACAGGGGATTGCAGATTTATTAACCGGCGAAGGAATAAGATTTGACGATTTTGAGTTAAAATTTACAAGCAAAGACAAACTAATGAGAATTGATGAACTGTATGCAATTGGTCCAGCGATTTCTATTATGATGGAGGGCTATATTGAAAAAAATAATTTAATTAGTTTGAAGGGCACATTAGTTCCAGCAACAACAATTAACAGGACTATCGCCTCTATTCCATTGTTAGGAAATATATTGGTTGGAAAAAAAGTTGGCGAAGGAGTTTTTGGGGTCAGTTTTAAAATTAAAGGCCCTAAAGACAAGTTAAAAACAACAGTTAATCCAATTAAAACTTTAACTCCAAGATTTATTACCAGAACTTTGGAAAAGTTAAAAAAGAATTAAGATAATTTAACCTTAATATGTCTTTTTTTACCTAATGAAAGTTTAATTAAATTATTATTAAATAATTTTTTTGTGACGATCATTTTTTCGTCATCTATTATCTGACTGTTAATTTTAACTCCATTACCTTTAATTAATCTTCTAGCTTCACTTTTAGAGCTTTCTAGTTTTGACAAAATAATTAATTCAACTATATTTATTTTCTCATCTAGTTGTTTTTTACTTATAGATACTGATGGCAAGGTATCCCCTAAAGCATTATTAGAAAATGTTTCTTTAGCAGAAGCCTCACATTTTTTTGCCTCATCTTCACCGTGCAACATTTTTGTTGCATTATTTGCAAGTAAAATTTTCAATTCATTAATTTCTGTATTTTTAATTTTATCAATTTCATCAACTTCTAAATTAGTAAAAATTTTAATAAATTTTAAAACATCTCTATCATCAGTATTTCTCCAAAACTGCCAGTAGTCATAGGCTGAAAGAGATTTTTTATCCAACCATATAGCACCAGACTCAGTTTTTCCCATTTTAGCACCAGATGCCAATGTAATTAATGGAGTTGTAAGGCCATATGCTTGCTTATTAGAATGTCTCTTTATTAATTCAACACCATTTACTATATTTCCCCATTGGTCAGATCCACCAATTTGTAGCATACAATTTTCTTTTTTATTTAATTCTAAAAAATCATAAGCTTGTAATATCATGTAATTAAATTCCATATAACTTAATGACTGCTCTCTTTCGAGTCTAGTTTTGACGCTGTCAAAGCTCAACATTTTATTAATTGTAAAATGCTTGCCAATATCTCTTAAAAATGAAATATAATTTAAACCCTTAAGCCAACTATAATTATTTACAAATATTGGTTTTGTTTTTGGATCTTTCTCATCAAGAAAATTTTTTAATATTTTTTCAATATTTTTAATATTTTTTTCAATTTCTTCTTCTGATAAAATTATTCTGGTTTTATCTTTTCCAGATGGATCCCCAATTCTAGTAGTACCCCCACCAAGCAAAACGATTGGACGATGGCCGTGCTTTTGTAAAAGTCTTAAGCACATTATTTGAAGTAGGCTTCCCACATGCAGGCTTTCAGCCGTACAGTCAAAACCAATATAAGCATTAATTTTTTCTTTATCGAGTAACTTTGATAGGTCAGATTCAGATGTACACTGATAGAAGAAACCTCTATCTTTAAATTCTTTTAAAAATTTATTCATAAGTCTATAGTTCTACAATATACAAATTTTAATAAAAAAAAATAAGAATGGATAAAAATTATACCGCTTTAGGTCTTATGAGTGGAACATCAATGGATGGCGTGGACGCATCTGTTATAAAATCTAATGGTAAAGATAGTTATGAAAGAATTTTTGATAAATATTATGAATATGACAGTAAAATATACAAAAATCTCACTAATTTAAGAAAAAATATTATTACCTTAAAAGATCTTGTCAAACATTCAAAATTAATTGCTGATTTAGAGAGAGAAATTACCATCTATCATGCTAACATCTCAAAAGAAATTATTGAAAGTTGTTCTGAGAAAATAGATTTAATTGGTTTTCATGGTCAAACTATCTACCATAACCCAGTCGAAAAAATCTCCAAACAACTAGGAGATGGAAATTTGTTATCAAGCCTTATAAGAAAAAAAGTAGTTTATAGATTTAGAGATAATGACATAAAAAATGGAGGGCAGGGAGCACCTTTAGCTCCAATTTTTCATCAATTACTAATTAATCAAAATAAAATTGAACTTCCAACTTGTATATTAAATATTGGAGGCATAGCAAATATCACTAATATATTTTCTAAAAAAGATCTTGAATTAATCAGCTATGATATAGGTCCTGGGAATTGTCTTTTAGATGAATTTGTAAGAAGTAAGATTAATAAAAGATATGACGAAGATGGAAATATTGCAAAAGATGGAAAAACTAATGAAATAATCCTAAATCAAGCAATAGATAACTTTGATAGGATTTATAAAAAACATATCTCTTATGATGTTAAAGATTTTAGTTTAAATTTTATACGTGGGCTTTCTTTAGAAGATGGTCTTTCAACATTAACAGATTATACAGCAACAATAATCTCTTTTGCATTACATGAATTAATTACACAAAAAAATGATAAATTAAAAGTTTTAGTATGTGGTGGAGGCAGAAAAAATATTTACTTGATTAATAGTATAAATAAAAAAACTTCAAAAAATATCAATATAAACTTAATTGATGATTATAATATTGATGGTGATTTTATAGAGTCCCAAGCTTTTGCATATCTTGCAATACGATCTTATCTAAATTTACCAATCTCATTTCCAAAGACAACAAATGTTAACGCATCTTGTACAGGCGGGATTTTAGTGGAAAATTTTTAAAATAAAGCTGATTCTTTTTTAATATATTTATCTATATTTTTTATTAAAACTTCACTTGATTTTGAAAAGAAATGATTAGCATCATTAATAGATTGAAAGTTTACATCAATTCCTTTTTGAGCACTTAATCTTTTGTTCAATTCATTAATATGTTCTTCAGGAACTAACTCATCATTCTTTCCATATATCATTAGTCCAGAAGTTGGGCAGGGAGACAAAAATGAAAAATCATAAACATTTGGTTGTGGAGATATAGCGATAAATCTATTTATTTCTGGTCTTCTCATTAGTAATTGCATTGCTATTAAAGAACCAAACGAAAAACCAGAAACCCAACATTGAGAATTATCAAAGTTTTCTCTTTCTATCCAATCGAGTGCTGCTGCGGCATCCGCTAATTCTCCTTGTCCGTTATCAAACTCTCCATCACTTTTTCCAACACCCCTAAAATTAACTCTACAAACAGAAAACTCATTTTCCATAAAGGCATGAAAAGTATCAACAACAATTTTATTGTTCATAGTTCCACCGTATTGTGGATGTGGTTGTAAAACCAAAGCTATCGGTGATGTAGTTTTATTACTTTTATAATATTTTGCCTCAAGTCTTCCAGCTGGTCCAGGTATAAATACTTCTACTATTTTATTGTCCATAAGTGTTATTGATTATTATTCTCAAAAAAAAATTACATTTATCATAACTGAGCGACAATATGTTAACTTTTTTAATTAAAGTAAACTTGACTATTTTAGTCAGGTTTATATAAAAAGCCCATACAAATAAGGATAAATATGAAGTTAACATCAAAAGGCAGATATGCAGTAATGGCTTTAGCTGATTTAGCAAAGTTTAATAGTATTAATCCAGTATCTTTAAGAGATATATCGTTAAGACAAAGTATATCTTTAGTTTTTTTGGAGCAAATATTTTCAAAACTAAAAAAAAATAACATTGTAAAAAGTATTAGAGGCACTAATGGTGGATATATTTTAAATAAACAACCTATAGAGATTAAACTTGTAGATATACTTAATGCTGTTGATGAAGAAGTAAAAACTGTTCAGTGTAAAAAAGAGTCGAAAAAAGGATGTAATAGTAAAACATCAAAATGTATTACGCATAATTTATGGGACGAATTAGAGATTCATATTAACCACTTTTTCGAAAAAAAAAATTTAAAAGATCTTATAAGCAATACTACAGAAAGTAGAAATTAAAATGGACGCTAGAGAAAAAGAAATAGAAAAGTTGAAAGATTATAAATATGGTTTTTCAACTGATATTGAAAGTACGAAAGCGCCGAAAGGTTTAAATGAAGATGTAATTAAATTTATTTCAAATATTAAAAAAGAACCTGACTGGATGCTTGATTTTAGATTAAAAGCATTTGAAAGATTTAAACAATTAAAAGAACCAGATTGGCAAAAACCAAAATATCCAAAAATTGATTACCAAGATTTGTATTACTATTCTGCACCTAAAAGTATGGATGATAAACCTAAAAGTTTAGATGAATTAGATCCAAAACTTTTAGAAACATACAAAAAACTTGGCATCCCACTTCAAGAACAAGCAAGATTAAACGGCATTGCTGTAGATGCAGTATTTGACTCAGTCTCAGTTGCTACTACTTTTAGAGAAGAATTAAATAAACAAGGAATTATTTTTTGTCCAATCTCTGAGGCTATTCAAAATCACCCAGAGTTAGTTAAAAAATATTTAGGATCTGTAATCCCTACAACTGATCATTTTTTTGCTACTCTTAATTCTGCTGTTTTTACAGATGGTTCATTCGCTTACATACCAGAAGGTGTAAGATGTCCAATGGAATTATCAACTTACTTTAGAATAAATGCATCTAACACAGGTCAGTTTGAAAGAACTTTGATTATTGCTGATAAAGGAAGCTACGTAAGTTATTTAGAGGGTTGTACAGCTCCTATGAGAGATGAAAATCAATTACATGCTGCTAACGTAGAATTAATAGCATTAGATGATGCGGAAATAAAATATTCAACAGTACAAAATTGGTATCCTGGAGATAAAGATGGAAAAGGTGGAATATATAATTTTGTTACTAAACGTGGTTTATGTAAAGGTAAAAATTCTAAAATTTCTTGGACACAAGTAGAAACAGGTTCTGCTATCACTTGGAAATATCCAAGCTGTATTTTAAAAGGAGATAATTCTGTTGGAGAATTCTATTCAATTGCAATTACAAATAATCATCAAAAAGCTGATACTGGTACTAAGATGATACATCTAGGAAAAAATACAAAAAGTAAAATTATTTCCAAAGGAATAAGTGCAGGATTTTCAGACATGACCTACAGAGGTTTGGTTGACATTTCTTCAAAAGCAACAAATTCTAATAATTATACTCAATGTGACTCATTATTAATGGGGAATAAATGTGGAGCACACACTGTGCCTTATATTAAAAATAAAAACTCTGAATCTAATATAGCACATGAGGCGACAACCTCTAAAATAAGTGAAGAACAGCTACATTATTGTCAACAAAGAGGTTTAAACCAAGAAGAAGCAGTTGGGTTAATTGTAAATGGATTTTGTAAAGAAGTATTACAACAATTACCAATGGAATTTGCAGTTGAAGCTCAAAAACTTGTTGGTATCAGCTTGGAAGGAAGCGTAGGTTAATGCTAAAAATAAATGAATTAAATGCAAATATTGACAACAAAGATATTTTAAAAGGACTTTCTCTTAATATAAACCCAGGAGAAGTTCATGCTATAATGGGTCCAAATGGATCTGGTAAAAGTACGTTATCTAATATTTTATCAGGTAAAAAAGGATATGAAGTTTCAGGAGAGATTCTTTTTGAAAATAAAAATTTGTTTGATCTAGAAACAGAGGAAAGAGCACATAAAGGTATTTTTTTAGCGTTTCAATACCCTTTGGAAATTCCAGGAGTTAATACTAATATATTTTTAAAAACCTCATTAAATGCGGTGAGAAAAGCAAGAGGTGAAAAAGAACTTGATGCTATAGAGTTTTTAAAATTAGTAAAAGAAAAAGCAAAAGAACTTAAGTTTGATGAAGAAAAATTGAATAGACAATTAAATGTTGGTTTTTCTGGTGGAGAAAAAAAGAAAAATGAAATTTTACAGATGTCATTGCTGGAACCAAAGTTATCAATTTTAGATGAAACTGACTCAGGATTAGATATTGATGCTTTAAAAATTGTTGCTGATGGGGTGAATACTTTAAGAGATAAGAAAAACTCTTTTTTAATAATTACCCATTACCAGAGACTACTAGATTATATTAAGCCTGATTTTGTACATGTACTGAAGGATGGAAAAATTATCAAATCTGGTGGAGCTGAACTAGCATTAGAACTAGAAAAAAAAGGTTATGAAAATTTTTAATTTATGAAAGAACAGCTTCAAATAGATTTTGATAATACAATAAAAACTTCAAGTTTTTCCAAAAGAGATATTGAACTTAAACAAAG
>Ga0115551_1002917_pt1 | contig 10246 bp, 9 predicted proteins | sample COGITO_mtgs_1103_FD_87179 | JGI IMG/M metagenome (GOLD analysis project Ga0115551, IMG submission 87179) | Pelagic marine microbial communities from North Sea - COGITO_mtgs_110321 | ecosystem: Environmental > Aquatic > Marine > Epipelagic | place: Germany:Helgoland, sampling site Kabeltonne... | reverse complement strand
GCCGCGACGGGGGCGCCGGCGCCGAGGTTCATCGCCGCCATCAGGCCCTCCGCCGTGAGCTGCTGCGGCGCGGCCTGGTCCTCCTTCGCGTGCGCGCTGGTGATGGAGTCGAACAGCGCGGACATGTCGTCGCACTCCTCTTGTTGGAAGAACCAGATGCCGTTGACCTCGGTGGACGATCGGTACAGGAGGTACGGCGGCGAGAGCTCAAACTCAAACTCGCCCAAGAGATCTTCGCGGACGTTCTCGGTGTTCAGGCGGTTCAGCACGACGAACTGGAACCTCGGCACGGAGCGGCGCTGCACGACGAAGAGCGAACCCTCACAGTCTTTCCGATGCTGCGAGTGCGGGGGGAAGGGGAGGGTGGGTATTGGGTCAGCGATGATCGGTATCGTTCGATTTGAGGCGTGGGATCTGGCCTGTCGGGTCGGTGGGCGAGAGGGTGGGAGCGCTCACCCACGCCTGCTCCTCCAGGTTGAACCCGTACAGGGTCACGTGGCTCGCGCTGCCCAGGATGGCCTCCACCTCCGGGTCCTCCCTCTGGAGCACGCGCAGGTTGGCGGCATCTTCCGGCTTCACGAGCGGCTTTTTCCGTCCCGGGGCCATCGTCGTGGTGTGCGACGCAACTCGCAGGAATCCCTCGCGTGCGGGCGCCCACCAGCCGCGGTCGGGTCTATCGACAGGCCGGGAGATCTCCTCGGCGATGCGGGTCGTTCGTTAGTCGCGCGTGGAGTCCCTGGTGGGTTCCCGCGGTGCTGTTCTGATCCTGACCTAAAGAGCTGGGGCGGCTTTTTCCTCGGCCGCGGGCCTGACAGGAAGCTGCTGACAAAGGATGAGTTTTCCCCGCGAGTGTCCGCCACTGGATTGCGCGGCCTCGCTCGTGTCACGGACGATATCCGCGGCGGCGGATGCATCGCGGGCCTCACTGAGGGTTTCGTGCGTGTCGTACATCCCCTGGTCCTGATTAGCCCTTCGAGCGTGAGAGCGAGGCGGGGATATCGACGGGCCTCTGGAGCCTCGGGTCCGTGGGATAAAGTGCGCGTCCCTTCAAAGTCTGGTGGTCGTGAAGAGACATGGCCGGGGAGATGGCCGCGGGCGCGTGGGCGGGACTGGTGGGAACAGTCCTCGGGTACCCACTGGATGTCGTGAAGGGCAGGATGCAGACGGGCAAGGGTATCGCGGAGAGCGGCGCGAAGGCTAGTTTCGGTGCGCATCCCCACCCTCCAAAAAGATTTCGCCCAGTTCGATCCACTCGCGGCGTCGACTCACACCCCGCCCCATCACCCGCCTCATCCTCGCAGGTCGAACGTTCGTCAACATGGCCCGCACCGAGGGCGTGGCCGGCATGTACAGAGGCCTCGGCCCACCCGTGTGCATGATGATGGTCATGAACAGCATGAACTTCGGCGCGTTCTATTGGGCCCGGGATAGGCTCGCGGGGCCAGAGCCGGTCGGGTGGGGAACGGAGAAGGGCGGCATCGACTGGCGAGTCGTCGCCGCGGCGACGAGCGTGGGCCCACTGTGCGCCATGGTCAGCACACCGTTCGAGCTGGTCAAGCTGCAGGTGCAACTCGACGCCGCGAACCATTCGCGAGGATCGGGAGCGGTAGCGGGATCGGCGGGGAAGATGAAGATGAAACAGAACGACCCGAGCGCGGGTGGCTACCGACGAAAGTACTCCGGGAGCGCGCACGCCGCGAGGGCGCTGATGAACACGTACGGCCCGCGGGTGTTCATGTTAGGGCACGGCGTCAACACCGTGCGGGAGTGCGTGTTCAACGCGGTGTTCTTCTCCACGTTTGAACACGTGGTGCACGGGTTCCGGTACGTTCATTTTCATTCCCGTGTAGGCAATTAGACTGACGGCGTGTTTTGTGTACAGGCGGGACCTCGGCGTGAGCCAAGCGGCGGCGACGGCGATCGCGGGGGGAGTCGCGGGCGCGGCGGGGTGGCTCGCGAACTTACCGTTGGACTGCGTTAAATCCGGTGTGCAAGGGCAGTGTTTGGGTGGCGGCGGATGGAACGGTTCGGTGGGCAAGGTTGGGTTCGTGGAGGCGTTTAGGGAGGTTATGGGTCGGGGCGGTTTCGGCGCTTTTTTCGCCGGCGCCACGCCTTCGTTGGTCCGGTCGTTCATAGTGAGCGGGAGCCGGTTCACGGCGTTCACGGGCGCGATGGGGGCGTTCCAGGCGCTGCGGGAGCAAAACACGTCGCTCGCGGAGTTATCAAGGGACACTGGAGCGAATGGGGAGTGAACGGAGGGTGGGCGGTTCGCGGTGGCTTTCGTTTCACTCCTGCGGTGGTGGCAGTATCAATCATTCAATTAGAGATAGGGAAGGCGTGTCCTGGGTCCAAGTAGTCTCACTGAACTCCACCACGGCGCTTAGTCGCGGCTGAGCCCATATCCTTGAGTTTCCTTGAGAAAAAGTCACAGGTGGCGATTTCAAAAATGAACAAGCTGGGCACCGCCGGTTCACAGCGGCGCCAACCCCCCAACGAGCGTCGGAGCGCGTGAACGACAGCGAGTCGTCTCGCCGTACCCTTACCACCCACCCCGAGGAAACCCGCCTCGCTCTCGCCGAGCGCCGCATTCCTTCCAGACGGCGAAGATGGAGCAGGTGCGCTGCCGCTCGGCACACCTCCCCGAGAATCTCGCGCTCCAACGGCGACATTCCAGATCCGCGTCTCACCTTCCGGCTCCCCGTTCGGCGCCCTCCCGTCCCGACATTCGATGCCATCTCCTACTGACCCGGCAACCCCCGCTCGATCCGTCCATCGCGACAGGTTGTCAAAGACATCGCCGAGTCGTTCGGGATGCCCGTCGAGGAACTGACCCAGGTCGTGCTCGACGGGGAGTGCCAGTCCCAGACCATCGTCGGCCTGGACAGCCTCACCGCGTGCGAGGAGCTCTCCATCCAGGGATGCGGCATCGCCTCCCTGGACAACTTCCCGAACCTACAGGCCCTGCGCAAGCTCCTCCTCGCGGACAACCGCATCGGCGGGGGCCTGGAGAACCTCGCAAAGCTCACCAACCTCGAAGAACTGAGCATCGGCGGGAACAAGGTCGCGTCGCTGGACGAGCTCAAGCCCCTCGTCAACCTCAAGCTCACCGCCATCGACCTCGAGGGGTGCCCATGCGCCGACGGTTCCGACACGTACCGCTCCGCCGTCTTCGCCATGTGGCCCACGCTCGTCTTTCTCGACGGCACCGACGTCGACGGCAACGAGCGGCTCATCGACGACGAAGACAGCGAAGACGAGGACGAAGACGAGGAGGAGGACTTCGACGACGACGACGAGGAGGACGAAGACGACTTCGACGATGAGGAGGATGAAGACGACGACGACGACGACGACGACGGCCAGGTCGCGGGTCTCAGCGCCGGCATCGACGAGTTCGACTCGGACGAGGAGGAGGACGAGGACGAGGACGAGGAGGAGCTCGGCACCGCCAACCTCGTGGGTCCCCCGATGGAGGACGACGACGAGGACGACTTCGAGGGCGGCGACGACCCCGAGAGCGAGGACTTCGACGATGAGGAGGACGAGGACGATGACGAGGACGAGGAGCCGGCGAAGAAGGCCCGCGTCGAGTGACGCGAGTGAGAATCGTCGCCAGGCGGGGAGAGATGATCGGGTCGTGGGAATCGGATCCCGCGCGCCGCACAGCTGTGTTACCTGACGACGACGCGGGGACCCTTCGACGCTCGGTGACGCCTCGTCGATTGTTTGTTGATAAGTTGTAAGCGAGAGCGCGCCGATGTCGTCATTCTCACCGCGGCGACGTTTAGAGAGCCAACAATGAGAATCCATCAGAAAAGTTGAAACTCTGCGCTCAGCCCGAGAAAAACTACTTGTATTAGGGTTGCGCCACCCCACTACTCGATCGCGCGGGTGAACCGACCATGACCGTCGCGGTGGAACGCGCGAGCCGGGCGTTCGCGAGCGCGCGTCGTGCGCTCATCGCCGGCGCACGGGGCGGCGCGAGGGCCGCCGCGGAACGCGCGCCGTCGCTCGGGGCGTTCCACCGCGTCGTGGGTCATCACGCGATGGCGTGGCGACTCGCGCGCGGGATCGGCCCCGCGCGCGGTGCCGCGGCTTGGGGCGCCCCGCATCGCGGATTCGCGGCGGGCGCGGATGCGGGCTCGGGGAAGGACGGCGAGGACGACGCCGACGGCGAGGACGCCGAGGACGATCTCGACGGGCTGCCCGTCGAGGCGCTCGAGCTCCGCGACGCCATCGCCGAGGACCAAGGCTCGATGGCTGACAGGACGCTGCCGGTGTACGGAATCACCGGCGAGCCCACGGGGGAGACGGTGACGCTGCCCGGGAGGCACTTCGACGTCCCCCTGCGCGTGGACATCGCGCACAGGGTGGTGGTGTGGCAGCGGAGCAAGCGGCGGGGCAACTACGCCAAGACGCTGACGCGTTCGGAGGTTAGCGGGACGACGAGGAAGGCGAGGCCGCAGAAGGGCGGGGGGCGCGCGCGCGTGGGGACGCTGAGGGCGCCGCAGATGCGCGGCGGTGGCGTAGCGCACGGGCCCAACGGCATGCGCAACTGGAACACCAAGCTGCAGAGGCGCGTCCGACGACTCGGCCTGCAGGTGGCGCTCTCCGCGAAAGCCGCCGAGGGACGGATCGTGGTGGTGGACTCGCTCCACGCGGGTATCGAACCCAAGACCCAGTGGTTGGACAACGCGCTGGATAACCTACTCGGCGCGCAGTCCCTCGCCGCGGGAGGCCGCGCGCACAGCGTCCTGTGCGCCGAGATCCCGCCCACCGCGGAGCAAGGCGCGCTGCCCGGGAAGAGAAAATGCACCCGCACCGGCCGCAAGGTTCCCGCGACGCACTCAAACGCCAAACGAGCGTCCCTCAACCTACCCCACGTGCAGGTGATGGACCAGTTCGGGCTGAACGTGTACGACATCCTGAAGCACAGGAGCCTGGCCGTGACGCGCGAGGCGCTCGACGCGCTCGTCGCGAGGCTCGACAGGCCCCTCAAGCCGGATCGCGCCAAGTGGTCGGCGCCGCAGGAGACGCCCGAGCCGACCGAGGTGCTAGACTGGACCAGCCGCGGGCACATCGGCGAGGTGGACAAGGAACGTGAGAAGGAGAGGGTGTTCAAGAGGCGCGCGGCGAAGAAGGCGGGGGTGACGATGTAGTAGATTTGTTCGATGCGAATGCGTATTATCATCACCGCGCGTGTCAGTCGTCGAGGACTCTTTCGCCCACCTCTCTTTCCCACTACGTACGATTTACCACTGGAGGAACATGTCTTTGGTGTAGCCCAGCTTCTCGAACGCGGGCATGATGGCGAACTTGAGCATGGGCGGCGGTCCGCAGAGTAGGATCTGCGTGTCCTTGCCCGGCGGCGGCATGTGCTTCTTGATCATCTCCGCGGTGACGAACCCTTGGTCGTACTTCCATCCCTTAGCCGGCGCCTTGTCCACGGTGTAGTGGAGCTTAAAGTTGTCGTGGTCCCGCTCGCACCGATCGAGCTCGTCGCGGAGCAGGATGTCCTCCTCGGTCTGGTTGGCGAAGATGAGGGACATGTCGGTCTTGTCGCCCCGGTCGCGGAAGGCGGCGCGCATGACCTGCAGCATGGGCGTGATGCCGGTGCCGCCCGCGATCATCCCGACTCGCTTCGCCTTGCGGATCTCGAACCCTCCACCCTGAGACTTGAGCCTCTTGATGGCGAACGTGCCCTTGCCCCTGTACTCGTACCTACCCTTCGGCCCCGAGAAGTCCAGGGTGTCGCCGATCTTCAGCGAGTGCATGTGCTGCGACACCTTGCCGCCCTCGGGGAAGCGCTCGTTGGGGAAGTAGACCTTGACGACGAAGTCCACGTGCCCTTTGTCCACGTCCGACGACGTCGGCGTGTACGGGCGCCCCTGCTCCTTCCCGTCCTTGTCCGTGTAGGACAGCGCGATGTGCTGGCCGATAGGAAGGCCGAGGATGAGCTCGGGGGTCTGTAAGCCGAAGCGGAACAGGTGCGTGTCGTGCGACAGCTCCGTGCGCTTCACCAGCTTCAAAGCCACCTTCTTGCTGGGATCGAGCAGCGCTTTCTTCGGCTTTGGGGCGAGCGCGTCGACGAGGTAGATGAGCGCCACGATCACGGCGAATACGGTGAGGCACACCGCCTCGACATCTCGACCCTCGGGGAGGAAGAACATCTCCGCCGTCACGAAAGGCATCGATGGATTCACTGTTAGCAGTGCGCGAGGCGTTGTGAGGGAACGTGGGGAGATCGGGCCGAGGACTCCAGGCGCCGATATTTGCCACTCGTTTTGGATGACGGGTCGGTGTAATTTGATCCAACAGAGTTGGTAGTCAGAACACCCGCGTGTGTGTCGATTTTATTCTCGGGGTTTATGATTCCAGCTCCCGCATTCTGCGTATTGATTCGTTCTTTGAGACAGTTCGTTCGTTACTGTACGTCTGGAGGTGCCCTATGGGCAATTACCCTCGTCTCGTTGGTGTAGTTGGTTATCACGTTCGCCTCACACGCGAAAGGTCGCCGGTTCGAACCCGGCATGAGACATCTTTGTTTTTTTTGCATTCTGAGCACATGGGGCGACGCCTCATGGTCTTAGCTACGTCCTGGCGAAGTTTCACATCGATCCGAGAAGTGTGGAGGCGTCGGCGCGCTCGCAAACAGGCGGCATGCGATGTTGCCAAAAACTTTTGCAACAACATTTCTTGGCGACAACTTCAGCACTGATTCTCGTACGATGATTTCGCCCGTGCTATTACCTAATTCAATTCGTTTTCGTATGGCTAGCTAGTTGTTTTATATATTTTTCGTGGTTGAGAGGATCTTGGCAACTTCTTTCTTTCCCGTTTCCCCCCGACTAAGGCGCCCCACTTCGGGACGCCCCCAGCCACGCAGGGTCCGTCGCCCGCTCACACGATGTCGAGCGCTCTCCTGAATTTCGCACGTCGCGCGGCCGCGCAGGCCCCCGCGCGCGTCGCCGCCCGCAGAGGCGTCTCCACCTCCGCGCCCAAGCTCGGGGGCGCGGACGAGCCCGCGTACATCCACGCGGAGAAGATGTACGACGTGGGCGCGACCAAGGGACGAACCCTCGTCTTCGGCACCGCCACCGCCGCCGTCGTGCTCATCGGAGGGTTCATCCCCGTGTACGCGTGCCAGTTCCAGAACCGCAAGGCGTCCGGCTAAACGAAACCCGAGGGGGTGATCGGGGCGAACCCTAGTTTTAGATTCTTGAATTCTGTGACACACAGCTGTACTTTCCTATTCTCTACTCCTCTTCTAACACCTACACAACCTCCGCGTCGACGAACGTCCTGTGCGCGGCGTCGCGCTCCGCCAGACCCTCCCGCATCGGCTGCTCCAGTATCACCCCGCACCCGATGCACACGCGCCGGTCGTAAAACACCGCAAACTGACCCGCCGCGAGCCCCTGGTCGTGGTCCTCGATGACCACGACACCCACAGAACACCCGTCGCCGTCGAAACGCAGCGTACAACGGTACCGATTCTCGCCGTGCCGCACCTTGCAGTATAACTCCGACGTCTTCGTCGCCTCGACATCCGACGCCGACGCGCCCCCCGCACCCCGAACCCCCGCGTCCTCCACGTCGTCAGCGCCGCATCCGTCCCCGTCGCCATCGTTCACCAATCTCGAAGCCTCGCCGCCGAACCCGAGCGCCCACCCGTCGCCGTCCCTCGTCGGCGGTACATCCCCGGTCCAGTTGAACTCACCCACCCTGAACGTGTTCCGCTCCTTGTCCACGCTGTAGTAGTCCTTGGTGACGTACACGACGTTCCCGTCGGTGTCCTTGGCGGCTACGTACCACGGCCCGCCGCTGAGCCTTAGACCCGAGCGCTGGCCGATTGTGTGAAACCAGAACCCCTTGTGCGTTCCCAGCCGTTCGCCAGTCTCCAGCTCGACGATCGCGCCCGGTCGCTCGCCGAGGTGCTCGGCGACGAACTCGTTGAATTTCACCTTACCCAAGAAGCAGATCCCCTGCGAGTCCTTGCGTTCGGCGTTGGGAAGATTCGCGGCGGCGGCGATGGTTCGAATCTCCGTCTTCGGCAACCCGCCGATTGGAAACGAAAGCGACGCCAGCTGTGTTTGCGAGAGATGCGCGAGGAAGTACGTCTGGTCCTTGTGCGCGTCCCCCGACATCACGAGCCGCACGGGGTGTGTGGTGTTGTACGCGTTGAACTCGTCGGCGAGTATACCCGCCACTCTGTCCATCGCCGCGTAGTGTCCCGACGCCACTCGGTCGAACTCGCCCGGTTTGTGCTCCGATAGCCAATCGCGGAATGCTCCAAACTTGACCCGTGAGTTGCACAGCATGTCGGGGTTTGGTGTCCGGCCGCGTGAGATCTGGTCGATGGAGTGGCTCACGACGAGGTCCCAGTACTGGTTGGTTAAAGGGACGACCTCGAGGGGCACGTCGAGGACTTCGCACACGCCCTGCGCGACTTTCAAGTCATCTTCCCACGGGCACTGGTCCCACGTGTTTCGAAAGTCTTCGACGAACCAGATCTGGAGGTAGAAGGCGACGCAGTCGTGGCCCGCGGCTTTGAGGAGGGTGAGGGCGACGCTGCTGTCCACGCCGCCGCTGAGGAGCACCGCCACCTTGAGCTTCCGTCCGCCGTTGAGAGCTGGGGGCTCGCAGAATCGTAGGGTGTCGGGGTCGGGCTGGTAGCCTGACGTGGAGGCATCGGATCCGACGACGTCCGCGAGGTTGAACGGTGCGATTTGTCCGTCCTTCACGAGGATCCCCGAGTCGTCGGGGCAGAGGGCGGCGAGCGGCGGGCGGTGGATGGGGCGGCGGCGGAAGCCAACCCCGCCGTTTCCGAGGCTCGGACGAATCACGCGCGCGGCGCGCCCCCGGAAACGAACCTGACGCACCCCCGCGCCGACGAGCGATGCCGATGCCGCGACGTTCATTGTGTACATCACGCGTCGACTAGTTCCCCCCTACGGATCCCAGTCGCGCGCGTGCACGTGTGAGAGGCGACACTCGACTAAAGTTATTTTTTTTCCAAACAGACAGGACTGGAGCCGCAACTTTTTCGTCGACGAGTGTTTTTTCCTCAGCACCTCAGCACCCCGCCGTCGTCTGCCGAACCCCCTCGTGCGTCATCAACTCTAACAACCCCGCGGGCTTCGTCGGGTGCTTCTTCACCGCGATCGTCACCTCCTCGTCCGTCAGCAACAGCTGGATCTCCCTCCAGTGTTTGTGACCGCTCGAACCGCGGCTCCGCTGCAACGTCACCGCGCCGCCGAGACCCGACCCGACTCCGCCCGTCCTCGCCTCCACCAAGCCCATCGCCAGCAAACCCTCGAACGCCCTGGACAGCGTCGGGCCTTTCGCCCTGCCCGCGTCGCCCAAGAAGTCGTTCGCCGCCATGTTCTTGAGCTCATCCTCCACGTGGTTAAAGTTGAACACCGCCTTGCGCCTGAACCGGTGCAGCCGCGACATGGCAACCACCATGCACAACTCGAGCGCCAACGTCCCCGACAACGCCCTAACGTACGTGTCCCCTAACAGCCGCGTCGACGCCACCATGATGTCCTTCGCCACGATCACGCCCTTGACCCTGTCCATGCACGCGAGCGCGAACAGCGCCAGGTCCGAGGCGGCGCGAGGAGTGCATTCCAGCGCTTCGTACGCTCGAAGGGTGTGATCCACGCCAACTTGTCCGACTGCGGCGTCCAGCGCTTGGTTCCATCGAGCGGCAAAGCCGGGGTCGGGGGGATATACGATCGTGGGTTCGAATCCCGCGCGGAGCGATGTTGGCGCGGGCTGGGCGGAAGATGAACCGTCGCCCCCGGCCCCGATCGCGTCCACGGCTTCGGCGGCGGCGTCGGCGTCGAGAGGTTCGGCGTCGAGGGGCGGAAGCGGGAGGGACAGCGCGTGTCGCACCAGCGTCGCCGCGCGCATCCGTCCCACCGGCGGCGCCAGCAGGATCCGTCTGCTGGAGAACCTCGACTTGACCCGTTTCTCCAGAAGCTCGGCCGCGTCGTGCCTGCACGTCACTCCCACCACCGCCGCCTGCACCTGCGTCTGTTGCAGCAAGTCCATCACCGCGTACAACAGCGTTTGTTTCGGGCGATGCGCGAAGAGGTCGAAATCTTCCAGCACGAACACCACGCTCCGCCGGCCGCCTTCGAGCACCCTGAGCACCTCGCGCATGAACGCGACGTTCTCCGCGAACCCAGCCGCGCGGCTGAACTCGAGCTCCTCCCCCGCGGCGCACAGCTGTTCCGCG
>Ga0115551_1002915_pt1 | contig 10249 bp, 8 predicted proteins | sample COGITO_mtgs_1103_FD_87179 | JGI IMG/M metagenome (GOLD analysis project Ga0115551, IMG submission 87179) | Pelagic marine microbial communities from North Sea - COGITO_mtgs_110321 | ecosystem: Environmental > Aquatic > Marine > Epipelagic | place: Germany:Helgoland, sampling site Kabeltonne... | reverse complement strand
TTAGAAATTATAGCAAATTAAATAAAAATGATTTAATTGAATATATTATTGAAAATGAATATTTTATGCTCTTTATTTTTACTGAAAATGAAAATGAAAATGAAAATGAACATATAATTAATGCTGAAGAATCTTCAGAATTCGGTAATTTTATAAATTGGCTAGAACATGGTTTATAAAAGGAAAAAAGGAAAAAAAAGAATATCTATAACTTTACGAAATTTAAAAAATAATGATATATACTTAAAGTCAAAGAACTATGATATAGTATATATGAATATCAATACATTAAAAGTAACTGAACTCAAAAGAGTTTTAAAAGACTATAATACTAAATTAAAAAAAAAATTATATAAGATGAATATGAAAAAAAAAGAAATAGTTGAGGAATTAAATAAGATGTATAAAATTACACACAAAGAAAAAAAAATTATTTTTTTAAGAAAGGGGAAACAACATTCATATATATTAAATTTAAAAGGATCAAAAAAAAGAGAAGCTGAAGATGAAATAGATAAAAAAACAAAAGATGAGAGAAAAAAAAAAGCTGAAATAAAAAAGAAAGAAAATTTTAAAAAAAAATTAATTAAAGCTGAAAAAGATAAAAGAATCAGACGAAATTAAATAACTTATACACATACTTTAATTTTTTTAAAACCATTTTGGTATTAAAAAAAATAAATTCTTTTTCTAAATTCTTGGAAAATGAAACCTGATTATAGAATATACTTAAGTCAGGTGGGGGTAAGGAAGTTAAAAATGAAAAAGTCTATATGAAATTACAAATAAACTTCTTTACCCCCACCTGACTTAAGTATATATATTGAAAAAAATCAAGTACAGTTATGGTATTTCTCTATTGGTTTTCTTTTTTCCACGATTTTTTCTCAAAATCTTGGAAAATAAAACAGATTATAGAAAAAACTCAAAGTACCTGTATCTTAGTTAAAAATGAGCCAGTCTATATGAAATTACAAATAAACTTCTTTACCCCCACCTTTTTTAAGTATATATATTGAAAAAAATCAAGTACAGTTATGGTGTTTTCCATATATTCTTTTTTTCCACGATTTTTCCCATATTAATTATATACTTAAACATTTACGTATATAATTAATTAATAAATGAACCATATTAATAAAAATACAGATTTAAAAAATATTATAAAAGTGAGTATTAATAATAATATAACAATGTCTTTAACAATGGAACAACATAAAAAAAAAATATTAAAACCAACCATTATAAAATATAAGGGTTTAGATTGGTTAAATAAAGAAAACACTGAAAAAAAATTTATTAAAAAGAAAATGTTAGAACTTAAAACCAGTTATAACAATATTAAAAAATTAATATCAAAAAATGGAAATAAACAAATTATTGAAGAATATAAAAAATTTGATAAAAAATACTGTTCTGTTTCACCGTTATTAAATTGTTTTAATAATGTAACAGATGATATAAGATGTAAAATAAATATTGAAAAAAAAATTAATAATAAAAAATACCCTTTTACATTATTTTCGCATATGAATAAAGAAAACTTATCAAAGTTTATTTCTAAAAATAATGTCGATTGTTATGAGATATTACACAATAATAATAAAAGATGTGTATACTTTGACTATGATTCTAAAATAGATAAAAAAATAGATAATATTTTAGAATGTACTGAATATAAAAAAATTATTACTGATATAAATAATATATTTGAAAATCCTCAATTATCGGTATCGGGGTCATGTGGTTTTAAAAAAAAAATTAAATCTTATGTTTTATCATTACATATTATAGTTAATAATTATCATTTTAATAATTTAGAGCACCAATCATTGAGTAATATTAAAAAATTAGCTAATATGATTGGAAGTGATCCTATCCCATACAATTCAAATCAATCTTTTAAATTACCAAATCAATCTAAAAAAGAAGATAAAAAAAACCCTGATAGAATCCAAAAAATATTGATAAATACTAATTATATTAATCATATTATTCAAAATGTAAGCAATGACTCAAAATTAGTAACAGATGAAATTAAAAATTATTTAAAAAATGACGACACAATGTTCATTGTTGGAAATACAAAAATTAACAAAATTGTAAATAAAAAAAATCATGGAATATCCACTTTTAATAAATATGAAAAATTAAATATTGAATGTCCATTAATCCACCATTATCATGATGACCTTAGAACTATTGTTAGAACATTACCGACAATAAATTTAAAATATAAAGAATTCTATTATATTATATCGTGTTTTGTTGCTGAAAAAATTGCTTTTGATGAAATGTGGGATATTATAAAAACCAGAAATTATAAAAATTCAACTCATGATAATAATTATTGGAAAAAAATATATAATAATATGGCTTCAACTTTTATTGATATGAAAGAAAATAAAAGAATAAATATAATAAAATATAAAAGAAATAAATTATTTTCTTTACTTGAACAATTTTACGGAAAAATAGAAAATAAATACGTAAAAACATTCAAAAAATATCAATTAGATACCATTAAAGATGCTTCATGTTTTAATAAAATCATTAAAACAAAATTTTTAAATTTAAATGATATACCATTAAATGAAAAATTAATTATTTTAAAATTAAACATGGGTGCGGGTAAGACAAATAATATTAATTTATTACTTAGAACTATGCCCGAAAAATCTGTAATAAGTTTAACTAATAGATGTAGTTTAGCTCAAAATCAGTTAGGGGAATTTAATAGACCATGTTTAAACGATGAAAAAGAACGAATTAAAACTTTTTTAAATGGTAAAAATGATAATGATATTTTATACAATGGTAATGAATTTCAACATTATAAAACCGCTTCAATTTATAATAATAAAAAGGTAGTTTGTGAAATTGAATCAATCGGAAAAAATAATATTAGAAAAAAATATGACATTGTTATCATTGATGAAATTGAGTCGCTTTTTTTATCTTTTGGATCAGAAAAATGCATGGAAAAAGTTGGATATAATAAAAACTGGGTTAAATTTATTGATTTAATTCTTAATGCAAAAATAGTTATTGCGATGGATGCTTATATTTCAAAAAGAACTACTGATTTTTTTAAAAATTTAAATAAAGATTTTTATTTAATTGGTAAAGAAAATGATAAAATAAATAAAAAAGTTAATTTATATAATGATTTTAATTTATATTTAGAACAGTTAAAAAAAGATTTATTATTAAATAAAAGAATCTGTATTCAATATCCTTATAAATCTGGAAAATGTTCTCAATATAAATTACATATTGAAGATATTAAAAAAATGATTGTTGAAGAATGTCCTAATATAAAATTATCTCAAGTTAAAGTATATCACGGGGACACAAAAGACATTGAAAAAAAACAATTAATTGACGTTAATTCTATTTGGGATAAAAATAATAATAATGAAGAAATTAAAGTCATTATTTATAATAGTAGTATATCAGTTGGTGTAAATTGTAATATTATATATGATAAATTATATATAACTTATGCTAATCATATATTTCCACGATCAACTATTCAAGGGTCAATGAGGTTTAGAACTTTTAAAGAAGATCTAATTGAAATGTTTATTTTTAATAATCCTATAGACAATGTTAGCCCATTTTGCGAACCACTTTTTAAAAAAATGAGTATAGATGAAGAGGATTTGAATTATGGCGGGTTATATGATAATGATAAATTATATAAAAAATATGTTGAACCTCATAAAAAATTAATGAGAGGTGTAGGAATTGAAGCAAAATCAAAGAATTTTGAAACATTAAAATATTTAATGGATATTACAGGATATGAGATTATTAAATATATTACAACAGATAAAAAAAATAAAAAATTAAGTATAAAAGAAATTAAGGAAAAATGGACACCTAAAGCACCTGAAGATATTATTAATTTTGAAGATATTATTAATATTGATGATGCAACAGCGAAAATATATACAGATGCACAAAATAAAGCAGAATTTTATATTGATGAAGACGACAGCCAACGACCAAACCCTTTAATAACATTTGATCAAAAACAAGAACTAAAAAAATATTATATTAATAAAATGTTTATTGATAAAAATAAATATAAAAGTTATATTATTGAAAATGATACAATTGAATTAAAAGAAAAATTAAATATTAAAATATTAAATAATACACAAAAGAAAAATATTTTTAAAAATGCAAAATTTTTAATGACTCAATATAATGAACAAATTGTAACTTTAAAAAAAAAATTATATTTAGAAGATTTTATGAGAGAAGGAATTAATGATATAATAAAAAATAATAAATTAATAAGTCTGGTTATTGATTCTAATTTTAATATTAATAATAATGAATTATCAATAAAAAATAAAAATGAAATTAATAAGCATTATAATATAGGAAATATTTCAAATTATTCAGATAATATTATTAAAAAACGTTTATTAAGATGCCATTTTAAAAAAGATATTATAAAAGTAAAAAATTCTAAAAATGTTATTAATGATAAAATGTTATTAATATTTGATTTAGTTCAAAAATATCATATATTTTATCATAGTATGAAAAAGAAAAATAATAAAATATTAGTTTAATGTAAATGACTTAAGAATTTAAGTATATGTATAATTAATGAGTGAATATAAAATTCAAAATATAGAATTAATAGAAACAGAAATGGAAAAACATCAATTAGATGAACCTACATTAATTAAATATATAAACCAATATATGAAGCATAGAATTTCTTTAAAAAATGCTAAAAATAGATATGCTAAAAGTAAAAAAGGATTAGAAAAAACTCGTTTTAGTGCTAAAAAGCATTATTGGACAAAAAAAATTAAAAGATACCATGTTTTATATAATCCTGATCCATTATTAAAGGCGAAGGAAGAGGAAGAAGAAGATCTCCAGTTATTATCCCAATAAAATAATATTAATTATTTAATAAAATAAATAATTAATAATATTAACCAGCCCATAAATAGTGAACACTCCAATAATTTTTCGTGTTTTTATTTTTCCAGGTTAATTCACCTTTTTTATTTTTTATACCTTTAGCTCTTGCTAAATATGATTTTCTTCTTTTTTTATCTTTATGTTGTCTATAATCTTGATAATCTTTATGACCAAAGTGAATTAATTTGGCTTTATTATTAACAGTATTTTTAACATATACTGAATATTTAAATTTTCCTGCTCCTTTATATTTAAAAGGTGTATATAACGTTTTTTTTATCATATAAATATATATTATAGATATATATTTATATTATGTGGAATTATTTTTTAAATTTTTTTGATTTCTTTTTTTTCTTTATTTTTTTCTTTTTAATTTTCTTATTTTCTACACTATTATTTTTACTTTTGCTATAATCAAACATTTTTTTTAAATTTAAAACAGGTGGTTTAATTGTTTTAGCTTGTAATTTCAATGTTTCAGAGATTGTTTTCCCTGATTTTTCTTGATCGAATAACTTATCCATTTATTTATATATAATATAAATAAATATATATATTTATATTATATATAATGCAAACAACAATATTAATACAAAATGGCAAGACTAATCCAAACGAATTTAACGTAAAATTAGGCTCTAGTTTAAATATTCCGCCAAATTCGGAGATTTGTGTAAATAAACTTAAAATACAAAAAGATAGAAATATCACTGTTGACTCAACTAATAATCATTTTTTAGGTTATTTTGGCAACCCTTTAGGAATGCCCGCTATTAATGCGACTAACGCTGGAGCTAGTTCTTTTCCATATTTACCACCACAACATTTTTATATAAAATCTGGAACTCATAATTTATTAGGAAATGTTGGTGGTAGTCCTACAGTTCAGTATGATAGTAGTGATGATAATAGATCTAATAATTTATGCTCAATATTAGTAGATACTCTGAATGAACAGAATATTTATAAAATGTGGGGTTTTGCTGGAAAATACATTGATAACGTAGATTTTGGATTGACACCATATTTAAGAGATCATAATCCAGGGGCTTTAGATTGGGTTAAATCAAATTCATGTGATCAAATGTTAAATATAACAATTCAAGTAGCTGTCCCAGGAACGAGTCCCTCTATGAATTTAATTAGCGATGGTTATCCGTTAATATATGCAAACGGTATTGTTTCAAAAAATAATATTCCTTTACCATATTCATCCAATGTAATTTCTGAAACTTCCCCATATCATTCGATAAATTTACCTATATATGATATTGGTAGAGGTGTTAATCGTTTATTTGGCGGGATGATTATGGAAGAACAGCAAGATTATAGAAATAATAGTCCATATGATATAAATAAAGATTGGTTTGGGTCAGATGATACACCAAATTTTGATCAAAAAAACATAAGTAATCAAATTCCTATATCATGGGAAATCGGAGAAGATAATCAAATTTTTTTTTATCAATTTATAATTGAGGATGGTGAATCGGTGGTCGTTAAGGATTATTTTGCAACTGGTATTTATTGGGATGGGATTGATGAGTTATTTATATCATTAATACCAAATTTAAGTTCTTTAAATGATGTTGGAAACCAAACAGATATAACAACACAGCGTATAGAATGTTGGGCGGGTACTAGTGTTACTTTTGCAAAGTTACATACTTTTAATTTAGATGAATCATATTTTAATTATCGGTGGAAAAGTGCTATATATTTAAGTTCAGAAAATTTAAATTACCCAATAACTATTAAATATGCTGGAATTGATAACAGTTCTTTTATAAATGATATTGCTGAAAGTTTAGGAACTGTAGATGACACAAACGCTATAGGAAATATTTCATTTAATATAGCTACTGAAATGATCCCACAAGATACCTTTTTAAATCAAGGGCCAAGAATAAAAACAAATTATGAATTTTTTAAAGAAACTCAATTTTTAAATGCTCATTTTATGAGTCCTATAGATAGTCATATTTATCACATGGGTGGAGATTTAAATATAGAACTATTAAGAGAAATTGAAATTGATGAAAGTCTTTTAGAAAAAGTATTAATTTTAAATATAGATAATTTACCTATAAAAAACTATTACTGTGATAATAATAGAGGATATATTCAAAAGAGATTATATACATTAATAGCAGAAGAAGACCTACAACAAAATATAATTGAAATACCAACGAATTTAAATTGGGTTAAATTAAATAATAAATCAACTATAACATTAAATAATTTAAATATTAGATGGTCTAATATAGATGGTTCCCCAACAAGTTCTATAAATGGCACATGTATTATAGAATTAATATTAAAAGAAAATACATCTATAAGATTTAGAGCGAGTAATAGCAATGATAAAGAGTATGATAATACTGAAAATAATTTCAATTTAGCTCAAAAGGTTATTTAAAAATAATATTATATAGTATAATATAAAATGGATTTACAACCTATGAAAAATAAAATGATAATATTAGAAGAACCAGAAATAGAAATAGAACCAGAAAAAAAAGAACCCGAAATTCATTCTGATGATTTATCTATAGACCCGTTTGCATCTGTAAATATGTTTAAAAAAAAAGAAAAAATAGAGAAAGTCCCAATTATAGATAAACCCCTTATTATTGATAAAAAAACAAAAAAGAAAAGAATATTGAGTGAAGCTCATAAAGCATCATTAGAACGAGGTCGGATTAAAGGTTTAGAAACGAGAAGATTAAATAGATTAAAAAAAAAACAAGAAAAAGAAGCTTTAAAAAATAAAGGAAAAAAACCTGAAGTTATAGATATTAATCCTATAAAAACTCCTGAAATTTCTCAAGAACCAATTCAAATTGTAAAAAAAATACAAGAACAACCAATTTTAAGAAAAGAGATGGAGAAAACTCAATATAAACAAAATGCTGAAGATGAATTTAAAAAATTTTATACTATGATGGACAGATATCAAAATATTAAACATAAACAATATAGTATTAAACAACAAAAATTAAAACAACAACAATTAATAAAACAGCAACAATTATTAAAACAGCAACAATTAAAAAAAGAACAAGAAAAATTAAAAGTTAAAAAACAAAAATCATTATATGGTAATAGATATGGTAACAGATATAATAATATATCTAGCAATGATACGACTGATTATACGTCATATTTCACATAAATTTATTTTTATTTATTAATTATTTTTTAATATAAAATAATTAATTAATAATATTTAAGAATCAACAACTATAATTTGTCCACCTTTTAAAATCATGGTTTTTTCAACGACTGAGCAACATATTAAATCTCGATTATCATCCCCCTCCCCAATGTTGCAAAAGCGGTCGATTTGAATAGATACTGGTAAAGACCCACATCGCATACCACTACCTGGTATATTTACTCGTTGTAAATTGTTATTTTGGTCGAGTAGTGGTCTTTGAAGATTGCAACCGATATAATGTTGCTGACCTACTAAATTTTGAACACTCCAAGAATTTGCGGAATGAGTATAAGATAAAAGTGATTTTTGGTACATAAGTCGTCCTAAATTATCTGCTCCATATACTTTGGCGTCTATATCGTCTACGCTCATATCTGCAAAATCATAAGTAGAGTAAGGCTGATTAAACGTACTACCATAAGCGGTCTGAAGTTCGTGCATTTTGTGACCACTGGAAACCATAGGAGTATTAAAAATATTTTTGCTATTAAATTGTATTTGAATTGCTTCTCCGTCCTCTAAATACGATAAAGCTTTAGAACAATATTTATTTTTAAGACCATTAATACCATTATAAGCGGAGTAGCATAATTGCCCACCAGGAGCGGAACCTAAATATGGTGAATCTAGTGCGGATATATTTAGTTGTTGGGTAGGTTGAAACATTAGATATATTTGTCTAACAACTTTATTAGATAATCCTAACTGAAAATTATATCTAGTGTGGTTTCTTGTTCCAGTAACTTGCAAATCAGATAAACCCTTACAGAAAAAATTATTAAATAATAAATCGGCGTAATTTAATACTAATCCTTCATCGCTCATGATTTGTCTTGTTAATTCATTTTTAACATCATCAGTGGGGACTAAATAATCTGTTAATAATAATACTTCTTCTCTTATAATCCCACAAGTAATCAGCCCAGGTCTAGTTACAATTCTGTCAGCTCTTTGACAAACTCTTTCATTTAAATTATAAGCACTATTATTTGAAGACCATCTAATAACTAATGAAAGTTCGGTCTCAATTAAATATGTTGGGAGCTGAAGAGATCCGTATAATAAAGGGAAAATTTGTTCTAAACTTAAATAAAAATTAGCAGTAGTAAGAGGATTACTTGATATTCTATAATTATTATTGTCAATACCAGGTTCTCCAACTACACCAAATGAATCTAATTCAGGATCCCAATTAGCACCATCATTGGTCTGACTAATTCCTGATTGTGGCTCAGGATTAGTGAGAATTTTGTATTGTAATTGATCTAAAGTAATTTTTCCAGGAGCATCTAAACAATCCTCAATATTTCCGGTAGCCTCTGCTGTTATATCTTGATATCCAGCATTTGAGGGCGAATAATTTTCCCTGCATCCTGTTCTAGGTAATAAAACACGTTTTCTAAATTCTGTTTTTTTAAAACTATTCTGCATAGTAATATAAGAACCCACCTCAGAATTTTGAGCAATAACGACACCGTTTGAGAGCAGAGAACAACTTTGAATTAAACTGGCAATTCCTGTTCCAACTGGCAAAAAGCAACCGTCAGTTGCTGTAACGGGAATCACTAAAGTTGTATGACGGTCTAAAGAACCACCTCTGTTAGGTATAATTATAGTGCATGTTTGGTCGTTAATAGAAATTGGGTAGATTACTTGAGTATTAATCATTTTTAAATTAGTTTCTTCAACATTTTGGTTAAATTTTAACTTATCCATTTATATAATATATTATATATAATATTTTTTTATATAATATAAATTAATTTTTTTTTTTAATTAATAATCACGGGTCCCGTACTTCCGATAACTATATTTTTAGAACTCATAACATTAGAAAACATTTCATTATTTTGACTTGAATTTAATCCCGATGTTATTTGTTGTTGAAATGATTGACCATTTAAAAAGTTGGAGCCTTGTACTGAGTTAATTGTGGCATACCGTATACCCACACCAGACGATACAGGAACATTAAAATCGGGCGATATATCTTCCGTAAATGCTCCGTAGTTTTCAGTAGATGAATTTAATAAAGTGTTATTTAATTTATTACTTGGAACAATACAAGAAGTA
>Ga0115551_1002911_pt1 | contig 10255 bp, 10 predicted proteins | sample COGITO_mtgs_1103_FD_87179 | JGI IMG/M metagenome (GOLD analysis project Ga0115551, IMG submission 87179) | Pelagic marine microbial communities from North Sea - COGITO_mtgs_110321 | ecosystem: Environmental > Aquatic > Marine > Epipelagic | place: Germany:Helgoland, sampling site Kabeltonne... | reverse complement strand
TATACGAAAAATAATTGGATTGCACAAGCTTTTTAGTGTTTATTTTTAAAAAAAAACACTATGGATATGTGTATGTAGATAAGTGGAATGAGGCACCAATTAGATTAAACTTTAAGTGTGGTGCAACCTATGTAGATAACTTATTATAATTTAGCAGAACCTACATCTATTGGTTCTCTTTTCATGTGATTACCAGATGCAAAGTTTGAACCCCATTTTAAATAACCACATAAAAATGCTTTTCTAAATCTATTTGAGGTATTTTCTTCTGAACCATGTACTACATTTGAATGTATAAATGCAACTTGTCCTTTTCTTAAATAACCATCTATTTTTGGAAACGTATGTCCTTCGGGCATAACACAAGGTTTTCCTCTTTCATTTCTCCAATTTTTTGGATTCGAACCTGCTCTTTCTTCATCTATTTCAATTGGTAATCTACCAAGGTTTTGAGTTCCCTCGTAATACCATACTGAACCATTTTGTGGGTCGTGATTATCAAATGCAATTGAAACGTTTAAAACTTCATTTGCATCACATTGTGTATAAAATATATTTTGATGCATATCTCTACCTAATTGTCCTGCAGGTTTAAAATATGCCCAAGTTTGTAAACCTACTACCTCACCTTGTAATAAAAATTCAGTAGCTTCAATGATTTTTGGATGTACTAATAATTCTTTTAATTTTTCAGATTGTTTATGTGGGTACATAAATGGGTCATATTCACCCCATTCATTATCACTATCATTCTGACTTCTTTCTAATCTGATTTTTTCTAATTCTAGGTTATACTCATCTACTTCTTCTTCTGTAAGTAAATTAAGTACAGATACTCCTTTATATCTCCAATCAAAAAGTAATTGTTGTTTTTCTTCTTTTGATAAATATTTCATGTAACGTATTTAAGTTTGTATATCTATATATATTAACTTTTATAAAATTGTAATAAATTTGGTAGATATAATTTTAAGTTTGGTATTATATCATTATTAAGTGTTATTGATAATCTATTTGATTCACTAACCGATTTATGCGATATTCCATTTTTTACATAAGATTTGTTAGGTCCAGATATTCTCCATTTTAAAAAAATCATATTATATAGTTGGTTACTACTATAATAAGAACTTCTTTCTGAACTTATTTCATATATAGGAGAAGCTTTATCATTTACTTTTTGAATAAACACTCTTTGAATATATCCACGAATGTAATCACTCTTGGTAGGAGTAGGTATATAAGATTCAATTTTTCGTGTAGTACGAATTTTCTTTTTCTGTATTTGTTTATATCTATTTAAATTATCCATCTATTGTCCTATCTAAATTTCTTAAACTTCCCTCAACAGTTGTTTGCCATAAATTAGTACTAACTTCATGTGAAATTTGAGTTATTTGAAATATTTTATTTTTATATTTTAAAGGCAAATCACTAATAGCAAAAGTATCTCCTACTCTAAGTCCACTAACTCCATGTATTGTAAAATTAAATTTAATTGGAAGTAAAGGTGGGTTTTTACCAGTTGTAAATTGAGTCTTTATATTACCCTTTAATCTACCTTCATTTAATAATTGAACTTTTTTCAATAAGTTAGGGTCATTATATCCACAAATTACAGCTAACTTTTCGATTGTAGTTTCATTTGCACTCCACCAATCGTATGATTCCTTTGCAACATCAATATTTTCTCCTCTATCTTGAACTCTAGGAACTACACATCCATTTCCTATAAATAATTCATAATTAGCTTTTGCCTGTTGTTCTTTATCTTCCTTACTTTGTTTTACTTCCGCATCTTCTCTTGCTCTCCTCTCGTCTGGAGTTTCAGATGCTTTTTCTTTATCTTTAGCAAGTTTAGCACCCTCTACATTAAATATATTTAATTTTTGAGAAACATCATCTATTCTTGTTGTAAATAGACCATCCATATCTACTTCTGGTTGTTCTTTATTTGGATTTTTTGATAATTTTGATAATTTTCTTCCAATTATCTGTCCTTTCATTGCAGAAGGAATATCAAATTTTAATTCTGCAGATAAAAATGGTGTTTTTAATCCCCTTGATTGAAATGCAGCCTTTCCTAATCCTCTATCTTTTACTTTTCCTGTAAATGTAGCATCAACAATATGTAATTCTTCTTGACCATCTGCAGTTTGATAATGTGTTCTAACATATTCTGCATATCCATCATCTGTACAAGGTGGTGGTAGAACCGCTCCACGAGGAATTATTTGAAAATCCCAATACATATTTACCGCAGAACTCATACCATTTAATAATTCATAATAAATATCTTTAGTATTATAAAGACTAGCTTCTAATGTTTTACAAAAGAATTCAAAGTTAATATATAAATCTCTTAAATACCCCCATTCACCTGAATCAGCTTCATAACTTAAATAAGAAGAATCGTATTTTGCTTGGTCAGAGTATTCTAAATCATAGTCTTTTGGAAAATATGATGCCTGAGCCTTATCATGATATGCAAATGGATGTGTATCAACAGTATCAGTTAAGAAATTACCTTTAACAATATTTAAATCTCCTAATGGTTTTTTCCATTCACCATCAGTAGATAGAGCACCAGCTAAATCAAAACTAGGATGTTGTCTGTTTGGAATATAAAGAAAATTAGAATTTGCAGAAAACATATTTCTATGAGCTCTACAAATAGTACTACGCCAATTTATTATACCATTGGTTGTTGTAGCCAATTCATTATTACATCCATCAATTTTTCTAGGTGTAAGTTCTACTCTATTTTGAAAATCAAGTATTGTAAAAGCTACTGCTACTCTAATAAAAGATTTATCAGAAAATAAAGGTATATCTGTTGGTATTTTTAATTCTTTATCATTTTCTGATACTAATTTTACATCTTTTGTTGAATCAACTAAATCTTTTCTAATACTTTCATCTATATTTACATAATTAGCACTATTTAATAACCATTTTTGGGTTAGTGGTAAGTCTTTTAAAGCGTTTGAACGTTTATGAGATGGAAGTTTATTAAACATTTGCATATATAATGAATATCCTACATCTTTCCTTTTATGTACATTAGTAGCTACTTTTCCAACTTCGTTTGGTGAAAATGTTTCACCTGAATCGGCTGATTTTTTTCCTGTCTCTATTCCTTTGTGATGTTGTAAATAAGCCGGTAATTCTCCAATAGATGTTAGTTCTACATCAATATTAAAAGTTTCATTATCACCATAACTTAAACCACCATTTGTTATAGTACCTAATACTGCATCATAATGTGCACCTGAATCTTTTCTTTTCGTTTGAGTATAACTTAAATTATTATATTGTATAATTGTACAAGCATCAAGTGGGTCACATTTTTGGTTTATTGATGCATTTGTGTTTTCTCCCCACTCAACCAATACATGATTACCTGGTTCCATAAAGTATTCCATTACCAATTCTGCCTGGCCTAAAGAATAACATATTATGGTAAAGGATGTTTTTTTACTTAATCCCTCATTACCTTGAGATATATTAATTGAATCTATCGTTGGTGATGGTCTAAAACCTCTATCATCTTCTGCATATATTGATTTACCATTTTTATCTGTTCCAATTCTACCACTTTTTCCTGTATTACCATATTGTTGAGTAAACGATACTGCTTCTCTTGATGATTCTAACACTAAAAAATCTCCTAGACAAGATACCACTCGTATCCAAGGCATTACCTTTGATGTAGTAACATTACTTTTAGTTTTGGCTTTTATTGCCGTTACTATCGTTTTATCTATATTTGCTAATTGAGGAAAACCCATAACTTATTATTTATTAAAGTTATTTACAATTGTATTATAATCTATTGGTATTCTAAGTATTGTTCCATCATCAACTGATAATGAAGCATCGTGAATGTTATTGGCCGTTGCAATAATCCACCAATAAGATGAATTACTATAAAATTGAGAAGCAAGTGAATCTAATCTATCTCCTGTTTGAGTTACCACATAGATATCACTATCTTTTAATGGTATATTAGGGTATATCTTTGAACGATATACTCTTTTACCATCATCTAACTTTATTTTATTATTATTTTTATATCTACTTGCCATTATTTTTTATCTTTCATTAGTAAGCTGAACCTATTGCATTATCCATAGCAGCATCCTGTTGTTGAGATGGAGTTCTAAACTGACTTGATGACCCATTTTCCATTATCTCAATATATCCCTTTTTACCATTTACCTCTACTTCTAAATAAACATTAAGGTTAGGGCCGATTAAAGCTACCTGCTCACCATCTGGTCCCCAAGTTGTACCAATATAAGCATCAGTTGTTAAATACTGAGCCTCTTTAGGCATATTAGAATAATTAATTGGTTCAACTGTTGCATTTTCATCTCTTGCAATGAATCTAGTTAGATAACTCATATATGTTTCTTGTTGAGCGGTTGTCATATTATTAGAATCTTGAGGTATTTTTTTATCAAGATATTCTCTTGGACTCATACCATCTAATCTATCTCTAGTTGCAGATTGTGCCGTTTCAGCAGATACTTCACCATCTTTTAGAGGTATAGCTGTTTTTTCTTGTTGTTTATCTCCTTTTGCTGATTTTGGATTTTTACTTTTTGTTTCATTTACCTCAGTTTTTGTTTTAACTTCTACTTTTGGTGTAGAATCAAAATCAGGAGTATCTCCTTCACCAGAAGTTCTTTGCGATTCCATATCACTTTCCCTCTTATCATTGATGGTTTTAACCGCAGCTTTAGATATATCCATATCATATAATCGTTCTTCAGAACCTTGAGTTTCAATAAATTTAATACCTATTGCAGCATCTATTGTTTTTGGAAGATATCCTAATGTACCATCAGTTTCCCAATTTGATTCATCTGGTATTGTATAAGTTAAGCTTTCTACAAATCCTACTTTACCTGAATACATACTTCCTATTCTAAATTGAATAATCGGTGGTGTTGTTAATCCCCCATTAATAGTTGGATATGCATAAGAAGTTAATAATTTTAATCTTTCCCAAACTCCATCCAATTCAAGTGGTGATGAAACAAATAATTTAAGGTTGAATGATAAACTTCTTTCAACACCATCATACATATAAAATGCATATGGGTTACCAACAAATTTATTAGAACTCCAAGATGGTGATGTTGTTTCACTAAGTCCACTAATAATTGACCTAAAAACAATTGGTTTTTCACTACCATGTTTTTTAAACCATACTGGAATAAAATCTTTATATACAACTTCACCAATTTTCATGAATGAACCATCTTCCATCGTATAATCATCTGATGGAGAAATTGTATTTATTTCATCTCGTGTAGTCAATTTATACGCCGATTCCATTGGTAATTTATCATCAAAATCTAAGTACTTTTTATCACTATATTTTGGCATTTTTCCATATGCCTTTTTTTCATCTCTTTCTCCTGCTTTTCCAGTTCTTCCAAAGTAATACTCATCAGGTGTATATCTACTAACACCTTTTCTTGGATTTACTTTTCGTAAATCTAATTTACTTTTTTTAATTAGTTCTATTGTATCCCCATCATCAGGTTTTAATTGAACATTTGATTCATGAGTTTTAGAATATGTATCTTTATTTGATGTATATTCTACACTATATTTTTTACCTTCAAACCCATTTGATTCTGCAGTTCCTACTCCTTGTCCATCACCAAATAGTTCACCTCTAAGTGCATCTTTAGCTTTACCAATACCAGTACCCAATGCTTGTTTTCCAATAGTTTTTGGATTACCACCACCACTTTGTTGAAGAAATTTACCAACTTCAGTTCCATTAAGACCAACTATATCTTTAGTAATTGCTATCTGAGAATGAGGGTCTTTTATTTGGTTTGGATTATTAGTTGCAAACTTATCTAGCCTTTTCTGTAATAATTTCGATGGGGCGGCTTCATCATTTGCTTTTCGTATATCAATTTTATCAATCAACCTAGATGGAGTTTGTGTTTCTGGTATACCAATAGTTGAGTTGACAAAATCTCTTGCTTTATTTATAGCACCACCAATCAAACCGCCACCAGCTTTACCACCATTGGCACCTTCTTTCATATCTTCTAAGAGTGGTGTACTTCTTTGTGTAATACGAGTTGTCTCATTACCATATATTAAGGGATTGTTTAATTCAACTGCAGATTTGATTCTAACACCACTTGTTTCTTGTTCGACAAGAGTTTCTTTATCAGATTTAACTGAGTCTTTGAATTCACTATCATGAAATAATTCTAATATCGTTCTTCCCATTTTTATTTATTGAACTGTGCTCTGTTCACTCCACTTTCAGATTGAGATTGTGATGTACTTCTTCCAACTACATCTCTATTCATTTTTATTATACTTCCTTGCTGTAATCCATTTCTAATTTCTCCAAGAACTTGTAATGAATCTTTATAATATTGTTTAGTTTCCTCAGGTAGTGCCGGTAAAGATGATTCTCCTTCTCCACCTCCACTAACTGCATTTATTAAAAATCCTAATCCTGTTCCTGCAACTGCTAATCCAAGTAATGTAGGTAATGCTGCAATTCCAGCCATTCCTAATAAACTAAGTGAACCAGCCAATGCTCCGAATGCCAATGATAACATAAATATTCCACCTACCATTCCTAAAAGTCCACCTATTACAGGTTCTATCACTGCTAAAGCTCCTAATCCTGTACTTATTGCTTGTAATGCGTTACCCAATACAAATAAGGCACTGGCCATTACTAACATTGCACCTGCACCTAATAATATTCCCATTCCAAGTGGTCCGGCCATTAATAATCCAAATGCTCCCATTGCTAAACCTAATGCAACGATACTACCTATCGCCCTCATTATTTCCTTTAAACCAACATCTTTATATTCTTGTAATGCTTTTCCTAATACAAATACCGCACCTGCCATTATCAACATTGCAGCTGCTCCTTTAAGAACTGCACCCATATTTATTTTACCTAGTGAGTTTGTAGCATTTCCTGGACCTGGCTTTAAAGTTTTTGTTGGTGGTGCTGCTTTATCACCAATACCTGTACCTGCAAATAATTTATCTTTAAATTTACCAGCACCTTTACTTACTGATTGGCCAATAGAACTTTTACCAATACTACTACCAATTGCTTGTACACCTTTGATTACAGGACCTGCAACCATTCCTAATAAGTTTTTAAGTACTAGTGCCGTAGTTTTAACCATACCAAGAAGTGATGTTCCCATTGCCTGAAGCCCAAGGTTCATTTGTCCTAAGGCAGTAATACCACCACCTAATTTTGTTATGAACGAACCTGAATTATTTATAAGATAATTCATACCTTCTCCAGCGATACCAAATTCTACACCCATTATTTTACTAAGGTTGGCAGCTTTTTCTTGATTACTAGCCATCTTGGATAATTCTGCTACTGAAATACCTAATAAATCAGCAGTTGCTTTCTTTTGGTAATAATCCATTTTATTAAATGCATTAATACCACCTAGTTGTCTTAATGTTTCTTTTGTAGCTCCCTCTATATCATTACTATACGCAAGTTCTCTTGCTTTGTTTAAGTTTATATTTCTACCTAGTAAAGCTCCTAATTCTAATTCTTTAGTAATAGAGGATTCAAAATCTAATAAGTTTTCTGTAATTCCACTAAGTGTTTTCATATTAACACCTAATTTTTGAGCATAACCAGCTGCTCTTAATATATTATCACCACCTTCTTCACCAAATAATGCAAATTCTTCAGCAGATGCTGCTAAATCAGCCATAAGTTCTGATGGTATGATATTATTTTGTCTTGCAAAATTATTAGATATTTTAATCATATCAGTTGCAACACTCGTAGAACCATTATTTAATCTTGAGAATTGTCCAACTAAGGTAGCGGCTTCTGCACCACTAAGGCCTAATGTTTCTGACATTATACCTATGTTTGTTTTTAGAGCCAATGATGACCCCTCAGTACCTCCTAATTCAGATGATAATGTTTTTGCAGCTTCTGCAGAACCTTCAAAGAAAATCTCTAATAATGCCGTTTCTTGTGCAATACCCATAATTTGAAACATTGATGTTCCAAATTCTTTATTAAGTTTGCCTACTTTTTCAACAGCCATACCTAATCCAGATACAATACCACCTATTGCACCTACAACATTTCCATATAATTGAAATGCAGTTTCTATTGCAGTTTGTATTCCTGTCTTGATACCATCTAATACAGCATGTTGTGATTCTAATACTTTTTTGCCATTTTCAGACATTGAAGCAAATTTATCTGCTTCTTCATTTTGAGCTTTTAAATCAGCTTGAATATCTTTACCAAGGAACTGAGTTCCTACCATTAAATCGTTTCTTTTATTTTGTAGTTGACTTAGTTGTTCTACATCAGTTTTATCTAATTTAGCAATATCTCTATTAACTTTTCCAATTTCAGAAGTTTTCTTTAACCATCCAGTTGAAGTATTTTTAAATTTACCAGCGGTTTTGGACATCGTCTCTCTTTGAGATTTACCCAAGTTACTATACATAGAACCTAATGATTTTATAGATTCTTCTTCTGAACCTCTATAATCGAGAGCGGATTGAATTCTTTCTTTATTATTAGCTAGAACTTGTTTTGATAGTTTTTTATGTTCAGCTGTTTTTTTCTTTAATAATTTAATTTCTTTTTCAGTAAGCGCGGCTTATTGTTCCTGCTTCTCATTAATTTGAGATGTAAGAGTTTTAATCCTTTGAAGGGATTTGTAATGCTCTTTTCTATCGTTATCAGCCATTGATTACCTTATTTCTTTTTCTTGATTGAATATTTAGGTGAATTTAATAAATCTTCTAAATCCTTTTTTTCTTTTTCAATTGCGGCCATTCTTTTAATTACTTCTTTAGGAAGTCCTTGTTTAGCAGCTTGTTTTAAAAATCTATTAGTAGTATTTTTTTTTAAACCATCAAAAAATGCTCCAACTAATTTAGATGCAGCAGTTAATTCATTTATTTTCTTTTTAGACATAGTGTTTTTCCTATATAATTGTTCTTATATAAATATAGGGTAAAAAAAAAGTGAGGAATTATTTCCTCACTCTTACATTTGGTCCTTTAGAACCACCTTTTTTGTTAACTTTATCGTATTCTGCCTTTTCTTTTGTCTTGGCATCTAATAACTTTTTAAAGTAAAATCTTCTCCAATGGATTGGCATCGTATATACCTCAGTCCAAGTGAATCCATTACCATAGTTAACCATTTCCCAAATTTGATTATGAAGTTGGAGACTATAATCATTCGGAAGGGTAAAAAAACCCTACCCCAAATGGGATGTCAAGTGCCTCCGTTTCACCAGTTATATCTGATGTAAATTCGTATTTCAAATCTAAATCAGGGGATATTTCTTTTATATACTTTCTAAGAGCTCTGGAATCTCTTGCAAGTAAATTATTTTTTACCCAATTATTAATAAATCCTCTATCTTCATTTTCACCAACTTTTAAAATCATATATCTTAATCTAGTAGATACTTCTTGATTTACTTCTGATTTTGTTAATCGTTGAAGTGATGCTATTTCAGCATTTATATCTTTTTCATCTTTATGTGATAATAATTTAAAAACTATTTCTGTTTTTAAAGTAGGTAATGTAAAAGAATATGTATTATCTTTACTTACTAATTTATCATCTATATCTTTAGTTTGTACTTTAGATAAATCAATATTTACTTTTTGTGTTTCTAATGTAAAAGGGTCAGTTACTTCTACTTGATAATCTGCACCATATCCTAAGATACGAGTTGCTAAAAGAATTGCGTTTTTATCACCAATTAATATATCACCTATATCAATTCCATCATCTACAATAACAGATTCAAATAGCTTATCGAGCACCACCCCCTTCCTTATCAAATTTTGTGATGAAAGTATATCCTCTTCTTTAGCGGTCATATACTTTATTTCAACACTACCCTTTGATAATGGGCTTGATTCTGGGTATGGTTTACCCTTAGATGGAAGGTCTATTACTTCCGTAGGAAAATCATATTTTGCCATAACTTTTAATTTAATTTGTTCGTATATAAATATATAACTTTTAAAAATTTAGAAATTAGGCATAAAAAAAGTTCTCACTAAGAGAACTTTTTCGTTTTATAAATATGTGGGAGTAGTATTAATATTCTAAAATAGCATAATCATAAGATAATGTTAAACTAATTTCAACAGGATCAGTCGCGTTTGACCAATCTAAATCATTAAACACTGCGTTATTAATAAATGCACCTTTTAGAGT
>Ga0115551_1002908_pt1 | contig 10260 bp, 9 predicted proteins | sample COGITO_mtgs_1103_FD_87179 | JGI IMG/M metagenome (GOLD analysis project Ga0115551, IMG submission 87179) | Pelagic marine microbial communities from North Sea - COGITO_mtgs_110321 | ecosystem: Environmental > Aquatic > Marine > Epipelagic | place: Germany:Helgoland, sampling site Kabeltonne... | reverse complement strand
CATATCACGACTTATCCCTCCCGTTATTTATTGGACTTGATCATTATTCGGTGTGGAATACCGTCTTCGAGAAACTCCTCCCCTTGAGCTACATAGCCCAAACGACCGTACCATTGAAGTAGGTACGATTGTGCCATAATAACCACGTCCCGCTCGCGCTCAAACAAATCCCAGGCCCATTCTTCTGCCCGTACCATAAGTTCGATTCCCAATTCCTTGCCACGCGCCGATTTTTCAACAACTACGCGGCCTATACTGACCTGAGGATAGGCGGTTCCTGGAGGCAAGATGCGGACATAGGCAACCACTGCTCCCTCGGTGTTTTTAGCATAAAGGTGGTAGCTGTTTTGATCGTGATTGTCTAAATCTAGATACACACAATCCTGCTCTACAACAAATATGTCTGAGCGCAACCGAAGTAATGCATACAAGTCGTTTTTCGGAAGGGATTCGAAGGTATGTCTATGCCACTGCATGTTGATTTCGTTTTTGAATGAGTTGGTGGTAAAGTAGGACGATTAAAAATTGGACCCCAAGCAAGGTAGCAACCGTACCGGCTATAGACGTATCCATCCAACGGCTGAGGGCATAGCCACCCAATGCCGCGAGTAACGCAATACTGCCTGCCCCGATAAGGAGGAGGTGTAATTTCTCAACCAAAAGGTAGGCTGTTGCAGCGGGAACGACGAGCAGAGCCACCACTAAAATCGCGCCAACACTTTCAAAACTCACTACGGTAGCAAAACTCACCATGGCCATTAAGCTGAGGTTCCATGCGGCCACACCTATACCTAAGACGGCGGCATAATCTTCATTGAAACTGGACATTTTCAGTCCTTTAAAGCCAATGACCGTATAGGCTAAAACTGCGAGAAGAAGAAGCCCAGAAGACCAAAGGGCAATGGGTCCCATGTTTAGACCGCCGAACGACCATGTGTTAAAGGGCACATAGGCAATCTCCCCGTACAGCACACATTCCTGATCTAAATCCACGCTATCGCTCCAAAAGGTGATCAGTATAACCCCCAATGCAAACAACGTAGTAAACGTCATGCCAATACTGGCGTCGCTTTGAACCTTTAATTTTTTACGTAACAATTCTATAATAATCGTAGCTAAAACACCTACCGCCGCTGCGCCTAAGAACATCCACAGTGAGGCACGACTTTGGCTTAACCAATACGCCACGGCAATACCGGGAAGTACCGCGTGCGAAATAGCATCGCCGACCATGGTCATTTTACGCAGCACGAGGAAAGCGCCCAGGAGGGCACAAGAAACTGCGGTAAAAACCGCCGTTAATGCTATGGCGAAGGTTGGGGTCATTAACGTAAATAGTGTGCGAGGGGAAATCTGTAACTAACGCCTGTTCCAAAGAAAAGGCCACTCGTGTTGAGCCGGGTGTCCACGTAAGGGCTGAGGTCAAATCCAGCGTAAATATCTAATTGAAGATCGTTGGACAACAGCTTGGTGAACCCGCCGTCAAAATAGGGCGTCCCAAACAGTTGCTGCCCCTGTAGCTGCCAGTTGCTAAAATACTCCGCATACACACCGTAGTCATTGCCAAGATCATAGCCTAATGCTAAGGAGAACATTCCGCCGTCCACGAAGCCATTAGTGCCGTTCATGCCGCCAGAAATTCCAATATTGCTTGCAATACCAAGCCGCTGAGTCAATCCCTTTTCCAGCATGAGTCGCTGTTCGTGGAAGACCACATTTCCTTGGGCTGGAGCGCGGTAATCACCCGCGGCAACCCATGGTAACGTGAGGTGGCTCAACCAGGTGGTTTGTGGTAATAGATCTGTTTCCTTAAAGAGATTGTACTTGAACCCAATGGTCACTGGATTTACGCCTGTTGTACGGAAGGGGTCATTCCAAGTGTCTACTATATCTATGCGCTGTGTATTCGAGTTAATCACTGCACGCATTTCAAATTTTCGATTGATCCCAAAGCGCAAGACCTGCTCGATTTGATGCGCGTCAGAGATACTGGTCAACGATATTCTTTCTTCCGCATGCGAAAACTGATACCCGCCTTCGTACTGAAACCATCCTACTGGAGTAATCTGTGCACTTTCGGTAATATCCGGTCTATCTGTCGCAATGGCTGGCATACCCACAAACACGGGTGTTAATTCAACACCGTCAGCGTCAATATCATTCATCTGTGGACGCTCCTGCGCCATGACCCAAAAAGATGAGGCCAATAAAATCACAATACTAATCTTCTTCATAAGGAATAGGACTTTGGTGAGGATCCACTTCGGGATTCCCCAATTCTTTAACTATTAATGCCTCTATTTCAGGGGTAATGATGTGTTCCATGGTTTCGGCCTGGGGATGAATATGATCTGCGGCCATGCCGAGACGCTCTGTGAGGTATAGCTCCCACAATCGGTGTAATCGAACCACACGACGGCCCTCTGTGCGGCCTTTTTCAGTCAAAGCAAAACCATCTGCGCGCTCCACCAATAAATACTCTTTTTTCAAAGACCGTAGCGTCTTGCGTAACCCTTCCAGGTGCTGGCGCCTTATCCCAACTATGGTTTCCGACGTCATTGCGACGGTATGACCCTCTCTTTCTTCGGCGCCATAAAGCAGTTTCAAAAGGTTTTCACGCTGGGTTTTTAATTGGTTTCCTCTAGCCCGTTTTCTGCGGGGAAGCCATCCGTTTTCAGGGGCGATAAGAAGCGAAATAAATGCGATGCCGCCCAAAGCAAGCACAATCCACGGTCCCGTTGGCATTTTTGGCAGGCTCGCGCTAATAATTGTTCCAACCACTGCCGCGGTAGCCGCAAAAACAGCCGAAAGTACAAGCATCAAGCGCAATGAAGCGGTCCAAGATCGTGCGGCGGCGGCAGGTGTAATCAACAATGCGGCCATCAACACGACGCCAACAGATTGAATGCCTACTGTAACCGCCAAGACGGTAAGTACGGTGAAAACAAATCGGATCAATCGTATAGGCAGGCCAATGGCAGCGGCAAAATCTTCATTAAAGGTCATTAACTGAAATCCCTTGAAGAAGAACGCAACACTAGCAAGCAACACCAATGCAAGGGCGCCAAAAACGTACAGATCAGACAGCGTAATGGCGGCGGCTTTACCTAAAAGGAACCGCTCTAGCCCCGCCTGTTGACCCTGTCCCGTGCGCTGGACCGCTGAAAGCAACATGATGCCGAAGCCGAAAAACGTTGAAAGCACTAGGCTGATGGCTGTATCTCCTTTCAGTTTTGTGCGTTGCTCGAGAAAACTTATGCCGTAATGAGCCGTAAGACCCGCGACTAACGCGCCAAGAATTAAAAAAACCGGATTGCGTCCGTCTCCAATAATAAATGCGAGCACCACCCCAGGAAGAAGTGCATGGGCTATCGCATCTCCAACTAAACTCTCTCCCTTTAAAAAGCTGAAAACACCCACCACGGAGGACGAAGCCGCCAACAGTAGCGTGCCAATAAGCACTTTTATGAAAACAGGATCAAACATTAATCTTTCGGTTGGTCTTCTTTAAAATCTGGTTCGCGAAGCGGGAATTCAGTATCTGAAATGAGGTCGCCTAGTTTTGAAAGAACCGTTAAACGGCCGCCGTAGGCTTCCTGCAATAGTTCTTTTGTAAAGACCTCTTCTTTTGGACCGGCTGCAACTAGTCGTGTGTTGAGCAACACAATCCAATCAAAATATTCGTTCGCTGTCTGTAAATCATGGTGCACAATGACGACCGTTTTACCCTCGTTTTTCATGTCACGCAGCAGCTTTAAGATAGCGTCCTCAGTCGCGGCGTCCACACCTACAAAAGGCTCGTCCATTAAGTAGATATCTGCCTGTTGCGCTAAAGATCGTGCGATGAATACGCGCTGTTGTTGACCGCCCGAAAGCTGAGAAATTTGTCGGTCCGCAAATTCTAAAAGGTTCACTTTTTCTAGCGCCTCTGTGGCAATGCGACGGTCCTCTTTCGTGATGCGTTTAAAAAGATTGTTTTTTCGGTACCGCCCCATCAATACCACGTCCATTACGTCAGCCGGAAAGTCCCAATCCACGCTTTCGCGCTGTGGAACGTAGCTCACTCGTTCACGGACTTTATCTAAGGGTTGGCCAAATATTTCCGTATAACCGCTGTCCGGCTTCATAAGTCCCATGACGGTTTTGAGCATGGTCGTCTTTCCAGAACCATTTGGTCCAACGACGCCTATAATTTTACCCTTGGGCAATTCAAAATCAACATCCCAAAGCACAGGCTTGCTGTGGTAGCTGACCGTGAGATTGTGTACTTCAATGCTCTTTTCCATTAGTTGAATGATTTTAAAATCTGTGTTGTATTGTGTGTAAACGCGCCAATCAAGGTGGCTTCTGGCGTTCCCTCCGCTCCCAACGCGTCGCTGAACAATGGCGCACCAATCCGCACTTTTCCGCCTTTTTGTTCTACTGCTTCTTGCAGTGCTTCGATACTTTTTGAATTTACCGAAGTCTCGATAAAGACGGTGGATAGGTTGCGGTCTAAAATGAATTGGGCGGAAGAAGTCATGTCTCGTATGCCAAATTCTGCAGCGGTACTAATCCCCTGCAATCCATGCACTTCGATGCCGTAGGCGCGACCAAAATAGGAGAAAGCATCGTGCGCGGTAACTAGGGCGCGTACTGAATCGGGAACTTCATTGATCGCCAGTACAAATTCATCGTGTGCTGCGACCAATTCGGAAAAATAATCCATAGCGTTGCTTTCAATAGCCGCACTGTGTTGCGGGAATTCACCCTTTAAAAAGAGGGCCAGTTCACCCACGCATCGGTTCCAAAGTTGCAGGTCGAACCATATGTGCGGATCGCAGGTGTTGGGGCCTACTTCGATAAGGTCGTAAGACTGAAGTGCGCTGCTCATTGCGTAGACTGGCTTTTGCTGGCCAACTTTTTCAAGGATGTCTGTCATTTTACCTTCCAAATGCAAACCGTTGTGCAGGATGACACCCGCATTGCTAAGCTTGGCCACATCGCTTTCGACGGGCTTGTAACTATGCGGGTCAATGTTTGACTGCATTAAGGCTTGTACCGAAATTTCTTCCGGTAGCAGTTGACGTGCCGCATCGGCAACTACTGAGGTAGTGCACAAGACATCGATGGACGGTTCTGGCGTACACGCCAAGGTCAATGCGGCAAGTGCTATGATCAGGAAATTCCTCATGATTGTACGGCGTAAATGTTTGCACACATGTTCTGACTCAGCCAAAAGGTACCTGCAGAGGAGCCAAGTTCTACACTCGAGTCAAAAGCTGAAATCGCACGAATTTCATAGGTGTTGCCTAGGTTGATGTTCATGGTGTCCAATTGGTCAAAGAATTCTGACCCAGCATCTTCTACCCGAACAATTCGAATCTCGGTTCCTGCAGTAAAAGCGCCGATTGGCTGTCCTAAAACCGGCGGCATTTGACCATCGCGTTCCGGAATAGGATCGCCGTGTGGATCGTGTTTCGGGCTGCCCAGGAATTGAAATAGTCGATCGACCAATTCTTCACTCTGGATATGCTCCAACTGCTCTGCGAGCGGATGCACTTCCTCCCAGCCGAAGCCAAGCTTATCCACTAAAAAAGTCTCCCACAACCGGTGTTTACGCAAAATAGATTTGGCCAACCGAATGCCTTGAGGGGTGAGTTGAACGCCTTTGTAAGGAACAACGTTCACGAGGTCTTTTTGACCAAGTCTTCTAACCGCTTGGGTGACAGAGGAGCCCTTTGCACCAATCCGCTGCGCAAGATCGCCGTTACTAACGGGCCGGCCTCCGCCTAAATGGTAGAGCGCTTTAATATAGTTCTCTTCGCTTTCCGTGTGGGTTTTCACTTTGGCTATCTTTTATTTTAGGCAAAGCTAAACCATATTTAAACACCTGCCACAAGAAGTACTAGAATACTATAAATAACTTACCTTAGCGACCGTGAGTACGCACACTTATTTCATATCAGATGTCCATTTAGGAGCGCCTTCCGTGCAGGATAGCCAGGAGCGTGAACGCGCCCTAGTCGCTTTTCTAAAAAGCATTGCTAAGGACTGCAAACAACTCTTTATCGTTGGCGATCTTTTTGACTACTGGTTCGAATACAAACACGTTGTGCCACGCGGTCACACCCGTGTTTTGGGCCAATTAGCGCTCATGGTCGATGCCGGTCTTAAACTCGACATATTCGTAGGCAACCACGACCTGTGGTTGGGAAGCTACCTCGAAGAAGAATTGGGAGCAACCGTTCACCACAGACCATTAAAGTGGTCCCCGAATGACGGCCAAACTTGGTTTTATCTTGCCCATGGAGACGGTTTAGGCCCTGGAGACCGCAAATACAAAGTAATAAAGAAACTTTTTACCAACCCCATCGCCATCTGGGCATATAAACGGCTCCACCCAAATTTTGGAGTAGGCTTTGCCGCTCGAATGTCGCGGGCTTCCCGCAACAGCCAAAGCGATGATGATCACGCCTTTAAAGGGGAAAAGGAAAGGCAATTGGTCCACAGTAGAACCCTTCTTGAAAAAGAGTGGTTTGACTATTTCGTTTACGGTCATCGGCACCACGAGAAAGAGTTGGTCCTTCAAACCCGCGAAGGAAAAGATGGCACCAAAATTGAAAGCAAATATTTCGTCCTAGGCGATTGGATTCATTTGAATACCTACGCAAAATGGGACGGGACACATTTATCTCTAGACCGTTACACACCAAAAAAATGAAAAAAGCACTTGTACTTGTAGTTTTAGCATTGACCTTTAACGCTGCTGCACAGGATTATAAAGGCCACTACGGCATTGGACTTGCTCTAGGTGAGCCAAGCGGTTTTAGTATTAAAAAATTCAACAACAACAATGAGGCCTTTCAATATACCCTGGGCTACAGCGCAGTGAAAGGGCAAGAAGGGATCAATATTGGTGCTGATTATTTGCTTCACAACTACGAAATCATCACTGCAGAAAAAGGACGCATTCCTTTTTATTACGGCGGTGGCGTTCATTTGAAAAGCTATAACGCAGCGGGTAACCAACTCTACGCCAGAGTTCCTCTGGGAGTGGCTTACGAATCTGTTGAGTTTCCCATTGATGTGTTCTTCGAATTTGCACCGGGTATTGCGGTACTTCCATCACCTGCCTTAGTGACCAATTTTGCCATAGGCGCCCGCTTCTACTTTGACGTACGAAAAGCCGTAGAAAAAATAGACGAAGCCATTTAAATCCAGGCACAAAAAAACCCCGGGCGTTTAGCCCGAGGTCTCTATTTTCCTTGATTAACCAGTTTATTTCGCTGCAGCATATTTCTCAGCAACTGCATCCCAATTCACAACATTCCAAAATGCTGCGATGTAGTCTGGACGACGGTTCTGGTAGTTCAAGTAGTATGCATGCTCCCACACGTCCAAGCCCATGATTGGGTGACCGCCGCAGCCTACGCCCGGCATTAATGTGTTGTCTTGATTTGCAGAAGAACACACCTCTAAGACGCCGTTTTTAACACACAACCAAGCCCATCCAGAGCCAAAGCGTGTTGCCGCTGCTGCGTTAAATTTTTCTTTCAAGCCATCCAACGAACCAAACGCTTCGTCAATAGCAGCTGCTAGATCTCCTGTTGGAGCGCCGCCGCCGTTTGGAGAAAGTACTTCCCAGAACAAGCAGTGGTTGTAGTAACCGCCACCGTTGTTGCGAATGGCTGCATGGTCTGAATGATTTGCCAGCAACTCTTCGATAGACTTGCCTTCCATATCTGTTCCTTCAACTGCTGCATTGAGCTTTGAAGTATATCCTGCGTGGTGTTTCCCGTGGTGGATTTCCATGGTACGTGCATCAAAGTGCGGCTCTAGCGCATCATGAGCGTACCCTAATTGTGGTAATTCAAATGCCATATTAAATAGGGTTTATGTTAAATCTTGGTATAAAGGTAAGGCAAATTCCCGCTGAAGGTTTTAACTTACGTTTATATCCTGTTCAATAATCTCTATGACCGCTACTCAAGGCCAAACGCCATTATCTGCCCCGTCAGACTTCATCGTTTTAAACGCCTCAGCGGGTTCAGGCAAAACGTATTCTTTAGTGCAGCACATCCTCATGAATGCGTTGCGAAAAAAGGATATGGACCATGCCTATCAAAAAGTTTTAGCCATCACCTTCACCAACAATGCAGCAGCAGAAATGAAGGCACGCTTGTTGGACCAATTATTAACCTTCAAAACCCTGAATGATCCCAGCTCTAGTGCGTTTTTCGAACCGATTTGGGAAGAGATTGGCATAAGCGCCAAAGAATTGCAACAACGCGCCGCTGGTGCGGCAAGTCACATGTTGCACAATTACAGCACTTTGAATGTGGGGACTATTGACCAGTTCACACACCGATTGGTTCGCACCTTTACACGAGACTTAGAGCTCGACGACAATTTCGAAGTGCGTTTGGACCTCGATGGAATGATCGAAGAAGCTTTGGAGCTGCTTTACAGCAGTCTGGGAGAAGCACCGGCTCTACGTGCATCCCTAGCGGCGTGGATGCAAGAACGAATGAACCGCGAAAAAAGTCACAACCCGGATAGGGATTTGAAGCGCGAAGGGAAAGAGAGTTTTAACGAAGATACGTGGACGGAATTGGCCCATTTACCCGGTCCAGAGCGTATGCTTGAGCTCGAAGGGGAACTCAACCAGGAACTTACCTCCATTGTAGATGAAGGAAAAAAACTAGCGCAACAAGCGTTCACGCACCTGAAGGCTCAAGGGTACACGAAAGACAACTTTACCTACTACCCCCAGGCTAAAAAACACTTCGTTGAACTTTGGTCTAACCTCCGAAGCAACGACCTAGAAGCAGGTGTTCAGGCCTTTAAGACCAAGCCAAAGAAAAGTGCTGATGCTGAGTGGGAGGCCTTTTTAGAATTGGCCCAGTCGTTCCAAGAACGCAACCAGCGCAAACTATTGTTGCTGAAACAAGCCACAGAAAAACTACAGCAGCTCTCGGCCACCCGTGCACTCATGGATAAGTTTAATGCCCTTCAAGAGGAGCAAAACACCATGCCGCTAAGTGCCTTCAACAAACTGATTTCTGAAGAGCTTCAAAAGGAGCCTACCGCATTTATTTATGCCCGCTTGGGCGAGAAATTTTGGCATTTCTATATCGATGAATTTCAGGACACCTCTGAAATGCAATTTGACAATTTGCACCCCCTCATTGAGCATACCTTAACTAAGGATGAAAATCCAAACAGCGCCCTTATCGTTGGAGATGCCAAGCAAAGTATTTACCGCTGGCGCGGCGGACGTGCGGAACAATTCATGGCGCTCGTGGACAACGTCCATCCATCTAACCGTTTTCAGCAGCACCCTAGCGGACACGAATTGTATTCCCGCGAAACGGTCCAATTGCCTAAAAACTTTCGAACCTACGGGAATATTGTCCACTTCAATAATTCTTTTTTCGAACACCTCAGTAAGCGCCTAACGGTGCCCGCACATCAAAGTGCTTATACCGGGGCACAGCTTCAACAAGTGCCAGACAAGGACCCTTTAAAAGGCGAAGTCGTTGTGGATTTTATTTCCGTTCCCGAGGGTGAAACAAAGAACGCACAGAGCTATGCAGAGGCCGTCTGCTCACAGGTTAAAACAACCATAGAAGCCCTTTTAAAACGTGGACATTCCTACAACGATGTAGCGCTTTTGGTCCGCGGAAACGCGCAAGGAAAATTACTGGCCAATTTTTTAACGCAAGAAGGTATTCCTGTCTTATCTGCGGACAGTCTCGTCGTAGGAAGCTCCTTCGAGAGTGCCGTGCTGTTGTCTTGCGCACGATTATTTCTCAATGCTGACGACCGCGAAAGCAGATTTGCTTTGGCTTATGCCTTGTCTAAGCTGGGTAAAATCCCTGCGCAATTAGAACCCTTTGTTTTCCAACAGCAGACCACTTCGAAAGGCATACCCTACCTCAGCGGCCTGTTCCCCGGACTCCAGCAACTCTTTAGCCAACAAGAATCGCTATATACCTTTGGTGCACGTGTCTTTGAGGTTTTTGGCTTATTACTGGAGCCCAACGCGATGGTTGACAGCTGCCTAGATCTACTTTATGGATTTCAAACTAGAGAAGGTTCGTTTGCTACTTTACCCTCTTGGTGGGAGGCAGAGGCAAAAAAGCGTAATGTTCCTGCTCCGCAGGACAAGCCTGCAGTACAGGTTATGACCATACATAAGAGTAAAGGGTTAGAGTTTGAACACGTCATTCTTCCTTTTGGAATTAACTATAAATCGGGCGGCGATGCGCACTGGAT
>Ga0115551_1002906_pt1 | contig 10265 bp, 8 predicted proteins | sample COGITO_mtgs_1103_FD_87179 | JGI IMG/M metagenome (GOLD analysis project Ga0115551, IMG submission 87179) | Pelagic marine microbial communities from North Sea - COGITO_mtgs_110321 | ecosystem: Environmental > Aquatic > Marine > Epipelagic | place: Germany:Helgoland, sampling site Kabeltonne... | reverse complement strand
GCATGTAATGGATGGCTACATCGATGAAAAATCAGATCGCTCGCCGGTGCGGGCTACGCTGCGCGAAGGGGGTCGGCTAAAGCGGGTTATGGCGCGTTTTCGCCGTGCTGACGACAGTGTATTTCCAGTGGAATTCTCTATTTCTCCCATCACGGAAGAGCAGCAATTACGCGGCGCAGTATTGGTATTCCGCGACGAAACCCGTACATACCGGCTCGCGGATCGGCTACAGCATCAGGCTATGCATGATGCGGTGACTGGCTTAACCAATCGTCAGGGTTTTGAAGACGCGGTAGAACAATTACTGGCTGATGCGCGCATAAATGGCAACAGCCACGCGTTGTTTTATTTGGACCTGGATCAATTTCGAGTGGTCAACGCAACTAGTGGTCACGTGGCCGGAGATGAACTGCTGCGTCAGCTTGCCGTGCGCCTGGATCAGGAATTACCGGATTGCCACACCTTGGCCCGTATCGGCGGCGACGAATTCGGTGTGTTATTGGAAAATTGTTCGCTGGACTATGCAGCGCAGATTGCCCATCGACTACGCAAAGAAATCGCAGATTTTAGCTTTATGCGCGATGATCGCGTTTACCGTTGCGGCGCTTGTATTGGTGTGGTTGCAATCGACGCACAGAGCAACAATAGCGCCGAGGTATTGGCGTCGGCGGATGCGGCTTGTTTCGCAGCGAAAGAGGCGGGGCGAAATCGTATTCATGTCGCGTCAGCGAGAGACCCGGTTATTTCTCAGCGTCGGGACGAAATGGCCTGGGCCGCGCGTACCCGCGAGGCCTTGGATAATAATCGGCTAATTTTATTCAGCCAGCCGATTGTGCCCATCAATCCCGGTTCTCAGCTACCCGCGCATGCGGAAGTACTGGTGCGCATGCGCGGCGTCAAAGGCGAGATATTAGAGCCAGGATTATTCTTGCCTGCCGCAGAGCGACATTTCTTAATGCCTGCGCTCGATCGTTGGGTGTTACGAAAAGTGCTCGCAGAACTATCCAAGCAATCGAATCAAACATTGCAGTTTAGTGTGAACTTATCCGGGAGCACTATCAGCGAAGAAAGCCTACTGGAAGAGATTACCGACCTCATCGACACCTCTGGCGTCTGCCCGAAGCGTCTATGTTTCGAGATTACGGAAACTTCGGCGATTGCCAATTTGCCAGTTGCATTAAAATTGATGGGCGGCCTGCGCCAACGTGGCTGTGAGTTTTCACTTGATGATTTTGGCACTGGCATGTCCTCGCTAACCTATTTGCGGCAACTGCCTGTGGATTACGTGAAAATCGACGGCAAATTTGTGCGCGGTATTTTGGATGATTCAGTTGACCAGGCCATTGTGCAGGCCGTGTTCGACGTAACCAGTAAACTGGGTATTCGTACCGTGGCCGAGCACGTCGAGTCCAAACAAATGTTGGCAAGACTGGCGCATATCGGAATTGATTACGCGCAGGGTTTTTACACCGGCCGACCCGCGCCGTTAACAGATCAGCGCAACTCGGCCTGAACGTCTGCCTACACCGCTGCCTAAACCTCGGCTAGTACACGACAATGGTTGCCGCGCAGCCTTACAATAGGCCGCATGCAACATTTTGAACGCAATCTATATTCCGCCGAACAAGTGGGCGAACTTGATCGCCGCTTCATTCAAGACCACGGCGTTCCCGGCTTTGAATTGATGGGCCGTGCTGCCGAAGCGGCATTTCAACACACACGCCGCCAGTGGCCGCATATCCGTAGTCTGGTAGCCTTTTGTGGCCCTGGGAACAATGGCGGCGATGGTTTCTTAATCGCCAAGCTTGCGCTAGAAGCTGGCTTGCAAACGACGGTGTATTTCCTCGCGAAGCGTGAGAAGAGCGAAGGTGATGCGCTGCGCGCATTACAAGCTTATGAAGAGGCTGGCGGCAACCTCAGCGATTTCCCAGCTGCGATGCCCGACCCCATTCTTACCGGCGCGGACGTTATTGTAGATGCGATTTTTGGTACCGGTCTTGGCCGCGATATCGAAGGCCGATTTCATAACGCCATAACCGCAATCAATGCATCCCAGTCGGGCGTATTCGCGGTCGATATTCCCTCTGGCCTGGATGCCAACACAGGTAAGACCTGGGGAATCGCCGTTAAAGCGCAAGCCACCAACACCTTCATTGGCCGCAAACTGGGCTTATACACCGGTGCTGGACCCGCTTGTGCCGGTGAAGTTGAGTTCTGTTCGCTCGATGCCCCGGCTGCGGTTTATATAGAGCAGCCCAAACTGGGCCTGGTATTAAGCGCCGACGATGTACGGCAGGCCCTACAACCACGCCCTCGCGATACGCATAAAGGTTCCAATGGGCACTTGCTTTGTATCGGTGGCAACCACGGCATGGGCGGCGCTGTACGTATGGCTGCTGAGGCGGCATTACGCACCGGGGCTGGTTTGGTCAGTGTCGCAACCCGCAGTATTCATGCGTCGGCGATGAGCCAGGCACGCCCTGAGCTTATGTGCCGCGGAGTGGATGTGGCAGCCGATATGGAAAGTCTATTGGACGCGGCTAGCTGCATTGCAATCGGCCCCGGTCTAGGTCAGGACGATTGGGCGCGAGCATTATTTGCACGGACATTGGATTGCAAACACACGCTGGTAGTTGATGCCGACGGGTTGAATTTGCTGGCTGCAGAGCCGGTAGCGCGTGGTAATTGGATACTTACGCCGCACCCAGGTGAAGCGGCAAGATTGCTTGGGTTGAGTACCCCACAAATCCAGGCGGACCGCCCAGCGGCCGTGAAAGAGCTGGCGAAGCGTTACAACGCGGCGGTCGTATTAAAAGGTGCGGGAAGTCTAATTACCGTGCCAAACGGTGAGTTGTGGCTATGTGATGCGGGTAATCCTGGCATGGCGGTAGGTGGAATGGGCGACGTGCTAACTGGCGTTATAGCGGCGCTACTGGCGCAGGGCTTAACGACCATCGATGCCGCACGTATTGGCGTGTACATGCATGCAAGCGCTGGCGACGCCGCATCTGCAGACGGTGGGCAACGCGGCCTACTACCGACAGATTTATTCCCACAACTACGTCGCATAGCTAACCCAAGGTGATTGCCTTAAAGCTAGCTGATGCCGCGCATACGGAAGCGCTAGGCAGCGCCTTGGCGTATGCCCTGCAAACAATGGATCGTGGTCTGGCTATTGCCTTGGAGGGCAACCTGGGTGCGGGCAAAACAACGCTAGCGCGGGCGCTGATTCGTTCGCTGGGACACCAAGGCCCTGTGGTAAGTCCCAGCTACACGCTGGTTGAACCCTATGAGTTCAATACCCGTCGTTTGTTACACCTAGACCTGTATCGCATCGGCGATCCGGAGGAGCTCGAATATCTGGGCTGGCGAGAATGGGAGCCGCAACGTGATTGGATACTGGTTGAATGGCCCGAACGAGGCGCTGGTTTTTTACCGCCATTCGATCTGAGCATTGGGCTGGCGTATCGCGGCGAGGAGCGTGCCGCCAAGTTGACCGCAACCAGCGAGCAGGGAGAACGTCTGCTCAGATTAATTAAGGATAGCGGCGACTTCTAAAGTTACAGAAAAGGTAGTTACTCGGAGTTACTGTTTCTAATGATAAAACTTGCAACATTCATGTTTTGGCGCTAGAGTTTTTTTACTGGGGGACAGCAACCTTTGAAGGAGAGCCCTGTCGATGCGTAGAGCCGGGCCATTAATTGGACCAATAATCGGACCCAAAATTGGATCGTCAGTCCGACTAGGGCTGGCTGCATTCCTGCTTACTGCAACAACATTAGCTGGTGCAGGCACCGATACCCAATTAAAAGACGTGCGGCTATGGGCCGCACCCGACCGTACGCGTGTCGTTTTTGATCTTGATGGCCCGGTAGAGCACAAACTTTTCACCCTGGATAACCCCCAGCGCGTGGTCATAGACGTACCAAATACCCAACGTGCACAAGCACTTGCGGAAGACCTGGCCGGCAAGGGCTTTATATCCAAGGTGCGTACCGGCGTGCATGCGGGTCACGACCTGCGCATCGTGCTCGACCTAAAACAAAGCGCCATTCCCAAAAGTTTTGTGTTAGCGCCAAACGGCGATTATGGCCACCGCCTAGTTGTGGATTTGGATAACGGCGTAAAGAACCCCAAACGTCAGCCAGTCGCGTCAGAGCTAAGTTACAGCGTGCGCAACTTCGTGGTCGCAATTGACGCAGGTCACGGCGGCGAAGACCCTGGTGCCAGCGGCCCGCGCGGCACCCGTGAAAAAGACGTAGTGTTGGAAATTGCCCGTCGCTTAGCTAAATTAGTGGATAAACAACCGGAAATGAAGGCGGTGCTCATTCGCGACGGCGATTACTACGTGGGCCTGCGTGAGCGTATTGAAAAGGCGCGTGAGTCCAAGGCCGATTTGTTCGTATCTATCCACGCGGATGCGTTTCGCGACCAGCGCGCCCACGGCTCCTCGGTATATGTGCTCTCAAGTCGCGGCGCCACCAGCGAGCACGCCCGTTGGCTGGCGCAGCGTGAGAACGCGGCCGATTTGGTCGGCGGCGTAAGTCTAAAAGACAAAGACGATGCGCTCGCATCATTCATGCTCGATTTGTCGCAGAGTGCGAGTATCGAAGCGAGTCTTGATGTGGGTAAGCGTTTACTGAGTGGCTTGCGCGGGCTAGGGCATGTACATAAAACCAAGGTTCAACAGGCTGGATTTATGGTGCTGAAATCACCCGATATCCCGTCTGTGCTGATAGAAACGGCGTTTATTTCCAACCCATCGGAAGAAAACAAACTCCGCAGCAGTTCCCATCAGAATAAATTAGCCAGCGCCTTACTTAATGGTATTAAAGGTTATGTAGCCAGTTATCGCCCGGCGGTTTACGCGAATGGTTCGCCCCGAGAGCATAAGGTTAAACCCGGCGATACGGTATCTGGAATCGCGCAAAAATACGGCGTTGATGCGCAGCAATTACGTCGCGTCAACGACCTTAAAAACGATCTGATACAGGTCGGCCGTAAGTTAACTATTCCACAGTCTGGCGATACGTTGGCCGCGTCAACACCCTAGATACTGTTCAAAGCCTGGAAAGACTTTCAGTACAAACACGGCTGCGTAATCAGATTACAATAGACGCGTGATTTTTCCCGCTCCTGACCCCCTGAGAATCCCATGCTTTTTCTAATCGGCGCAATTGCTGGATTCGCCTATGGCTTTAGTGCGTTCGGTGGCAGTCTGCTGGGCGTTGCGCTGCTGACGCTGCTCGCCCCGTATGCCATTACTGACGCTATGGCCATGAATTTTTGCATGCTACTGGTTATGGCAACCATCACTGCGGGCGACGGTGTGCGCGCACGGCTGCCCGTACCTGGCCTGATTTGGCCTTTTGTATTATTCGCCGTAGTTGCCGCGCCGCTTGGCGTATGGGTTTCGGCGCTCATGCCCGTGGCGCTTATCGACGGACTATTTCCGTTTGTGTTGGTCGCAGCCGCTTTAGTATCAGTGCTACTGGTACAGCGTCTAGCGCCGGTAATCGCTTGGCCACGTGGTGGCTTGGCCGCATTAACGCCAGACAAAACCGAGGAACAATCTACCGCTGAGTTTAAATGGACATTGCCAGTACTTGGCGGCGGAATAGGTGGTCTGTTTGCCGGGTTGTTCGGTGCCAGTGGCGCCTTGTTTCTGGTTCCGACGTTCGGTCGGCTGTTTGGCAAGCGTCCCGGGCAGGCAGTAGCCTGCGCAGAAATGGCTATGCTGCCGGTATTGCTAGCCGCGGTAACCGCCAGTTTATTGTTGGGCAGGGCTGTTGAATGGCGTGCAACGGGCTTAATGATCTTCGGTGCACTTGCCGGGTTGAGTCTGGCAAGAATGCTTACGCCTAAATTCGGTGCCAAAGCATGCCATGCAGTGGTTGCAGCAATGCTGGTGCTCACGGCAGTCATGTATTGGTTTGGGTGATCTCCAGCACCTCATTAGATAAATACTCTGGCTACTACCTAAATCGCCATAAGTCGGCCTAAACATGCGCTTTGGTTCGCGCGTTGTAGCCCTCGCGCGACAATAATAATCAACTAAAACAAATAGATAGATCCCCACCCTCAGGCTTGTTGCCGCTGGGCAACAATATTTTAGAGGTGATTACGAAATTTAGTGCCATTTGTTTTTATTTATTAAGTAAGTAACTGATATATATATTAAATAATCTGGTGGCACGACTCATGCAACTCAGTACCTCAAAGGGCGATATTTCGTCTTAACGCGTCGTTGTAACAGGCTTCGCATTCATTTTGAACAGAGGCAGTAAGCATGAGTCATACGCATAAAGGTATTATTTTGGCAGGCGGTTCCGGTACACGCTTACGACCGCTTACGGTATCGGTAAGCAAGCAACTAATGCCGGTGGGTGACAAGCCCATGATTTATTACCCCTTAAGCACAATGATGCTGGCCGGTATCCGCGAAATTCTGGTTATTACGACACCCGAAGACAGTGAAGCTTTTGAGCGCTTACTCGGCGATGGTTCGCAGTGGGGTATTTCACTTGAGTATGCGGTGCAGCCGAGTCCGGACGGACTGGCACAGGCATTTATTATTGCCGAGGACTTTATAGGCGATGATCCTGTCGCGCTGATTCTTGGCGACAACATATTTTACGGTCACGGGCTGGAAGACAAGCTCAAAAGCGCCGCCGCACGCGGACAGGGCGCTACCGTGTTTGGCTACTATGTGGGCGATCCACAACGCTACGGCGTGATCGACTTTGACGCAGACGGCAATGTAACCGGCATCGAAGAAAAGCCGGAAAATCCGACCTCAAACTACGCAGTCACCGGCCTGTATTTCTACGATAACGACGTGGTTGAGATTGCCAAGCAGGTGCGCCCATCGGCACGTGGCGAACTGGAAATCACCGACGTGAATAAAGCCTACTTGGAACGCGGTGATCTACAGGTCGAAACCCTGGGTCGCGGTCACGCTTGGCTAGATACTGGTACCCACGAGGCGCTAATGGATGCCTCCGACTTTGTAAGAGTCGTCGAAAAACGCCAAGGTCTGAAAATAGCCTGCCCGGAAGAGGTGGCCTATCGCAAAGGATATGTGGATACCGAGACACTCCTTAAGCAAGCCGAGCTGCATAAGAAGAATGCCTACGGCGATTACCTCTTCCAGTTGGCGGGGTAAGCACGATGCAAGTACAAGCTTTACGTATTCCCGAAGTTAAGGTGGTAGAACCACAGGTGTTTGGCGACGAACGTGGTTTCTTTATGGAAACCTGGCAAGGCCGCAACTTTGCCGATGCTGGCATGGATATCGACTTCGTGCAGGACAATCGTAGCCGCTCTAGTCGCGGCACTTTGCGGGGTCTGCATTATCAAATCGAACAACCGCAGGGCAAACTGGTTAGCGTGGTGCGCGGCGAAGTCTATGACGTCGCCGTAGACATGCGTCGCAGCTCGCCCAATTTTGGTAACTGGGTGGGTTTAACACTTTCAGAAGTGAACAAGCTCATGCTCTGGGTGCCACCCGGTTTTGCTCACGGTTTTTTCGTAACCAGCGAAACTGCTGATTTCGAGTATAAATGTTCGAATTACTACGCGCCCGAGCACGAACGCACAGTGGCCTGGAATGATCCAGACCTAAACATAGACTGGCCGTTGCTCGAGGGCGAAGTGCCGCAAGTATCGGATAAAGACGCCGCCGGCAAACTCTTTAGAAACGCCGACTATTACGCATGAAAGTTTTAATTACCGGCGCCAACGGTCAACTTGGTCGCGAGCTACTTAAACGTACGCCGCAGCATGTAACTGTAGGGGCATACGGGCGTAAGCAACTCGATATCACCAATGCCGAGCAAGTGCAGGTAGTATTCGACGAATTCCAGCCAGATACGGTAATTAATGCAGCGGCCTATACCAAGGTAGACGACGCGCAAACCGAGCAGGCCGCCGCGTATGCAGTGAATGAAACTGGTGCCTCGAATTTGGCGCTTGCCGCGGCTAAAGTCGGCGCGCGCTACTTGCTGGTGTCTACTGATTTTGTATTCGACGGTTCGCAGGGCCACTTACATAGGCCCGACAATACGCCGAATCCGCAAAGCGTCTATGGCGCAAGCAAGCGCGCGGGTGAAATAGCTGCGCTTGATGCCATCGGTGGCAGAACACTCGTGATGCGAACCTCTTGGTTATATTCTGCCAACGGCGGCAATTTTGTTAATAGCATGCTTAATTTGATGCGTGACAAACCCGAGTTGGGCATAGTCGCGGATCAGGTCGGCAGTCCCACCTGGGCTGGCGGGCTGGCAACAGCGCTATGGCGCTGCCTTGATTACCCCAAGCTGAGTGGCGTGTGGCATTACGCAGATGCCGGAGTCGCCAGTTGGTATGACTTCGCCGTAGCCATTCAAGAACTAGCTATTGAGCGCGATATTTTGCGCCACGTGATCCCCATCAAGCCGCTGAGTACCGAAGAATTCCCACGTCCGGCACCGCGTCCTGCCTTTAGTGCGCTGGATAGCCAAGCGACCTATAAGTCGCTAAAACTTGCGCCCAAACACTGGCGCTCAGCACTCGCGACAATGCTCGAAGAAGTCGCCCAGCAGGACAGTACAGAAACGAACAAGAGAGCTTATGCATAATCTATTAGTTACCGGGGCCGCCGGTTTTATCGGCGCCAATTTTTGCCATTATTGGCTACGCGAAAATCCCGAGGCCAATGTATTGGCCTTCGACGCGCTTACTTACGCCGGCAATCAGGCGAATCTGGATGGGCTCGAAAACAAACCGGGCTTCAGCTTTGTACGCGGCGACATTGGCGACCAGAAGCTGGTTGCCGAGCTACTGCACAAACAGAGTATAGATACGATTGTGCATTTCGCCGCCGAATCACATGTAGATCGTTCTATCGACGGACCGGATAGTTTTATTCAAACCAACATAGTCGGTACGCACAACCTGCTGCAGGCCGCCAAGCAAGTCTGGCTGGATCAGGAAGAAGTAGTACCGCATCGTTTTCACCATGTTTCCACCGACGAAGTCTATGGTGATCTCGACTTTGATGATCCGGCGTTTGAAGAAACCACGGCGTATGCGCCAAATTCGCCATATTCAGCAAGCAAGGCGGCGTCCGACCATTTGGTGCGTGCTTACCATCACACCTACGGTTTAGAAGTCACCACCAGTAATTGCTCTAACAATTACGGCCCTTACCAATTTCCGGAAAAATTGGTCGCGTTAATGATTACCAACATTCTGCAGGGTGAAGCGCTGCCGATATACGGCGATGGCAGTAATGTGCGTGATTGGCTATATGTGGAAGACCATTGTCGTGGCATTGCGCGGGTGCTGGCAGACGGTAAGATCGGCGAAACCTATAATATCGGCGGCGACGAAGAGCATAGCAACCTGGAATTGGTCGCTATTATTTGTGCCGTGCTTGACGATATGTTCGAGCAAGACCCGAGTCTGTCGAAACGATTCCCGAATGCACCACCCGCAAATAACAGCCAAAGTGATTCGTTGATCAGTTTTGTTACTGACCGGCTGGGTCATGATCGCCGTTATGCGATAAATCCGACTAAAATCCGGGACCACTTAAGCTTTCGTCCAGAGGAAAGCTTTACCAGTGGGCTACAGAAAACCGTGGCCTGGTATTTGCAAAACGAAGCCTGGTGGCGCGCAGTAATGCGCGGCGAACACCGGCATTGGCTGGAGCGTCAATACGGACGCACCGCAAGCTAGAGTCCTGCCCGGTTAATAAGTTGAATAATATTTCTAGTGGTTTTTGGCATCAGTGCGCTGCGCTGCGCTCGGGCGCGGTTAGGAACTCTAAGTAATTTTTTGGGGCGTAACTATTGTGACGACTCGCAACACCCCCAAGTGCGAAAAATCGCCGAAATAATTCTTTGGTTTGATCGGATAGAACACTGACAGCAGTGCGCCGTAGTCGTAGTCAGCTATAATAATTCAGATTAGCTATGCATGTGCTCGCGCATTCACGCGTAAAAGCGGCTTGTTTATTTATATAACAGACGGTTAGAAATTTTCATCAGGTATTTTTGTGGCCAAAAAACGCGGTGATATCTTAATCGTAGACGATGATCCCGGCATGAGTCGGCTGCTCTCAATACGTCTCGAATCCGAAGGCTACAAAGTTCGCACCGCCGACGATGGCGAGCGCGCCATGGCCGAGGTCATGCAATCACGCCCGGATATCGTAATAAGCGACATGCGCATGGAGCCAGTCGACGGCATGGCACTATTGCAACGGCTGCAGGAATCCCTGC
>Ga0115551_1002891_pt1 | contig 10299 bp, 8 predicted proteins | sample COGITO_mtgs_1103_FD_87179 | JGI IMG/M metagenome (GOLD analysis project Ga0115551, IMG submission 87179) | Pelagic marine microbial communities from North Sea - COGITO_mtgs_110321 | ecosystem: Environmental > Aquatic > Marine > Epipelagic | place: Germany:Helgoland, sampling site Kabeltonne... | reverse complement strand
TATTGGCATCAAAAGATGAATCTTGTGCTGGGGTATGAGACGCTTCGGTCACTGTATCAACCTTCCTTAATAATGATTCTGTGTTCATGCCGCTATTCCTTTATTAAGTATTTTATCCTTGAAAAATAATCGAATCGCCTGAACTTGCTCCGCTGAGCTTTCCAAACGATTAAAATTTTTGCGAAAGGCTAGGCCTTCGCTATGAGTCTGTAAGTACCAGCTCACGTGCTTGCGTGCGATACGCACGCCTAAATAATCACCGTAAAAGGTGTAGAGTCCTGCAATATGTTCGAGCAGTATAGTTTCGATTTCAGACCAGTCTGGGGCTGCAAGCAGCTCTCCGGTTGCTAAATAATGTGCAACTTGCTGAAAAATCCACGGCTGACCTTGCGCCGCGCGGCCAATTAAGACGCCATCAGCGCCGGTAAAATCCATTACTTCAGCGGCTTTTATTGCGCTGGTGATATCACCGTTAGCAAACACCGGAATACTGACCTGTTGCTTAATCTCACGAATGGTATGGTATTCAACGTCACCACTATAACCACAGTCACGGGTTCGCCCGTGAACCGCTAAAGAGACAATACCCGCCTGTTCTGCGATTTCTGCGATTTTGGGTGCATTCTTATGCTCAGGGGCCCAGCCCGTGCGCATCTTTAAACTTACGGGTACATCGACTGCTTCAACCACCGCATGCAATATTTCACTGACCAACACTTCGTCTTTCATCAGCGCAGAACCCGCGGCTTTATTGCACACTTTTTTTGCGGGACATCCCATGTTGATGTCGATGATCTGAGCACCGTTACCTACATTAAATATTGCGGCGGCGGCCATAGATTCTGGGTCACCACCGGCAATCTGCACGGCAATCGGCTCAGGCTCTCCGTCATGGTTCAAACGAAGCTGTGACTTTCGTGTATTTCTCAGCTCAGGATTACTCGAAACCATTTCGCCTACCACCAAACCAGCACCCAAGCGTCGGCATAATTGCCTAAAGGGAAGGTCGGTCACCCCTGCCATAGGTGCAAGCACCACGGGGTTTGGCAGTTGATAAGGACCAATCATTAACATAAAGGATATGTGACTTCTGGTTAAAAAATGCGCGATGGAAAAGTCGGCGTATAATACTCATATCAAGAGTATGAATAAAGGCCTATTGAGCAGTTTTTAGTGAGTTTTTTGCAACTAAAAAGCTTGACGTGACAAATTGAGCCTTTTATCGATGGTTATCGAAAAATAGGGCTCAATTTGGTTGACATTTATAGCGAGATTTTGGCGAATGCTGGATTAATGGTTGGCGACCAGCTCAATACGATAGCCTACGGCTTCCGCTCCTGGGTTCGCAATTTCGATGGCAATATGAATCGGAACATTCAGTGGCATGCTATTAGAGCCAGCCAATTCACCCGCTAAATATTCTTCTGGCTTAAAATGACGAGACGCAATGGTTTGATCATTAAGCCCGGTGAATATTAAATTTAAATCGGGGAACGGTTGCTTATAGTCGGCACTATTTATGAGTAGTGTATCGATATAGAGCGCCTGTTTTACTTTAGGGTGTGGCCGGACCATAAAGTGTTGGGTACTCATTTTACGGATATTCTGAATGGCCGGTAGTTGGCAATTAAGTAACTGGCAGCTGAGTGCATATACTGGGCGATACTGAGGATGGCGAGACCAAGAGTCAAACTTGAAATATCCGACTTGTGCAACCAAAGCAAATATCATGACGATGGCGCCACTGAGCCATAACCAGAGAAAGCTAGGAGGGGTGGCAACAGGCGCTTTTTTCTTACCCTTATTATCTAGGTTGAGTGGCTCGTCGAGTAAATCGTTAACCGAGTCAGCAATGGTCAGTTCAATTTCAACGGTTTCTTGTTCAAAATCATTATTGCCGCCTAAGTGATATTGATTACTTTCAGGGGCATCTTCCAATGAAGGAACAAAGTCATCTATTTGCTTGGCAGCATTCTCTTTGGTGAAACTCATGTCGATATCTTCGACCAAGTCGTCATCAACATCTAATAAAGCATCGGCCCACGACTCATCATAAGCGCTTGATTTAGAATTCGATTTCTCGTCGTCTTCCATTAAATTGGAAGTCCATGTTTCATCGACATGATCATGATTACGGCCAAATTGATCATCTTCAAGCTCGATATCTTGCTTGTTGTCTAGTAGTGAATAGCGAGAAGGCTTAGCCTTTTCTTGCATGCTGAAAATAGAATCATCCAGCTGTAAGCTATTTGCAAAAACTTCATCACCATTATGATCAGGTTGGCGAATACCAAAGTCTTCTAATGGGTCATCGTTGATTTGGTCGGGAATATCATCAAAAGATATCTCCTCAATAACCGTATCTTCTTTGGCTGGAGTCGGCGCGATTGAATCAGGAGTCTGTTCCTGTATAGCAGGCGCTTTAGACGCACCACTAATAAGGTGGTTAGCAGCTTTGAATACTTGCAAACAAGACCCGCACCGCACTGCACCTTTCGCCGCCGCTAACTGCTCTAAGCGGATTCGAAAAGTGGTCTGACAATGTGGGCAGCGAGTAATGTGTGTCTCGGCCATAGCTACTAATATCCTTTGCTCATGTTACGGGCAACTTTTTATTATTTAAAGTTTAGTGCCAGTTAGGATTATCCAATCATCCATTTGTTCCATACCATCCATATTAAACCATGGCTCGTAAGCTTGACGAACTTCATCTGCTTGATGGCTTAATAGGCCTGATAGTGCGAGTTTGCCGCCACTTTTCGTTAATTTGGCAATATTTTCTGCTAATGAAATTAATGGTCCGGCTAAAATATTGGCCACCATAATGTCGGCTTCTATTTTATGAGTATTTTCAGGTAATACGACATCATAACGCTCAGCTGAAAGACCATTGCGTTCGGCGTTTTGGCGGGTAGCCAGTAGTGCTTGTGGGTCATTATCAACCCCTAGCATACGGTCACTACCTAATAATAAGGCTGCAATGCCTAAAATACCACTGCCACAACCATAATCGATAATCAGCTCGCCACCCTCAACATTCTGATCTAAAAAGCGCAAGCAGTGTGCTGTGGTAGGGTGGGTTCCCGTACCAAAGGCCAGGCCAGGGTCAAGCATGAGGTTAACCGCATCTTTATCTTCAGGCTCTTTCCAGCTAGGGCAAACCCATAAGCGGTCACCAAAAGGCATTGCATGGAAGTTATCCATCCAAGCACGTTCCCAATCTTTATCTTCTACGAGTTCAAGCTTATGCTCAGGAAAGCGCTTGCCTTGCATGCTTGGATCAGCAGCAAACAGCTCTTTCATATTGGCAATTAATACGTCGCCTTTGATTTCAGCATCGAACAAGCCGATCACAATGGTTTTATCCCATACTGGCATCGTGCCCAGCTCGGGTTCTAAAATAGGTTGATCAGCACCGTCTTGTAAGGTGACCGCTTGTGCGCCTTCCAATAGCATCGAGTCTTCAATAACTTCGATCTGGTCGGGCAGTACTTCAATTTTGAGTTGTATCCAAGCCATTAGATTGATCCTTTTAACTGTTCTAGTGCACTCGAAAGTGCGAATTCATAACCCTTTGGGCCTAAACCACAAATGACACCGACTGCTTTATCAGAAAAATAAGAGTGGGCGCGAAAATCCTCACGGGCATGAACATTAGAAATGTGAACTTCAATGAATGGGATATTAACCCCTAAAATGGCATCACGGATGGCAACACTAGTATGGGTAAAAGCCGCTGGATTGATAATGATGAAATCAATGCCATCGCTTCCTGCTTTATGAATGCGCTCAATTAATTCAAACTCAGCGTTTGATTGAAAGCTGGTTAGCTCGGCGCCAGCACTTGAAGCTTGCTGAGCTAATGACTGCTCAATATCAGGCAGTGTGGTATGGCCATAAACCCCAGGTTCACGTGTGCCTAAGAGGTTTAGGTTGGGGCCATTTAATACTAAGATTGAAGGCATAATGAGCTCCGTTATAGGAATCGCATAATTATCGTAATGGGTACCGTATAGCTATCATATAGGTATCGAATGGGATATTACGACATGATGAAAAAACACAATGTTAACTATTGGCGGGAGTTTGCACAAAAAGCGGCGAGGGGTCTAGTCCCTAATGCCGCTAATCCTTAGCTGGGCACACTTTTACGCAGTTTCGGCCATCTCTTTTAGCCAAATACATCGCTTGGTCGGCCAGTTCGATTAATTCGTTGCTGCTTTGTCCTCTATGCAAGGCAATGCCGCAAGAAAAAGTTGAACTAATTGCAGCGAGGCCGCCGTGGAGTAAGTGAGAAAAATTATTACGAATTTCATTCATGATGGACTCGGCATCCTCAAGGCTGACATTGGGCAAAACAATGGCAAATTCTTCCCCGCCGTAACGGCCAATGAAATCTGTTTTTCGTAAACGCTGAGATAAAAATAAGGCTAGGTTTTTAATAACATCATCGCCAATCGGGTGGCCATGGTTATCATTTACTTGTTTAAAGTGATCAATGTCGACCATAACAAAACACAGTGAAGTGTTATTACGCTGAGCCACTTTAAGTTGCTCATCTAAGGCTTTCAATATGTGGGTATGATTGTATAGGCCCGTGAGGCTATCACGGGCAATCAGTTGGCTCAGCTCTCGCGCTCGGGCACCTCGAGTGCGAATTGTTGATAATAAATGCCTAGGGTCAACAGGCTTGGTTAGGAAATCTTCACCGCCTTCTGCCATTGCTGCTAACTGTCGTTCTTTATCTTCCTCTCCGGATAAATAAATGATCGGAATATTGATATAGTGCTTGTCTTGGCGAATAACCTTGGCCAGCTCGACGCCATTACAGCCCGGCATGTACATATCCATGAGAATCATTTCAGGCTGGAACGATTCTAATACATTCCAAACCTCCATGGGGTCGGTTACTTTTTCGGTAATCATCCCTGCGGCATTCAATGCCTTTTCCGCAAAGAGCGCCTGAGATTTTGAATCGTCAACGATGAGTATTCTAAAAGGTTGCTCAGGCACTAAGTTAACCAGACTTTCAAGTTGCGTAATAATCGCTTGCGGCGCAAGACTCTCGAAGCTGCTGATGCCGCCCAGACGTAAACACTGCAGCTTTTGTTTGAGCGTCATGCAATGAGAGCTGTAAAAAAGCACTGGAATCATGGGATTTACTGCTGTTTTCATGCTTCCTGCTTCTTTAACTCCTTGGTGCTGAGCAATAATCGTCAAACCATTGTCTATTTCTTGAAAATCAATATCGATAATAATGGCCAGCGGATGACGTTTTCCGATAGCGTGGTTGAGGTCGTCTTGATTGCTAAACAGTTCGGCTCTTAAACCAAAGTACTCCATTTGTTGGGCGAGCTGTATCGCATTATCGGAGTCGTTTAAAGCCATATAAATGGGCTTCTTTACTACAATCATTTTTTCAGCTTGATTGCCCTGATCATTTCTTCGTAATACCCCTTGGCTTAACTGCAACATTAAATCATTTAACGTTTTAAGCTGTTCACTGCTGGGGTGATTGTTGTTCTCTATACCTGCTAGCGTGCGCTGGAACTGAGTAGCGATCTGAATGTATTTTGGCGAATCGAAGCGCTGGGCAAAGCGCAATAATTTCTCATTGGCTTGTAATAAATCCAAGATGCGCTCATGTTGCCACTGGTCATCATGTAGGCAGCGCCATAAATCCAGTAAGTGCCTCGCCTGATGTGTGACCCGCGTTGAGAAATGTTGCTTCAGCTTTTCGCTTTTTGAAATATCCATGATGATCTATATCGCAAATGTTGCTAGTAAGCTTAGCAGTCTTCATGATTTTTGCTGATGCTTAGGTGATGTTAAGTAGGAAAGCAGCAAAAACCCTCGGGTGTCCTATAGTAAGTAGATATTCAGCTATTTTTACGAGAGAGATTCTACTTGCTCGAAGGACTACAGCAGCGAGCTAACAGGGTATTCCCCTTTCTATTTAAAGGGCTTGCGGCCACTTTTTTATTAGGCTTATTCGTATTATTACAAGCGGATGATAAACAATGGATTAAAAAAGAATTGTTTGCATCCGCTCAACAGGAGTTTGGCGCTGAGGCTGAACAGCGCCTGCACGATTGGCAAAGCCTGTATCAAGACTTGCGTAATAAGGATGAAGATGAAAAATTACGGGCAGTGAATGATTTTTTTAATACCGCGGTTAACTATGTCAGCGATCAAAAGCATTGGGGACAAGAAGATTATTGGGCGACGCCTTACGAATCACTCACAACTCACGGCGCCGACTGCGAAGACTTTGTGATTGCAAAATATTACACCTTAAAAGAACTCGGGGTCGAAGTAGAAAAGCTTCGTATTACCTATGTTAAGGCGTTGCGAATCAATCAAGCGCACATGGTGCTTACTTACTTTCCCACCCCCGATGCGATCCCCTTGGTATTAGATAACCTAATCGGTAAGATATATCCTGCTAATCGGCGTACAGATCTAGAGCCTGTGTACAGCTTTAATGCTTCGGGAATGTGGTTAGAGCGAATGAAGGGACAGGGGATTCGTATGGGGAATCCTAACAAACTCGATTTATGGACCGACTTGCGACTTAGAATGTCTGCAGAAGGTATGGAAATTTAAAGTTTATATATTCAAAATTTATATATTTTAAGCTTATTACATTTAAAGCCTGTTAAATTAAAACCTAGCAAGGCGTTACAAGGAAATGGACATGACATTAAAGCGTCAACTCAGCTTGATGGCGAGCGCTCTCATTCTTTTACTATTAACGGGGAATTTATTTGTCACCCTGACAAACTCTAGTAATTATTTTGAGCAGCAGTTGAACGCTCGCGCCTACGATGCGGCAACGTCACTCGCGTTGTCTATGTCGAATGCAGTCGCGGATGGCGACAAGGTAAAATTAGAACGTATGATTGATGTTTTATTTGATCGTGGCTTCTTTTCAGAAATCTCATTACAGCTCGTTGATGGCAGTCAGTTACAGCGCCGTGCACAGCAAGCCGCACACAATGAATCGGCGCCTATGTGGTTTATTAATATCGTTGAACTGAACGTTATTCCTGCACATACTGATGTGACTCAGGGCTGGCAGCGATTAGGCAGTTTAACGGTACAAAGCCATACCGACTCTGCTCATCGGGATTTATGGAACATAGTAAGGGGCGAAGTGATTTGGTTTTTATGGATGGCCCTTATCAGCTTAGTCAGTTTGCAAATTATCTTACGCTGGATGTTTAAACCTTTAGAGCGAGTAGAGCAACAAGCGCTGGATATTAGTAAGCGAAATCTTTATGAACAAGAAAAACTACCGCGTGCGCGTGAATTAAGGCGTGTGGTATTAGCAATGAATCAAATGGTGCGAAAACTGAAAACTATTTTCGCTGAGCAATCGGCTATTACTGAAAAATTGCGCGAAGAAAGTTACCTTGATGATGTATCAAAACTATTGAATCGTCACGGTTTTGATCAACGCCTGCAGCATGTTTTACAACAACCGGATGGCTATAGTGGCGTACTTGTTTTAATGCAGGTGCAAGATTTCGCGCAATTCAATCAAGATCAAGGGCGTGAAGCGGGTGATGAATTATTATTTCGCATTGGTGACATCTTAAATCAATGGCATCGTGATCATAGCGACGCACTCATCAGTCGACGTAGCGGCGCTGATTTTTCATTGTATATACCTGCGACCGACTTATCTCATGGTGAAGAGTTGGTAGAACAGTGTTTTAACTTGCTATCAACCACGGCGCTATCTCAGCGTGGGGGCATCAACTTTCATATTGGCGCATTGTTTACACAGCGCTCGTTAGTGATTGAAGGCACACATGTAGAAGTTCCGGTGACCCTTGTTGATGTATTAAGTAAAGCCGACGTTGCGTTACGCCAAGCACAAACACAGCATGTGAGTCGCTATGGATTCTATGCCAAAGCGATGAGTAGTGAGGTCGAGCGTACGGCGAGTGAATGGAAACTTGTATTAGAAAAAGTGCTGCAAGAAGAAAGTATCGAACTGCACTATCAGCCGATTCTAGATTCGAGAGGCGAGACCGTTTTGCATTTTGAAGTACTGAGTCGTATTTATGATCAGCAGGGCATTATTTCTGCTGCGCGTTTTTGGCCCATGGTTGAGCGCCATCAGTTAACACCAAACTTTGATTTACTGGTTATAAAAACGTTATTAGAACAGTTGCAGGCTTCTTCATTAATCAATGCAGATACACGTAAGAAGTTTTGTATTAATTTATCAGCAGCTTCCATTCTGAGCGAGCCGTTCCATGATCAGTTAGAGGCGCTGCTTGATCAATATCCGCAATGGCGAGAACTTTTATGCATAGAAATTTCAGAGTTTTCAGTATCACACATAGAATCTCCGCTGGCTCGATTAGCGCATCGTTTGAAATCAAAAGGTGTTGATCTAGGGGTTGATCAGGTAGGAACGGGGTCTTTAGCCTTTGCCTATTTACAGCGCTTACCGCTCAGTTATTTACGCATTGCGGGCAGTTTTAATCGCGGTTTACACCTAGCGTTGGATCATAAGTTTTTTATTCAATCGATGGTACAAATTGCCCATAATTTAGATTTACAAGTATTGGGTGAAGGTGTGGAGAATGAGAATGATATTGAAGCTTTGAAACAAACTGGCGTCGATGGAATGGGCGGTTATTATTTCACACCGCCTATTAATAGCTTGGATGCAGCACTTAATTGGACTGTAAATTCAAATGATGAACACAATAAAAATTAATGCCTGCGACAATGTGTCTCTGGTTTTAAATTATGGGCAGAGTAATATGCAAAGATTACTTAAACAGGGTGTAATATTTTGAAATCTAATCAGCAATCAACGCGTTTTTTCGCCATAATTTTTACCTTATTACTTTCCTCATCTGTTGTTGCAGAGCTGGTGGTTGAAGAAGGGTATGTACGCAAGCCTATTCCAGGTCGTAGCATGAGTGCCGCGTTCATGACGATCAATAATACGGGAAAAGATGATGTGATATTAAAAACGGCGGCAATAGAAGGTGCCAAAAGCGTTGAAATTCATACCCATACTCATACTGATGGTGTTATGCGTATGCGTCAATTGCATGAACTAACAATCAGTGCAGGAGGGTCTGTTGTGCTTGAGCCGGGTGGTTTGCATCTAATGATTTTTGGCATTGAAACACTGCCTGAGAGTCCTCAACTGACGTTGTGTGACGAAAATAATCAATGCTCTGAATTCACACTGCCAGTGCGAAAACTCGTTCAATAGAGCGCCTTACTTTTATTGTGCCATCACTCCACAAGCAAATGCCTCAACAATAAAATCGACAAACACTTTCAAGCGCTGTGCTTGGAAGTGGTCTTTATGGTAAATCAAATACAAGGGTGTATCGGCCAGCTTCCAGTTTTCAAATATTGATACTAATTGCTGCGCGTTGAGTTCATCTTGGCAATAATAAAAAGGTAAGCGTGCGATGCCATTATGGGTGATCAATTGAATCAAGCCATTCGTCAGGGTATTGCTCAATATGGCCCCGTAGGCTGTTTAGGTAATAACGCGGGTATGCTATGTTTGCTTGGCAGCAACCACAAAGCGTTTGTGTACGAGAAATCGTGTTAGCCGCAACACGTCAGCAGCCATAGTTGTGTAAAGAGTGGGGGTCACATTTGTTCTGAAGAGCGTATGTATTGGCTTACCGCGGCTTTAATTTTTGCAGGTTTGAAGGGTTTGTTCATCACTGCGATAGCACCAAGATCTATTAATCGTTTAGTTTCTTCATTGTCACAGTCCGCAGTGACAATGATCACGGGTGCAGGGTTGTGATCTGAGAAGCTGTTAATTCGTCTTAAAACCTCTTTACCGTCCATCTCTGGCATCTGGTTATCGAGCAGTACGATATCAGGATGCCAAGCTTGGTAAATTTCTAAGGCATCAATTCCATTGCTGGCTTCTTTGCATTGATAGCCTTCTGTTGTGAGTATTTTTCGTAGCAGTAGGTTGTTGACCTCCACATCGTCAACGATAAGTACCTTACCTAAAGGTTGTGCAGCAGGATTCACTAATTCATCATTTTCAGGGGGCAGTACTTTAGAAGCGACATTGCCCGTGCTTGATACGTCGTTATATTCGTACGTTAAATTAAGATGTTTACTGATTAACTTTAATAACTGATTGCGCTTAAAAGGTTTGCTCAAAAAATCATCGGCACCTTGGTTTAGAATATCTTGTTGTTCTGATTTAAATACGCTGGCACTCACGGCAATAATTGGCGTTTTTTTACCTCGTTCGGTTGCCTTTATGTGACGAATAGCGTCTTCCCC
>Ga0115551_1002880_pt1 | contig 10328 bp, 7 predicted proteins | sample COGITO_mtgs_1103_FD_87179 | JGI IMG/M metagenome (GOLD analysis project Ga0115551, IMG submission 87179) | Pelagic marine microbial communities from North Sea - COGITO_mtgs_110321 | ecosystem: Environmental > Aquatic > Marine > Epipelagic | place: Germany:Helgoland, sampling site Kabeltonne... | reverse complement strand
GCGGCGGCGGCGGCGGCTACGGCGGTGCCTGGGACTAAATCATTCGTGTTGCAGCGCGGCGGCGTTTCAAGTTTGGCGACCTCGAAAGCCGGGGTTGCCACAAACCTATTATTTACGCCCAATTCTTTTTAATGCACAAGCGATTCATACGCGCGCGACTCAGTCAACAACAACCCGTGTTGACCCGAAGGCGTCTACACGTATACACACGCGGCGTCCTATCTATACTCAGCTTCTTCGCCACTTGGACCGCACGATGTCCTCGAACGGCTTGGGCTGGTCGATGAACGCGAAGTGTCCCGCGTTTGGCAGCAGGTGAAACTCGACGTTTTTGGTTTCACTCCGCGTCCCCGCCAGCATGTCGTCGGTGCACTGCTCGCCGCTCTTCGGCGTCATCCAGTCCCGCTCGCCGTACACGAACGTCACGGGTATCGCGACGTCTAGCTCGTGCTCGATGACGGACGCCAACGACTTGTTCGCCCTGCCGATGGGCTTGAGGAACACGCTCATGACTTTCTCGGAGCACCCGGGCATGCACACGACGCCGGTGACGTACCTCGCCAACTTTAGTGTCCCTTCCTCGTCCAACACGTCGCCGGCGCGCCACCGCCGGAGGGAATACCCCGCCCCGAACCTGAGAGCGGTGTTCCCGGGGAGCCACCGCGCGAAATCCTGCGGCGTGAAGCCCAAACGCCACGCCAGGGACGCCACGTTGAACATGAATCTTCGCAGAAGCGAACCCTGGAGAAAATCCGCGAGCTTGGCCGGGTCGCTGTCGTCCTTCATGGACGCCGGGCCGGTCAGGATGAGGTGCGATACCCGGTCAGGATGCCGCCTGGCGTAGTGCGTCGCGATCATGGCGCCCATGCTGTGTCCCACGAGGCACATCTTCGTCGTCTCGCCGAGCCTCTCGCGCCTCCACGCCTCCAGGCCGTCGACGAAGTACTCGACGCACTCCTCGTACGTGCGCGGCGGGAAGGACCGAGGCCGCCCGCTCATGCCCGCGCCGCGCCAGTCGACCAAGTGCGTCCTGCCCATCGCGCCGAACGACGCCACGTTGCGCCAGAAGCATCCGCCGCCGTTCCCGAAGCCGTGCATCAAGACGAGGTCCACCTGTCCGCTCGACGTAGTAGACGCCTCGCCTCTCTGTTGCCAATCCTCGCTCCTCCCTCCTGACCGACCCGTCCCGGCGGGCTCGAAAACGACGCTGTGCACGACGTCGTCGGGATCGGAGTCACTCACGGGCGTGTCGTGCGCACGCCACTGGACACCCTGCGGGTACATGGACGGATTTAGGAACGGGGACGCGATGGGTCAGGAGAGGTAGGCCGAGGGCGGGAAGGAAATTCGGCCCGCCATCCAAAAGACACGGGCCGAACTTTTGATACTGACGGCCGAATGAGTTCTGATCTTCGGGAAATGCGCACCGTGTCCTTGACGAGATGGTCGAACAAAGCCCGCTCGTTCTGCAGGCATCTAGCGCGCGTGAACGCGAGCGAGCCCCACACGCGTTCCATGATGTACCCCATCCCTGGGAGCGCGCGTTCGACCACTGAGGTCTTCGACGTTTGTTTCCAAAATATGAACACGTTTTTCTGGTCGTACAAAATATGTTCGTTATTATCCGTGCGTCAGTGCTTTGGCAGTTTGGGACCGTTTCGCTGGCTCGCAGCGCTCGATCTCTTCTGGCAGTCTGGTGCAAACTGTGACTGGTCCGTTGCGTCCGTGCCCATCTCGTCGGGGCGCATCCCCGCGGCTGAGGCCATGTCGGAAGCGGAGCGACGGATGCGCCACCATGACGTCAAGATGCTCTACGAGAAGGCGCTGCAGTGCGACGGATGGGGAGACGTACGTGAGCGACCCGACCCGCGGACGGCACTCACCCGCCCGACCCGCGCCCCCGGCGAGAGTGCCGTTTTTTACTGACATTATCACACGCCCCCCATCCTCCTCGCAGGTGGACGCCGCCGAGGCGACGTACCGCAAGCTCAACAACGCCGTCAAGAACGACGTCGTCGGCAACGCGCGCAAGATGGCCCTGACGCACTGGGAGACCCAGCAGATCGCGAAGCTCACCGCCATGCTCTCGCTGCGGACCAAGGAGCTTCGCAGGGGCGACGACCTGGGGATCGGGGAGGACGCGTGCAAGGACCTGCGCGAGTACTTCGACCACTTCCTCCTGGACCCAAAGGCCGAGTTCCCCTTCGACGTCGCGCCCGAGGCGGTCGGAGAGCGACCGGTGGAGCTGCAGATGGAGGAACTCGACATCGCATCCTCCTCCGCGGCGATCAAGGACCGCGCCTCGCCGGAATCGTCATCGGTTCATCACAGGGGTTCATCGAGGTTCATCCCCGACGGCGTGATTGGCGGGGATGACAACGCGGGTATCACCACCACCGGCGACCACCGACTGACCGAGCGCGAGGGCGGGTCCTTGATGCCCCCGCCGCGGCTACGAAACCGCGGGGACCAGGCGCTGGTCACCCGCATCGTTCACTTTGGATGCAAGGACAGCGGCGAGTTCATAGACCCGTTCGCGACGGTATCCGTGGTGGACGGCGCCGGTAACTTGATAGAGGCGACGCAGAACACGCCGGTGGTGACACGGCGGTTGGATAACAAGGTTGTTTTCGACGGCGTGGCGGTGCACACGCAGACGCCGCTGCACGAGCTGCCGGATGACGCGGCGGTGGTTCTCGAGTTTAAGCACTACAAGCCCAAGAAGCGGAAGATCAGCACGCGCGGGTGGAGCTTCTTCAAGCTCGGCGAGCTGGACCCGAGTTTGGAGTCGCAGACGCTGGCGCTGGAGATTTACGCCAAACCCAGGGATTTGCGGTGCAAGAAGTTCGGCTTGCTCTCGGTGAAGCCTCTGTACTTTCAGGTTGAGGCGTACGTGAGGACGGAGTGATGGTTTTCTTACTCATGGGACACACGCGTAGTTTAGTTAGATGCGTACATACATTATCACACGGCGGCTAATACCGGTGGCGAATCCTTCACGTCATACCGAGGCGGGTTTAGGATCCTCCTTCTCGTCCTCCTCGGCCGACGCCGCCGCCTCCGTCTCCTTCGTCGCGGTCGCCGGCTCGAGTTGATCCTCTTTTTCCATCTTTTGGTCATCATCGTCGTCATCCTCCCCGGCGCCCGCTGACCCGGCGATGGCCTCCTCGCGGGTCATCCCGGCCGCCTCCGACGTCTTGTCCACCCACTCCCGGAGCGGCTCGTCGTTCACGCTCAGCCCCAGCATCCCCGCGAACATCCCGCCGAAGAACGCCACCGGCTCCTTCATGGCCTTCTTGAGCAAGGGATCGTTCGTGGAGTCGGGGTCGAGTGGGTTGAACGCGGCGCGGGTCACGCGCGTCGTGTTTTTCTTGCTCATACGGCGGGAATGAGTGGGACGGGCGATGTTGACGCGGGAACGCGACCCGAGCGGCGCCGACGTCGACGCCGTCGGCGTCGAGGACCGCGTGAGGGCCGTCATCTTGCCAATCTAATAAAAATGAGACGTGGCCACCGGGTGCCGGGCTCCTTGTGGCTCTGAGCATGATGAGAGCCGGGGTTTTTGTGCGCGAAATCTAAAACACCGATTTCCCGCATTATTTGCAGACTACTGTCCATACAAACGAATCCAATCTCAGAGTCGAGTCGCGCGAGAGCCACGGAAATCGCATCTCATCACGCGAGATTTTACGCTTTTCGCGATAAAAAACCTGGCCCCGCGCCACATTCCTCCGCCCCCCGACCGCGGCGCCCCGACAGCTCAAGTGGAAGTCGAGGCGTCTCATCGACATGGCTCCCGTGGGCGTGCCCGTCCGCGTCCACGAGGGCGGCGCTCAGTTCAGCAAGAAGGACAAGCGCGAGCGTAGGTCGCTCGACCTCGACCCCTCGCAGCGTCGTCAGAACACAGATGGTTCGGGGGACCGCGAGGGTGGTGTGGACAAGCCCGACACGCCGCAGCCCTTCGGGTCGCGATCCCCGCTGCCCAAGCGGCTCAAGATGCGCCTGGAGAGGCCAGAAGTGCCCGCCGAGGACATCGCCGCGCGCGTCGACGCGAGGCTCGCCGCGGCGGAGCGCAAGAGGGAGGTTCGTGCACGCCCGCATCTTCATCTTTCCCGCATAAAACACAAAAAGCCCGACACTGAAAACCCAGTCAGCGCAAGCTCGAAAACGGTCGCGAGACAAGACGTTTCTTGAGTCCCGACCCAGCGGCCCAGTCTATTTAGTCTATTCGCCTCGGTTCTCCCGACGGGACGTCTCGACCCGCCCCTCTCACACACGACTGACGCACACGCCCGGGTCCCATCCCCACCAAACCCCCACCTCACCGCAGGAGGAGGCGCTCGAGCACACGCGCGCCAAGGCCAGGGCGTTGGGCTCCTTGCGAGTGCGCAGGGCGGCCGCGACGAGGGCCCGGCAGGAGACGGAGCTCGCGGAGAGGCATCGGCGCAAGATGGAGACCGCCGCGGCGAACCGAGCGAGCTTCCTGGAGCGCCGCCGCGACATCGCGCGTCGCCTCGCGGCCGGCGCGCACTCGCCGTCCACCAAACACTCGCGCACGGACGACGCCGCGGCGGACGCGATACGCCGCGCGTGGCTCAGGTTCAGGCGCGACGGCGACACCACCGAGGCTGTCGCGTCGCGCTACAGGGCTCTCGGCCTTTCCGAGGCGACGGCGCGGAGCTCTGACGACTTCGACGCGTTCGCGGGGATGCTGTCCAACCCGCACACGCTGCGCACCACGCGCGCGCTGCTCAACCGCGCGCAGCACAGGCTCGCCGCGCGCGGCAGAGATCCCGGCTCGGATCCCGCCCACGGCGCGCTCGTCAGACGCTTCGTCGCGCCAAAGTCCGCGGACGAGAACAACGCCGACGGATGCCTGGACCGACGCGAATCGCTCGATTCAGCCGACGAGGCGTTCCCCACGCGCGTCGTACTGTGCGCTTACATGGTGACCGCGCACCCAGCCACCGTGCTCTCACCGCACGAGCTGCTCCCTGAGGACACTGAGGACACCGGTGAGGACACCAAAGAACCAAAGTGGGGCGGCGTCGACGGCGTGCTGAAAAAGTCGGCGGCAAAGCTCGTATCCGCGGTGGACGCCATGGTCAGTGATTCAGACGACGGACCAATGTCCCGTCGCCACGTGGACGAATTCGTCGCCGCGTGGGATCCCTACCTCGAGGACTTCTGCGCGTGGAAGGTACACGACGCCGCCGCGCTCGAACGCGACCTCGTCGCCGCGGCGGTTGCGCTGGAGGTTCGTTTCTTTCTTTTTATTTCCGTACGGGCAATTTGATTGACGGCGTGTGTTTTGTTCAACTCTCACAGGAGTCGCACTTAAGAACGTGCGGAACCGACAGGACCGTCCCGTTCCACCCCTCAAGCGACGAAGCCGCCGTGCGAGACGCGTGCGAGAACGACAAGGCGCTGCTGCGGAGCAAGGTGGAGGCGCTCGGGGGTGGTGAGGCGCTCGGCCGGTTCGACCAGGCGATGGCGGCGGCGCTCTCTCGGGTGGAAGCGGAGGAGGACGCCGCCGCCGCCGCCGAGGACGACGCCGCCTCCGACGCCGAGGGTGCCGACCCGGGTGCCGACACAGCTGTCACTCAGACGCACCCGGGCGAGACTTCCCAACGACGGCGTCGGGAACGTGCGGCGAGGAGGGTGGAGGCGAGGGCGGCTATGCGAGAGGCGCGAGTCGCGGCGTACGCAAGCCGCCGGGCCGAACACGGGATTAAACCCTCAATCGGGGTTAAACCCTCGCGTCCAATCGATTCCAATCGCACCGCGATCGGGGGTAAGACGAACGAGGCGCTGATGCACGAGCTACTCATCGACCCGGACTGGAGGCTGGCCAAGTCGCGGACTCATCCCGCGGATTCGACCGGAAAACCCGCGCCGATTTCCGATGCGGAAAACTCGGTCGAAGCGCGTGTCCGCGAGCAGATGGAGCGCGCGTTCTGGGCGCAGGCTGTCGAGTCCATGTCGACGATACGCGACGGCGACTGCGCGCTGGACGTGAACCGGCCTTTAGCGCTGGTGGCGGAGCTGCGTAGCGAGCTCAGGTCTCTGTGCCCCGAGCACGTGCGGGGCGCCGCCGAGGTCGTCGCGCTCGACTCGTTGAGGGACGACGCCATCGCACCGGCGCTGAGGACCGCGGCGAAGGACCCGGAGGGCGCCGGGGCGGTCCTGGGCAAGGCGCTACGGGGCGCGATGGCCATGATACGACGGTTCGAATCCCCATCCGCTTCAAACGACGCTTCGCGTCGAGCGATGAAATCGTAAAGGGGCTGACGGAAAAGACGGACGCCGCGGTGGTCGCTTCACGCCGCGGCGACTTCAAGTCAGCGGCCAAGTCCATGGCGCAGGCCGTGGTCGATTCCTTGCGCTTCTGTTTCACGGAACTGAGGGTCGTGCAACGGGACTGCGGGAACGCAGCGCTGGCCACGCTGTCGCCGCTGGCCAAGGGAGCCGAGGGCGTCCGGTGGGCGCGGCACAGGTTCGCCATCCGCCGGGACCTACCCGAGCCCTCATCCCACTTCGACGCGGAAGGACGGGAGAAGGTGGACGTCGACGCCGCCATCGCCACGCGCGCGTTACCGAGGACACGCGCGTGGCTCGCCGGAAACGTATCACTCGCGCACGCCGCCGACGCCGTGCTGCCCAAGCTGCCAAACGCCGACGACTGGAGACGAGATCGACACCGGGTGAATGCACCGCGCCCGGGCGATCCTGTGCCGGGCACGTTCCCGACGCACGCCGGGTCACCTACAGGTACAGGTAAACCCGGGTCGCCTACAGGTACATCCGGGTCGCCCACATCCGGGTCACCGGCGCCGCCCGTGTCCATCCGCACGGGCCGGGTTCACGGTGCTACTCCGAAGAGCTCCAAGGGTCCGTCCGAGGGTGAACGACGCTCGTTGAAGGAGAAAGTCGACGCCGCGGTTTTAGCCCAGGCGTGGACGCCCACGAACGCGTGTACCACCGAGGGAATCGCACGGGTCGCACTGGCGTCGTTGATCGCCGATCCGAACCCGCACGCGCCGGAACGGCTTCCGGAGACGCTCGAGTTCGACGCGGAACGCCTGGCGACGCTTCAGAACGATTTCCAACGCGTCGCGGTCTCCGCCGCGTGCGTCCGGGTGGCCCGGATGCGAATCCGGCTCCGCTCGAACGACCAAAGGGCGACCGCGCGGGACCTACCCGACTTTCGCAGGAGACTAGACGTGCTCCTCGCGGATCCTACCGTGCGTGTCCCCGACCTCGCCGCGGAGATCGCGGCGCAGGTGGCGAGGTCGGCGAGCCTCGACGCGACGGAACAGGCGCCGGTAGTCGCGGAGTCCGCCGAGCTGCAGGCGGCTGAGCGCGAGCTGCGCGGGTTGACCGACCCGGCCGCCTCGGGCGGCGCGGCGCTCCTCGACGGCGTCCGGTCCGCGTTGGCGACGCGTTTGTTGCTCGGCCCCGACATCGTGTCCGCGACGGGTGGTAACGGCTCGGACGGAGCGACGGCGGCGGCGGCGCTGTCGAGGTCGCTGGCGGCGTGCGGCGTGGACGGAGAGATTGGGGTGGCCGTCGCCGGGGATCTCAAGGCGTTGGCGGCGGGCGCGATGCGGTCGATCGGGCGGGTGAACTGGCTCGTGCACGGGCCGATTTACGAATCCATGGGTGCCGACCTACTCGCGAAGGACGACGAGCTCTGATTGAGGAGACGTCGTGATATTACGTAATAAACACTCACGTAATACGACCGGTGACGTAATACGACCAGTCACGATAAATACTCTACTTTTCCAGAAGACCCTGCGCCTCGATCTGTCTCAAAAGGTTGTCGTGCAGCTCCCGCGTCGAGCTCGCGACGATCCCGCCCACCACGTCCAGGAACCGTCCGTTGGCGAAATCGAGTTCGTTACCGGCGCCGTCGGTGATGACCCCGCCCGCCTCCACCACAACCGCCGCGCCCGCCGCGTGGTCCCACACCTTCTCCCTGTACGTGTTAGGCGGGAACCGGAGGTACATGTCCGTATCCCCGCGCGCCAACGCCCCGTACTTGGCCATCGAATCGATCCGCACCGGTTTGTTCACCACGCCGAGCGCCTGCGTCAACTTATTCGTCGCGTCGTGATCCGCCACGATTGAGTCGCCCCACGACTCCATGTAGCTCGCGTCCCGTCCCGTCGTGTGACTCTGTTCCGTGCACACGCGCATGACGGCCCCGGCGTCCGTGGCGCTGAACGTGATGCGCCCGTCGCCCACGGCTCCGGTTGGGTCCGGGTGCGTCATCGGCGCCATCCAAGTTCCTTTGTTTTTAAACGCGAAGAACACGACCCCGGGCGGGGTGGACGGGATCTCCGTGGCGCCCGGGGGGATCGGTTCGGACGGCATGTTGGGGCAGCCGAGGACGCCGCCGACGATCTCGCCGTCGTCCATGAGCGCGAGCGCGATGGCGTACTGCCTCTTGTTGATGAACCCCTTGGTTCCGTCGATGGGGTCCAGGATCCAGTACTTTCCTGTTCGGGTCGGGTCGGTTTTTCCACCGATGTCGATGGCGTCGGCGACCTCTTCGTTGAACATGAGCCGGACCACCTTGTCGGCCTCCGCGTCGCCGTTCTCCTCATCCGTGGACATGAGAAGGACCTTGTTGACCAGCGACGTCACGCGGTCGAGCAGCGGCGCGTTTTCGTCGCCGCGGAGATCGTCCGCGCTCTCCTCGGCGACCATCTCGATGTCTGGATGTGACTTTTCCAAGACGGAGGTGACGAGCGCCTGCGCGGCGAAGTCGGCGACGGTGACCGGGGAGTCGTCGCTCTTGCTCACCTTCTCGGCTGAGGTGAGCGTGCGCTGGGTCTCGACGCAGATCATGGACGCGAGGCGGACGGCTTCGCACGCGGCGCGCATCTCTTCGGGGAAGCCAGCCTGCGCGTCACCCTCGGTGGACGCCTTCGCGGGGATCATGGATGCCCGGCCGCGGGTCGATGCTCGGTTCATGAACGAGCCGCCGCGGCGAACGGGCGGCACCACCGCGGCAGCGCGCGGGGTCGTCGAAACGATGATGGACGCGGAGGTCATACGGGGGTGCCGAGGGTGCCGACACAGCTGTGCGCGATGGCCAAGTGCACGATCGAATGACCTAACAACGAGTGAAGTTGGATCCTGTTTGTACTTGTAGTCTGTCACAACGAGTCACGCCATGGGTGCTGAGGCGGACGACGTGGGGCTCACCGGCGCGGTAACCGCGCGCGTGGTGGGTCGCAGGCGTGTCTCCAAGCGCCTCGCGTTCTACGACCTGCGCGTGGAGGTGACCGACGCGGACCCCACGGACGTCCTAGCGCGATGCACGGCGGCGGGCCCGGGCGCCACCGCCGCGTCTCGTCATCCCGACCACGCCGAGCTGTGCTGCAAGGCGGGCGCGGGGCCGCTGTTCGTGGACGAGGCGACGCTCGCGTCAGCGCAGAGGGACGCGCTCAAGCTCGGGAACGTGGTGCGGGTCAGTGGCAGGTGGCTGGCGGGCAAGCGCGGGGAGCCGTGCGTGGAGAACGTCGAGTGCCTGGAGGTTGTCGAGCGTTGGGCGGAGACCAACCCGGGTGTAGTGTTCCAGCGCGACGACGCGAACAAATCCAGGGCGGAGGACCACGGGCGCAAACTCGCGGACGACGAGTCGGCACCCTCGCCGTCCCCGGGGACGACAAACGCGGGACCGACCGCCGGGGACGACGACAAACGCGAGCTGAAGCCGTGCAAGTACTGGCTGAACCAGGGCCGATGCCACAAGGGCGACCTGTGCGCCTACGCCCACGCGTCGCGCGAGACGCAGACGGCGTGGATCTCCGAGCGTAAACGCCGACGCAGGGAGCTCGCAGCGGAGGACGGCGATCCGCACGCGGAGGGCGGGGGCGCCAAGACCAAGGCGAAAAGGGCGGAAGTCTTCGTCAAATGGCTTGTCGAAACCTTCGGAGTGGAAACCTTGTCGAAAGGCTCCGGTGTCTTGGACGTGGCGGGCGGGCGGGGTGACGTGAGCTTCGAGCTGCACACGAAACGAAAAATAACGTGTACGCTGGTGGAGCCGCGGCCGCGGAAGCTGAACAAGGCGCAGCACAAGTGGCTCAAGACGCGGAACAACAACGCTCGACGCGCAATCTTCGAGGGTGGTGTGTTGGAGGATGAATGCACGATATGGGGCGTCGAGATGGGGCTTGTGGATACGACCCTGCCCAGCCCAACCGAGCCCATATTCCAATTATGCCAACAGGTTCGGGACATGTTCACGCCGGACAACTGGCACAAGTTCGCGGACTGCAGCGTGGTGCTGGGGATGCATCCGGACGAAGCCACGG
>Ga0115551_1002872_pt1 | contig 10338 bp, 9 predicted proteins | sample COGITO_mtgs_1103_FD_87179 | JGI IMG/M metagenome (GOLD analysis project Ga0115551, IMG submission 87179) | Pelagic marine microbial communities from North Sea - COGITO_mtgs_110321 | ecosystem: Environmental > Aquatic > Marine > Epipelagic | place: Germany:Helgoland, sampling site Kabeltonne... | reverse complement strand
ACTTCCTGTAGGCCCAAGGAGTAAGACGTTACTTTTTTGTAATTCAATATCTGAGTTTGAGTTTGAAGCACGAAGTCTTTTGTAATGATTATATACTGCAACAGATAATGTCTTTTTAGCTTTATCTTGTCCAATAACATAATCATCTAACTGCTGATAAATATCTAAAGGAGATGGTAACTCCTCTAGTGGATTAACCTCTTCACTTTTAACCTCTTCTTCAATAATGTCATTACATAAATCCACACATTCATTGCAAATATAAACACTTGGTCCAGCAATTAGTTTTTTAACATCGTCTTGACCCTTGCCACAAAAAGAGCAGCTTAATTTATCTGATGATTCTTTACTTGGCATTCTTTGTCTCTCTTGAATCTAATATAGCATCAACAATTCCATAAGCTTTAGCTGCCTCTGCATCTAAAAAATTATCTCTATCTGTATCTTTCTCTATTTGTTTTATTGTCTTATTTGCATGCTTCGCTAGAATTTCATTAACCTTCTTCTTGGCATGAAGTATTTCTTTAGCATGAATCTCAAAATCAGATGCTTGACCTTGAAAGCCTCCAAGCGGCTGGTGAATCATAATTCTTGAGTTTGGTAGTGCGTATCTCTTTTTTTCTGTACCGCCTGCTAAAAGAAGAGCACCCATACTCGCTGCTTGACCAATACATAGAGTTGAAATAGATGGTGAAACAAATTGCATAGTGTCATAAATAGCTAATCCAGCCGAAATGCTGCCACCAGGTGAATTAATATAAATACTTATATCTTTTTCAGGATTTTCAGATTCTAAAAATAATAACTGAGCAACGACTAAATTCGAAATATAGTCATCAATAGGTCCAGATAAGAAGATAACTCTCTCTTTTAATAAGCGCGAGTAAATATCAAATGATCTTTCACCTCTTGCTGTCTGTTCAACCACCATTGGTATTAATGCTGAATTATAATTTTCCATAAATCTTCTCTTTTATTTATTAGCCAGTTCTGAGAACTTTATTACCTTATTCTTAGATTTAAGATCATTTTCTAATTTTTCAATAAGTTGGTTCTCTAAAATCATCATATTAAATTGTTCAAGCTGTTTAGGCTGGCTAACTACCCAGGCTTCAAATTGCTCTGGATCTTTATATTTCTTAGCCTCTTCTGCAATAAACTCTTTGAGCTTATCATTCTCAACTTTAATTTCATAGAATTTAATCAATTCTGCGAAGAGAAGATCTAACCTAACTCTTTTAGATGCATCTTCTGCAAATGATTCAAGTGGAAACAGATCTGCTTCAGCATTTTCAACACTTTGTCCTATTCTCATTAAAGCATCTTTTCTCATTAATTCAGACTGTTCGCCAACTGTAGCATTGGGAGCTTTAAAAGAATGGGATTTTAAAAGCAATTCATATATAGATTCTTTCGTAAGTGCTTTTTCCTGCGCTTCAACTTCTTTATCCATTCTTGATTTAATCTCAGTCCTAAAAGCAGACTCATCTTCAACTTCCATGCTTAACTTTTCAAAAAGATCTTTATTAATTTCAGCCAACTTATTTTCTTGTACTTTTAAAAGTTTGATATCAAATTCAGCATCTTTTCCAGCTAAATCTTGTTTAAAGTAATCATCAGGAAATTTTGCAACTATCGTAAACTCAGAATCAGGCTCTTTGTCTAACAAGCTATCTTCAAATCCTGGAATCATGGATTTACTTCCAAGAACTAATTTAAATTCTTTAGCACTATTTCCCTCAAATTCTTCTCCATTAACTCTTCCTTCAAAATCTAATACTAACTGATCATCATTCTGAGATTTTCTTGTCACGTCCTCCCAATCTCCATATCTACCTCGAATATCATCAATAGCTAGATCAAGATCAGCATCTTCTATTTCTATTGAATGTTTTTCGTAGCTAGACCATCTAGAAATTTTAACTTTAATTTCAGGGAAAACTTCAAATACTGCTGAATACTTGATAGGTTTAGCTGGATCATCACTTTCAATACTAATTGAAGGGACGCATGCAGGCTTTAGTTTATTTTCTGCAAGCTCTTTAGGATATGAATCTTGAATTAATTCATTGATCACATCAGCGTGGACCGATGGGCCATACCTTTGTTCAAGTACATCTACAGGGACTTTACCTTTTCTAAAGCCATCAAGCTTTGCGGTGCCTTTAATTTTATTTATCTTACTATCAAACTTAGCCTTATATTCTTCAACAGAAAGACTTACATCTAATTTTCTTTCGAGATCTTTTAATTTTTTTAATTTACTTGTCATGATTTTTACCAATAAAATGGGGCGAGCGATGGGGTTCGAACCCACGGCCTCCGGAGCCACAATCCAGCGCTCTAACCAACTGAGCTACGCCCGCCAAGAAACGAGACATTATAGATTAAAAATCTTATAATTTACTTATTAATAGGGATTTTTATTGTGAGTAATTTTTTAAGTGATACAACAAAGTTTGTGAACAAAGCTTTGAAGCATTCAACTCTATCTCCAGGCTTGGCTAATAAAATAATAACTTGTAATTCAACTTACACAGTTCGTTTTGGAGTTCGATTACGTGATGATATTTATACATTTGAGGGCTGGAGGTCTGTTCATTCAGAACATATGGAACCAACTAAAGGTGGTATAAGATTTGATATAGAAACTCATGCTGAAGAAGTAGAAGCTTTGGCTGCTTTAATGTCCTATAAAAATGCAATTATTAATGTTCCTTTTGGAGGCTCAAAGGGAGGCCTAAAAATTGATCCTTCTCAATGGACAAAAAAAGAAATAGAAAAAATAACAAGAAGATTTGCACAAGAACTTATAAAAAGAGATTTAATTAGCCCAGCAATGAATGTACCAGCGCCAGATATTGGCACTTCATCAGCTGAAATGGCATGGATTGCAGATGAGTATAGAAAAATTAATCCCTCAGACATAAATGCTGCAGCATGCGTGACCGGCAAGCCTGCAAATAAAAATGGTTTAGAGGGCAGAGAAGAAGCTACTGGAAGAGGTGTGCAATTTATTGTTAGAGAATTCTTTAGAAATGATGACCTTTTAAAACAAATAAAGCTTGATAATGATCTTTCCACCAAATCATTTATTCTGCAAGGATTTGGAAATGTTGGGTACCACCTATCAAAATTCCTTACAGAGGATGATGGCGTCAAATTAATTGGTATTGCAGAATACAATGGAGCTATTTTTAATGAAGATGGAATTAATGTAGAGCATGCAAAAAAATATTTTACTAAAAATAAAACATTCGAAAAATATTCGAAAGCAACTTTCATAAAAGATGCTTCTTTATTGCTAAAAAGAAAATGTGACATTTTGATTCCTGCTGCAAGAGAGGATGTGATTACTGAAAAAAATGCTGAGGGTATATCGGCTAAGTTAATTGTTGAGGCTGCTAATGGTCCTATTAGCTATAAGGGTAATCAGATTCTTAATAGAAAAAAGATTTTTGTCATTCCTGATATCTTAGCTAATTCAGGCGGTGTGGCTGTGAGTTATTTTGAGTGGGTTAAAAATATAAGACATATTCGGTTTGGAAGATTGGAAAAAAGAAGAAATCAATTGCAACTAAATAATCTAATAGAAGCAATTGAATCTATGACAGGTTCAACAATGCCTAAAAAATATAAAGATAATTTTATGGATGGTATTGAAGAAATAGATCTCATTAGATCAGGCCTTGATGACATGATGATAGATGGTTTTCAACAAGTAAAAGAAGAATTTATGTCTAATGACAAGATAACTGATTTCAGAACTGCGGCATTTAAAGTTGCTATTGAAAAGATAGCTATGGCTTATGATTCAATAGGCTTGTAACTCAAAAAATTTAAGCCTTTGGAAAATATACTGAAGTTGACTTCTCTTCCCACACATCATACTTAAGCATTATGTCTTTAAATAATTCAGATTCTAAGAAATTAAATAGGACATTCTGTATTTTACTTATCAATAACTGTTCATCAAACCATTGCTGATCTGCAATTCTAAACTGTCTTATAAAAGGAAGAATTGAGATATCTAACTTATTAATCTTCTTGCCAAAAAACCATTCTTGTTTAGATATTAAGTTTTCAATTTCAATTAAAATTTTTAAGCATTCGCTTCTGTCTTCTTCAGCATTCACATTTTTATATCTTGAAGAATACTTATATCTATCCAAATGATATTTAAATTTACCATCAAAGGTTTTTATTAACTCTTCAGTTAGTAACATCTGTTCATTTGATAAATTCCCATCAAATATATTATTCGAACTCAAAACCCAATTGACGATCTCAATACTTTCTTCGATAACTCTGTCTTCTAGTATCAAAACTGGCACAGTTCCTTTTGGCGAAACCTCAAGCATCTGCTTGGGCTTATTGCTTAATCTAACTTCTCTTATTTCACATACAACGTTTGCAAGACTTAAAGCCATTCTTGCTCTCATTGCATATGGACATCTCATAAATGAATATAGTATTGGTGTCATCATTTCTTAATTACCTAAATTTCATCTTTAGGACCAATATGTTTTTGATTTCTTGCTTTTGCTAAATCAACTTGTTTTTGTCTACTCATATATCTAGCTTTTTGATCTGGAGTAGTTGAACTAAAGCATTTAGAGCAAGCAACGCCTTTAATGTAATCTTTAGATTTTTTATCGGCTTCCGTAATAGGCATTCTACATCCATGACACATATCATAACTGCCTACAGTAAGGTCATCTTTGACAGAAACTCTATCATCGAATACAAAACATTCTCCTTCCCATAGAGAGTCTTCATTTTTTATTGATTCAAAATAATTAAGAATTCCACCTTTTAAAAGATGTACATTTTTAAAGCCATCTTTCATCATCATGGATGAAGCCTTTTCACATCTAATGCCTCCTGTGCAAAACATTGCAATTTTTTTAGTTTTCTTATCATCTTCACTAAAATTTTGTTCCCTTACCCACTTAGGAAATTCTCTGAACTTGACTGTATTAGGATTAATTGCATTTTTAAAAGTTCCAATGGAATATTCATAATCATTTCTGGTGTCAATTAAAATGGTATCTTTATCGGCTATCAAGTTATTCCAATTTTTTGGCTCTACATAGTCGCCAACGATTTCATTTGGATTAATTGATCTATCACCGATAGTGACAATCTCTTTTTTTAGCTTAATTTTTAATCTTACAAACGGATTTTCTAGTGATTCTGAATATTTGATATCAAGATTGGCAAAACCCTTGATAGATTGAATAAATGCTATTGCTTCAATTAGATTAGAATTCTTTCCTGAGATGGTTCCATTAATACCCTCTTCACCAACCAAAATGGTTCCGTATATAGACAAACTTTTTAATCTGATTCGAATCTCCCTATGCAAAGATTCAGGATCATTAATAGAAGAAAATTTATATAAAGCTGCTACAGAAAACATAAATATATTTTACTACAAGAAAATGGCGCGCCTGAAGAGATTCGAACTCCTGACCCACTGCTTAGAAGGCAGTTGCTCTATCCAGCTGAGCTACAGGCGCACTTGGTCGGGGTAGTAAGATTCGAACTTACGACCACTCGCTCCCAAAGCGAGTGCGCTACCAGACTGCGCTATACCCCGAGGATGCAAATAGTAAAGTTTATAGAATAAATAAGCAATCACCATGGGCATAAATATTTTTTGATGACATAATTATACCCATGAGTATAAAAATATTAGATGGTAAATCTTTAGCTTCTTCCTCTGAGGAGGCTATTGCTAAACAAGTTAATGAATTAAATAATATTGGAATATATCCCACATTAGCAACTATCTTAGTTGGACAGGATCCGGCTTCTGAAACCTATGTGAAAATGAAAAGAAACACTTGCGCAAGAGTTGGTATGAAGTCTATAGCTGTTGAAATGTCCGATCAAACTTCGACAGAGGAACTGTTAAATAAAATAAAAGAATTAAATGATGACAATAATGTTCATGGAATTTTATTGCAACACCCAGTTCCTGAGCAGATTAATGAAAGACGATGCTTTGATGCAATTGACATAAATAAAGATGTAGATGGAGTTACATGTCTAGGCTTTGGAAATATGTCTATGGGTCTTCCTGCTTTTGGTTCATGCACGCCTGCAGGGATTATGAGACTACTTGAACATTATCAAATTGAGATTCAAGGTAAAAATGCTGTTGTAGTTGGAAGAAGCCCAATCCTTGGTAAGCCAATGGCTATGATGCTTTTAAACAAAAATGCTACTGTTACTATTTGTCATTCAAGAACACAAAATATTGAAGATATAATAAAACAAGCAGATATTTTAGTTGGCGCTGTTGGAATACCAAGATTTATTAAACATGAATGGATTAAAAAAGATGCAGTAGTTGTAGATGCTGGATATCATCCAGAAAAATGTGGGGATATTGATTTAGAGAATATTGAATTGAAAGCCTCTGCCTATACTCCTGTTCCAGGGGGAGTTGGACCTATGACAATAAATACATTGATACTTCAGACTTTACAATCAGCTCAAAGAGTTAAGACTTAGGATCTTCTTCTTTTTCCTCTTCGCTATCTGCAGGCTTATCTTCTGAGTCATTGAAAGCCTCCTCCGACTCATCTTCTTGAATTACATCTGCCTCACCTTCAACTATTTCAGGTGCATTCATGTCATCATCTTCGTTTGAGGATTTTTTAAAAGGAAACGGCATTTCTTCTGTTTGAAAAAGCAAGAAACTTAATGTGTCATCAAAAAATAAGAATATCTGTTTATTAAAATTAAATAATGCTTCGTTTATTTTGGAAGTAAATAAGAAAAATAAGAACTGAATGAAAGCTATGACTAAAGCTATATTTAGGGCAAATTGAATTGCAAATGCATAAACTGTCATAAAGAAAAAGCGTTTCCACTTTCCTACTTTTAAAACCTCTTCTTTAACCTCTTCTCTGTTAAAATTTTCCATAATCTAATTTCCTCTTTGTGTAAATTCTACATCAATTTCATGCGGATGATTAATCAAATCATCTAATAAGCTTTCAGGTTTCTTATTTTGATAAATAATTTTATACAAAGATTCCATTAATGGCATATTGATATTGTGAGTGCCCGCCTCTTCATGAGCTACTTCTAATGTTCTGATACCCTCGGCAACTTGTCCAACTTTATCTTTAGCATCAGATAAATTATGACCTTTTCCTAAAAAGGCGCCTAATTGAAAATTTCTAGATAAGGTTGATGTACAAGTAGCTAATAGATCTCCCATTCCGGCTAAACCCAAGAAAGTGATTGGATCAGCTCCTTTGGCAACTGCAAATCTACTCATCTCTGCCATGCTTCTTGTAAGAATTAAACCATTTGCATTTTCACCAACTTCAAGAGAGCTAGCTAAACCACAAATAATTGCGTAGATATTTTTTAAAGCTCCTGCCAATTCAATTCCATTAATGTCTGAACTTGAGTATATTTTGAATGTATCAGAGGACAGTATTAACTTAGTTTGATCTATAAGAGATTGGTTTTTGCTTGCAATAACTGTACCTGCAATTTTGTTATCAGCTATTTCTCTGGCTAAATTAGGTCCACTTAGCACACCTACGCTTACATTCTTAAAAGAAAGATTATCTTCGATAATATTGCTCATAGTTTTAAAGGGATTATGTCTTATACCTTTAGTACATGAAATTACAGCAATATTGGAATCTATCAATGGAGCTATTCTTTTTACAATAGTTTCAAATATTATGCTTGGTGTTGCAATTAAGATTAACTTAGCATTAAAAATAACTTCATTAAGATCCTCGGATGCGGTTATATTATTTGAAAGTTGGAGTTCGGGATGATACGAAGAATTAGCCCCTTCAGAATTAATTCTAAGAGCTTGATCTGCATCTCTTACCCATAAAGTAACTTCATTACCGTTAGAGGCTGCAATATTTGCAAGAACGGTTCCAAAGCTCCCCCCACCTAGAACTGCTACTTTATTTTGCATGGTAAATCCTACGAGAGATACTTATCTAGCTGTCTAAGGTATTTCGCCGGATCTTTAGGCGAGCCCCCTTCAGCTATAACAGCATAATCATATAAGAAATCTACGAAAGATGAGAATTGCTTCCCTTTTAAGGTAGTTAGTCTTTTTAAAAGCTTATGTTTGAGATTTATTTCAAAAATTGGATTAGATTCACCTAGATTTTGTCCTGCAGCTTCAAGTATTTTTCTTAATTGTGCTCCAGGTTCATTTTTAGGTAAGAGCAAGCACGTAGCTGAATTAACCAAACGACTGCTTACCACAACATCAGAGACTCTGTCTGAAAGATGTTTTTTTATCTTGGCAACTACATCTTGATCACTTTCAGAAACCTTTGGCTTCTCGCTATCTTGAATATCATCTTTTGCAACATTTACCAACTCTTTGCCTTTATATTCCATCAAGCTAGACATTAACCATTCATCAATTCTATCCGTGAGCATTAATACTTCAGTGTTATTAGCTTTATGACCCTCAATATGGGGAGAATTTATAGCTGCTTCAAATGTATCAGCAACACAGTAATAAATTTTATCTTGAGATTCAGGCATCCTTAATAAATAATCATCAAGTGTTTGGCTTACATCATTCTCTTCATTAACAGATGATGCAAATAGCATTAAACTTGCAAGTAATTCTCTATTTTCAAAATCTTCAGCTGGACCCTCTTTGATTACAAGGCCATATTCTTTCCAAAACTCTTTATAAGAATCTAGGGATTTCTTTTTCATCTTGACTAAAGCGTCTAGAACTTTTTTAGTTACTGACTTTTTAATAGTGTCTACCAAATGATGTTCTTGTAAAATTTCTCTAGAAACATTTAGTGGTAAGTCACTAGTATCAATGATACCTCTAACAAACCTCAAATAAAGTGGCAGAAAATTAGTTGCATCATCCATTATAAAAACACGTTGAATATAGAGTTTTACCCCTCTTGGTGATTCTCTATTCCAAAGATCAAATGGAGGATTTTTTGGAATATACAAAAGGTTCGTATATTCGTTATTACCTTCAACTTTATTATGTATCCATAACAAGGGGTCATTCTGATCATAGGAAATAAACTTATAAAAGTCAGAATATTCAGCATCTGAAATCTTTGATTTTGGTTTAAGCCATAAAGCCTCTGATTCATTTACTCTTTCGCTTTCACCACTCTCTTCACTTAAATTTAAAGGGAAATTAATATACTGCGAATACTTTTCTAATAAAAACTTAACTCTAGATTTATCAGCAAATTCTTTGTTTTCTTCATTTAAGAAAATTGTAATGTCAGTTCCTCTTGATTCTTTTTCTGAAGTCTTAAGCTGGTAGTTCTCCTCACCAGAACTAGTCCACAAGGTGGCTTCATTTGAAGAGCTGCTAGCAGGTCTAGTTAAAACCTCAACCTTATCAGCAACCATAAATACAGAATAAAAACCTACTCCAAACTGACCAATAAGATTGGAATCTTTTTTCTTATCACCAGTCAGATTGCCTAAAAATGATGCGGTACCTGATCTTGCAATGGTTCCTATATTCTCAATGACCTCAGTTTCACTCATTCCAATACCATTATCAGAAATGACGATTTTGTTTTCAGCAGGAATTACATTGACGGAAACTACTAAATCAGATTTATCTTCTAGCAAACTGTCATCCGCTAAAGCACTAAATCTTAATTTATCTAATGCATCTGATGCGTTAGAAACAAGTTCCCTAATAAAGATTTCTTTATTTGAATATAAAGAATGAATCATTAGCTTTAGAAGCTGTTTAGTTTCAGTTTGAAATACTTTCGTTTTAGTACGTGCCATATTTATATCTCCTTAGTCCCATTTTTTGGGTCTAATTCATGAAATTCAAGTAATCTGCAAATAAATACAATTGCTAAGAAATTCTAACCAATTGAGCAACTGCAATAATAAAAAGAATAATCGTATTTAGAACACTTATATTGTGAAGTATTTTAAAGAGTTTGTTCCAACCTCTATCTCTTGCACTATTTGTCACAGGGATAATTATAAAACCAATAAATGCAAGCATGGATGCCGTTAGAGCAATCCATGTATCTAAAACTGAGAACCATAAGTATGAAATCAAAGATGCAACAAGACATATTAAAAAGAGTAATAAGTAGTATCTTGGAAATATGGCTCGAAGGAACTTAGATGCATTATCATTATCTAAAACTTTAAAGACTACAGGAGCTGTAAGGACAACCTGAGCGACTATTATCCCTAAGATAAGAGAGTAAGAAAGTGTTAAAAGTACTATTACTGCTTCATTCATAATTAAGTGGCGGTCTGACGGGGAATCGAACCCCGAACATCGCCGTGACAGGGCGAGATTATAACCGT
>Ga0115551_1002862_pt1 | contig 10351 bp, 5 predicted proteins | sample COGITO_mtgs_1103_FD_87179 | JGI IMG/M metagenome (GOLD analysis project Ga0115551, IMG submission 87179) | Pelagic marine microbial communities from North Sea - COGITO_mtgs_110321 | ecosystem: Environmental > Aquatic > Marine > Epipelagic | place: Germany:Helgoland, sampling site Kabeltonne... | reverse complement strand
CTGACACATGGCGACCAATCACGTGCGTTTTCAAAAATATCTCTTTTCGAGTCGATCGCGCGGGATTTTGTAGAAAATCGGTTCGAAAACGGTGAAACCGTCGGACCATTCGCACGTGCAAACAGTTAGAACGCGTAGGATAGTTTGGGGTTTCGCACCCTCATTTTCATAATTCTCAAAACCCGCGCCCTCCCAGCAGGGGGACAGGAGGTCGTTTGCGCCATCCGTCGGACGGCCATTAGGCGCGGCGGAGCCGGCGCGGGGAGTCGTTCGAGCGTGAGGACGTCGAGCGAATCACCCGGTTGGCATCTCCTGGGTCTTGTCTAGGTCGCGAAGGGCGGTGAACGGGTGTGCGCGCGCGTGAGAGGTCGCGGCGGCGCGGGAAACGGGAGTGGGTCCCGGCGTCTGTTTGCGGCGTTTCTTTTCGAGCGGTGCGGGAAAAGCTGCGAGGCGCCGGGCGTTGGAAAGCGAGGCTCGACGGGCGACGGCGCGGCGCATTTGTCGTTTTCGAACGCGATTCGAGTTGTGCACGGGTGCGTTTACCGTCCCATTCGTTTTTTTGGGACTAACATCGGTGCGACGGGGCGCACGCGGCTGCTTCCGGCGCGGGGTTTCGGCCCGGGAGCATTCATTCTTCAGCCCTCGGAGCGTCGTTTTGGTGCCCCGAGAAGCGCGCGGAAAGGACGTCGACCGTCGGCCGAGGCCAACGGGGCGTTCGTACCGCGCGTACGAGTCGCGTCCGGCGCGAGTCGTGAACCCGGCACGCCGGTCGCACCGCGTCGGCGCGTATCGGGTCGCGCTCGGTCGCCCGTTTCCCGACGGCGGGTGCATCGCCGGGGTCCCGCCCGCATTCCACGTTGGCAGAGTACTTTTTCTCGAGGGAATTTTCACGCGCGGCGGGTCCTACCCAAACGCGCGCCGGTTCGTCTCGCACGGCACGTCTCGCTCCCGCGCATCACCCGCGATCGGACCCACCGTTCACGTACCCGGTCTCACGGCCCGGTCGTACGTCACACGTCCAACCAGATCACCGCGCTGACCGCCGCCGTCCATTCCCGATCCCACCCCCGCAGACGTGCTGAGTTGTCACATACTCGTTCCCGCATAAAAACCAAACAGTGTTGACTGTGACGGTGTTGACCGAGACCGGCGGGTGCGTGTGAAGTCCTTCTTCCGCCATGTCCTTGTCCACGTCGCCCATCCTGGCGGCGGCCGCGAGCAACGACCTTCACACCGTACGTTGGCTCGTGGAGCGGGAGTCCGTCCCGGTGGACTGCAGCGCCGACTGGCTCGTGCCCGACTCCAACGTCAAGTCGAACCAGCCGCACGACTCTTCGGGTCTGTCTAAGAAACAGTTGGAGCGGCGACGACGGACGCCGCTCATGGTGGCTGCGTCGCACGGGGGACTCGAGGTGCTGTCGTACCTCCTACGCGGCGGCGCGGATCCCAACGCCAGGTCGGAGGATGGCGAGCGATGCACCGCTATGCACTGCGCGGCGAGCGGCGGGTCCGCGATGAGCGCGGAGGCTATCCGGACGTTGTTGCTGTTCGGCGCGGACAGGACGGTGGCGGACGCGTACGGGCGGCTACCCGTGGACGTCCTCCCCGGAGCTATGGGTGCCGGTATGGGTGTTAACACGCACGGCCAAACGCGGGATGGAAGGTTGTCGTATCAGAACGGAATCGACGCGGGTCCCGGGAGCGGCAGCGGCAGCGGCGGCGGTAACTCGTCATCGGGCGGTAACTCGTCCTCATCGGGCGGTAACTCGTCGTCATCGGGCGGTAACTCGTCGTCATCGGGCGGTAACTCGTCGTCATCGGGCGGTTCCTCGGGTGGAACCTCCCCGCCCAACGAGTACACCGGCCGTGGTTCCACAGACTCGGACGTGAACAGCGGCGTCTCTAACGGCGTCAACGCCCGTGTACAAACGTCCGTCGGGCACACCGGCGTGGTGAACAACGAACCGGACGCCGAGACCCGCCTGTCGGACGAGTTTCGCATGTACGAGTTTAAGGTTCGGCGGTGCTCGCGGACCCGGGCGCACGACTGGACCGAGTGCCCGTTTACTCACCCCGGGGAGAAGGCTAGACGGCGGGACCCGAGGCGGTTCAACTACTGCGGAACCGCGTGCCCGGAGTTTCGCAAAGGGTCGTGCCCGCGGGGCGACGCGTGTGACTTCGCGCACGGCGTGTTTGAGTGCTGGCTCCACCCGAGCCGATACAGGACACAGCTGTGCAAGGATGGTTTGCAGTGCAGCAGACGCGCGTGCTTCTTCGCGCACGCGTCGCACCAGCTGAGGCCGCCGACGGATGCGTTTGGCAACGTCCTCGCCGGCGGCCTCGGAAGCAGGAGCGCGGGCGAGGGCATGAGCGGCGGCCACGGCGGCGCGTACTGCCAGCCGGTGCCCGTGCCCGGGTCGCACATCACGGGCGGTGTGAATCAATTTGGGAGCTACGTGAACGGGAGCTCGAACGGCGGGAGCGGGCCGGGGAGTAGGAGCGGCGGGAGCAACTCACCGGGCGGGTCCCCGCGGGACGGCGACAGCGGCGGGCGAAGCAGCGGCGGGCGAAGCGCGAGGGGGTCCGACGACGGCCGGAGGGGGTCCGACGACGGCCGGGGAACCGGAAGCTCGGGCAACACCGGCGCGGGCGACGGGCGCGATCCACCAAACTACGGCGGCGCCAGCGCGCAGTTCGCCGCCGCGTCCGCCGCGGCTGCTCTGCTGTGCGGCGGCGTCGACGGCGGCGGCGCATTGCACCGACGGTCCTTCGACTCGGCCTTTGACGGCTCGGCGGCGCTCCTGGCGGGCATGTCGAGCCTGGGTTTGGACCAGTCCCGCCAGCCTCGCATCTCCGAGGGGTCGACGATGGCCCTCGGGGGTATGCCGAGGAACAGCACCGGGTCCGCCTTTTGGATGGGCAACGGCAACGGCGGCGGCGCGCCCGGTATCGCCTTTGGCGCCGGGGCCCAAACCGCCAACAACGCCGCGCTCCAGATGCTCCTCAACGGTCAAGGGTCCCACGTCGCGACCGCCCCAGGGATGGTCAACCCGATGAACGGCATGAACGGCGGCTACGCGCACGTGCGGCCGCAGCAGTTCACGCCGTCTTCGCCGCAGACGCCCATGTCCCCGGGAGTCGCGGGGTTCAACGCTGGACAGTTTGGACACAACGCTGGACGCAACGGCGTCGCCGCCAACGGGTCGGGTAACTTTGAGCCCCCCAACGCAGTCGCGCCCCAGCCGCCCACCGCCAAGCCGCAGTGGGTACCCACCGTCCACCAGAACGGGGGAGTCCACCAGAACGGGGGCGTCCACCAGAACAGGGTAGCCGCTAAGGGTCCCAACGCGCCGGGATCGCCCGGTCCGCCGCGGGTATCGTCGTTTCAGCACCTCGGCATGATCGAGGGTGTGCTGGGAGACGACCAATTCTACGGGGCGTGAGTGTCGTTGAAACCGGCGTGAAACCACACGCCAAAACGAATGCACTCGCGCCTCTGCGCATATATACATACACATACATATGCTCGCTGTACATGTGGGTTACGAGGGCGGCGCGGTGCCGTCCTCGAGTACATAATCACATTGTTTGTGTGCTCGCCAAGCTGCTGAGCGGTCGAATAAGGAATTCGACCGAGGCGACGTTGACTCTATTAACATGTTGACACCATACATCATCATGGACATGATCTTATTTGCACATTGCCATCATTCTTTTCTTTTTATTACCTGTGTACTACCTGCGCGTGCTGGGTATTGTAATAACAACTACGCTTTTCACTGTGAACACGACCACTCTTTTCGACGCGACGAAATTGAACCCAACTTAACTTACAAAGTCAGCTACTGAAATCGAAACCGATACATATCCATCACCTGCTCTGCGCCGAGAACACCGGCTGCCGGATCGCCATCTTGAGCCTCTCCCACATCTTGCCGTCCGGGTCAACCTCCCTGGCTCGCGAGATCAGCGGCGGGATGGGGAGATACACGTAGTGACCGTTGCACAGGCCCACGGTGACCCCGGAAAGACCCGCGAAGGCGGCGTGCACAGCGTTCTGACCGAGCAACGAGCAGTACACCGCGTCGCTCCCGTTCGTGGGACACGCGCGGACCATGTACGTCGGGTCGATGTACTTGATATCCGGCGAGCAGTCCGCCAGTTTCTCCTTCATCTCCTTTTGGAGAAATTTGGCAAAGTTTTGCAAAACCGGGTTGCCGCTCGCGTCCGTCTCGCCCATCTTGCCGAGGATCTCTTGCCCGGCACCCTCCGCCACGACGATCACGCAGTGCTCCTTGCGGCTCAGCACCCGTCGCACGTGCGCCAACACCCCGCCCTCGCCCTCGAGCGTGGTGTCAATCTCGGGGATCAGGCAGACGTCAACCTCGCCCGACGCCAGCGCGGCGTGCATGGCGATGAACCCTGACTGCCGGCCCATGACTCGAACCAAACCGACGCCGTTGAACGCGGACCTGGCCTCGATCGCGGCGGACCGGATCGCCTTGATCGCCTCGTCCACCGCGGTCTGAAACCCGAAGGTTCGGTCCAAGAGCAAGATGTCGTTGTCGATCGTTTTGGGAATGCCGATCACCGCGGTGGGCATGTTGCGCTCGCGGCACATGTTGTCTATGGCCAGCGCGCCCGCGTGCGAGCCGTTGCCGCCGATGACGAAGAGGAAGTCCAGGTCCATATCCGCGATGGCGTCCACGATGTCGCTCGTGTCGCTGCCGCCGCGGGACGAGCCCAGGATGCTCCCGCCCTCCAGATGGATCGTCTCCACCAGATCGGACGTCAGCTTGATGGGTTGCCTCAGCTCACCTTCCTGCTCGAAGAAACCCCTGAAGCCGTACCGGATGCCCTTGATATCATCCACGCCGTACTCCTCCAGCGTGATCGTCAGCTGCCTGATGACGTCGTTCAAGCCCGGGCAGAGGCCGCCGCAAGTCACGATGGCCGCCTTCACCTTTGAGGGTTCAAAGTACACAGCCTCCCGTGGACCCGCGCGCATGGCCCACTTCCCTTTCCAGTCGGTGCCAACCTCGCACACGCCGTCGTGCGCCCACTCGTCCGTCCCGTCCACCATCCCGTCCGTGGGCTCCACCGACGGCACGGAGCACTCGAGCACCTCGTATCGTAAGGCGTTCAGCAGCACGCAGTCCTCGTTTGAGACGAATTTCTGACCCAGCCCGGCGACCCACTTGCCGGCCAGCGAACCCGCCGCGAAAGGGGACTGCTGGGGTTGGAGCCCGTGCGCATCTACGAGGGATGGACACGCAAACTCGGGGGAGATCTCGGGAGTCGTGCTCTTGTTCTCCGGCGCGGGGGTGGCGACCGCCTTGGGGGCGATCACGACGCGCCTCCTGGCGTTGTTAGGACCCATCATCAGACGCGTTCGGATTGAAGCGACGCGTACGGTTTTTGGGCGCGAATCGCGCGTCATCAGGCGCGATCCAACATGCCCAGCGAGTCCAACGGCGTGAGACATGTCGCCGTGAGCGCGATCACGCGGGCGGTGGGTGAAACCCTGCGCCTCGCGTCGTGCGGGGCTCGCGCACGTGCTGGTTCCTTTTTCGAAGCGGAAAATATCGCTTTTTTGGACCCATATTCGCAAAAGGAAAGGTTATCGCCGATGACGTCGCCCGGGGCTTTTTGAGGCTGGGGCGCCCGCACAGAGGGATAGGGTCCTGGTGCCGGCTTGCCATCGGTGAGGCCATTGGCGCCCGCACGGAGGTACGCACGCCCCGTCTCACTCGCCTCGCGCACCCAACGGTCGTCCGCGCGTACATGATGGCAGCCGGTAGGATGCTCGCGCCGGCGGTGTGCTCCCGCGCGTCCACCGCCGCGCGCCCGCGCGTCGCGGTTCGCCTCATGGGAGCCTCCGCGAGCTTCCGCACCGGATCCCCGTTGGCGTTCCGCGCGTCTCCGAACGTGTCCAACACCGCCATCCGCCGCAGTAACCTCGCCCCCGCGCACCTCACCCACACGTCCCGCTCACTCAGCGTCGTCGCCGCGGAGGGCGGCAAGGGCGGCAAGAAGGGCAAGGGCAAGAAGGAGGACAACGTCTACGGGCACACCGTGCTCCTGCCAAAGACGGACTTTGAGATGCGCGCCAACAGCGTGACGAAGGAGCCCGCCATCCAGCAGTGGTGGGCGGACAACAAGATCTACGAGCAGATCGCCGAGCGCACCGACGCGGAGATGTTCACCCTCCACGACGGCCCACCGTACGCCAACGGCGACCTCCACATCGGACACGCGCTCAACAAGATCCTCAAAGATTTCGTCAACAGGTACCAGATGATGAAGGGCAAACAGGTGCGTTACGTCCCCGGGTGGGACTGCCACGGCCTTCCCATCGAGCTCAAGGTGTTACAGTCCATGGACGCGGACGCACGGAAGGCGCTCACGCCCATCAAGCTGCGCAAAAAAGCGCGGAACTTTGCGCTCAAGACGGTGGATAAGCAACGGGACTCGTTCAAGAGGTACGGCGTATGGGGGGACTGGGAGGACCCGTACCTCACCCTGCTGCCCGAGTACGAGGCGGCGCAGATGGAGGTGTTCGGGCAGATGTTCCTCAACGGGCACGTGTACAGGGGTAAGAAGCCCGTGCACTGGTCACCTTCGTCCATGACTGCCCTCGCCGAGGCGGAGCTGGAGTACCCCGAGGGCCACGTGTCTCAGAGCGTCTACGTGGCCTTCCCGCTGGTGACCGACGAGGAGCTCCCGGACGCCTTCCCAGCCGAGCACAAGGACGCCGTGGAGGGTGCGTCACTGGCGGTGTGGACCACCACGCCGTGGACCATGCCCGCCAACGCGGCGGTCGCCGTGAACGACAAGCTCGAGTACTCCTTCGTCAAGGTGACGGGAACCGCGGGCGACGACGACAAGGAGTCGGCGCGAATGGTGGGCAAGACCCTCGTCGTGGCGAACGGTTTGATCACCGAGCTGCAGAAGACGCTTGGCCTGACGCTCGAGCTCGTCTGCACCGTGCCCGGCAGCGCGCTCGTGGGTTTTCAGTACACGCACCCCATGTACGACCGAGTCTCACCCGTCGTAGCGGGGGGTGACTACATCACCACGGAGAGCGGCACCGGCCTGGTGCACACCGCGCCGGGCCACGGCCAGGAGGATTACATGACCGGCCTCAAGTTCGGCCTGCCCCTCCTCTCCCCCGTCGACGACCAAGGCAAGTTCACCGAGGAGGCGGGCGATGACTTGGTCGGCAAGTCTGTGCTGAAGGATGGCAACGAGGCGTGCATCGAGAAGCTCCGCGAATCAAACGCGCTGATCCTCCAGGAGCCCTACAACCACAAGTACCCCTACGACTGGCGCACTAAGAAGCCCACGATCTTCCGCGCCACCGAGCAGTGGTTCGCGTCCGTGGAAGGGTTCAGGGAAGAGGCGCTCGCGGAGCTGGATAAGATTGAGTTTGTCCCCGCCTCGGGCGCTAAGCGAATGCGCCCGATGGTCTCCGGCCGCAACGACTGGTGCATCTCCCGCCAGCGCTCCTGGGGCGTGCCCATCCCGTGCTTCTACGACAAGGACACTAAGGAACCGCTCATGGATAAGGAGACGATCGAGCACGTCACCGAGATTGTCCGCACCAAGGGTACCGACGCGTGGTGGGAGCTGGACCTCGTCGACCTCCTCCCCGACGGGTACAAGGACAAGGCCGACTCCCTGGTCAAGGGTACCGATACCATGGACGTCTGGTTCGACAGCGGTTCGTCCTGGGCCGGTGTGGTCAAATCCCGCGGGCTCAAGTACCCGGCGGACATGTACCTCGAGGGCTCCGACCAGCACCGCGGCTGGTTCCAGTCCTCACTCCTCACCGGCGTCGCCGCGGCGGGTCGGGCTCCGTATGAGAAGATACTCACGCACGGCTTTGTCCTCGACGAGAAGGGTTACAAGATGTCCAAGTCCTTGGGTAACGTCATCGACCCCAAGTTGATCATCGAGGGTGGCAAGAACCAGAAGACGGATCCCGCGTTCGGTGCCGATACCCTGCGGCTGTGGGTGGCGTCCACGGACTACACCTCCGACGTCCTCATCGGGACGAACATCTTGAAGCAAACCTCCGATTCCTACCGCAAGCTCCGAGGTACCCTCCGGTTCCTGATGGGCAACATCGGCGATTTCAACCCCGCCACCGACGCCGTTCCCTACGAGCAACTGCCCTCGTTCGACAGGTACGCCCTACGACGGACCGCGGACATGCTCGCCGAGATGGACCGCGCGTACGAGACGCACCAGTACTCGCAGGTCACCGCTCAGCTCCAGTCCTTCACGGCGTATCTGTCAAACGTTTACCTCGACGCCAGCAAGGATAGGCTGTACGTGGAGTCACCCACGGGCGACGCCAGGCGGTGCGCGCAGACGGTGATAAACGAGATCGTCACCAGGCTGCTGTGCGTCGTCGCGCCCATCGCACCGCACATGGCGGAGGAGGCTTTCACCGCCCTCCCTTACACGCCGAGCGACGCGTCGGTTTTCCTCCGCGGGTGGGTCGACGCGCCAAACGAGTGGACCGCCGGCATGGACGATGACGAGGCTGGGTTCTGGGCGACCGCGCTGGCGATCCGCGGCGAGGTGAACCGCGCCATCGAGACCGCGCGTGGGGATAAGACCCTCGGCGCCTCCCTCGAGGCCAAGGCTGTCATCTACGCCTCCGACGCGGCGCTCGCGAAGACGATTGAGTCGCGGGCGGAGGAGCTGAAGCAGGCTTTCATCGTGTCGCAGTTTGAGGTTGTCTCCTCGGCGGACGACGTCACGGCGGTGTGCGGCACGCAGTGCGTGAGCGAGATCACCGCCGCGCAGGCTAAGCTCGACGGTATCGTCATCGGCATGGACGACGGCGCGGTGGTCAAGGTTGGCGTGTGCAAGGCGGATGGCGCCAAGTGCGCTCGGTGCTGGGGATATTTCGGGGACTTGGGCTCGGACGACAGGCACCCGGAGCTGTGCCCGAGGTGCACCCCGATCGTCATCGAGAAGGACCCGGACCTCAGGGTGCCCGCGAAGAAGGCTGAGGAGGTCGCCGCGTGATTTGTTATTCTTTTGCACGTAGTGATGTAAGCGAGTGCCGTTGACTGCTGATGCGTTTGTTGAATGTGAGTCGATAAAGTGTGCCCGCGAAGAAAAAAACCTAGTCAGCACGCCCTGCGCTACTGGTGAACTGCCGACTGACACCATGCCAGGCACGACCCCGGCGCGTGAGCTCGCGTCCAGCGCGATCATGTCCTTCTGCATGAACAACATCGCCGTGGAGATCGCGCTCGCCACGCCCCTCATCGAGCGCATCACCGGCACGACCCCCGACCACACTCAGCTCTTGTTGACGTTCATCTTCATCAACCTGTGCTTCTTCTTCGGGCCGTTCTACGGCAAGGCATCCGGCGGCGCGTGCAACAACCCCACCGTTTACTTCCTCTTCTGGCTCCTGGGCGAGATCCCGGGCGGCGCGGCTGCCGTCGGGTTCGTGTGCACCATCGTCGGCACCGCGATCGGAACGGTCGGGTACGGATTATTACTCGACGCGCTCCCGATGGCTGGATACACCGGCATCACCGCGGTGAAGGCTGCGGCCGGGCCGGTGCATGGCGCCCTCGCGGAGGCGGCGGTCGCGTTCACCAACTTCCTCTTCGCGGGGCTCATCCAGCCCATGTTCGGGGACGTCATGGCGCCCTACGCCGGCGCCTTCTTCTACGTGCTGACGGTCATGGTGGAGCGATGCGAGTACTCGTGCGGGTTCATGAACCCGGCGGTGGTGCTGGCGACGCACGCGTGGGACGGGGACCTGAGCTCCACGGCGTCGATGACGGAGTGCGCGACGTACTTCGTCGGTGCGATGGGTGGAGCCGCGGCTGTGGCGGGTGTGAGCGCGCTGGCCAAGCCGAGGAAGTCAACGAGCGGAGAGAAGAAGAAGGAGCTCTGATGTAAACAACACGAAGGAGCTCTGATGTAAACAACACGGACGACGCACGAATCACCTCCCAGCCTTCGCGGCGCGACATTCCTTGCACTTAGAGCGCTGACGATCGTGATCGCAGATTCCAGACCCACCGCACTCCTTGCACTTAGAGCGCTGATGACCGTGCTCACATATTTCTGACCCACCGCACTCCTTGCACTTAGAGCGCTGACGACCGTGCTCACATATTTCTGACCCACCGCACTCCTTGCACTTAGAGCGCCGACGACCGAGCTCGCAGATTTGTGAACCACCGCACTCCTTGCATGTAGAGCGTAGACGACCGTGCTCGCATATTTGTGACCCACCGCACTCCTTGCATGTAGAGCGTAGACGACCGTGCTCGCATATTTGTGACCCACCGCACTCCTTGCACTTAGAGCG
>Ga0115551_1002861_pt1 | contig 10352 bp, 7 predicted proteins | sample COGITO_mtgs_1103_FD_87179 | JGI IMG/M metagenome (GOLD analysis project Ga0115551, IMG submission 87179) | Pelagic marine microbial communities from North Sea - COGITO_mtgs_110321 | ecosystem: Environmental > Aquatic > Marine > Epipelagic | place: Germany:Helgoland, sampling site Kabeltonne... | reverse complement strand
CCGTGGCCGTCAACCTTGAAGCGGAACCACGCGTCACCCGCGCGTTCGCCGCCGTCGCCCCTGGCCGGTGCACCCTTGGGTACCAGCATCTGCGTCTCACCGCGGCTCGCGTCCCGCGGGGTCAACACGCACGGCCTTGACGTGGACGCCGGAAAGTCGAAGAAGTTAAACGTGAAGTGAACGTCGGAGAGGTCGGTACTCGAGTTGAGCGCGTCGAACTTGCGATAGGCGAGAAACTGCACGATGACCTCGTTGACGGCGCGGATGTCCCGCCGCTCGCGCGTGATGTCGGGAGTGGGGTTGACGGGCGCGCCCGCGCGCGACGCCGCGGCGCGGAGGGCGTCGCGGACATCGGGGGGGAGGGTAGCGTCGGCGCCCGCCGCGTGGAGCCGAGCTCGGGTGGCTCGGCTGAACCCTCCGAGACCTCTCGCGGATGCGAGCGGTTCGCCGGCGTCCACCGCGGCGCCGCTGAAGAGCGCGGACGACCCCGACGCGGGTCCCTCGGCGGGCCACTCCTCGTCGGGGTAGACGGGCGCCGGGGGAAGGGGCTGAAGGTCGACCGGCGGTGGGTCGTCCGGGATGCGACCCGCGGCTGGGGCGATCCGCGGGGACCTGTCGAGCGTCGGGGCTCGAGCGACGGCGGCGGGCTTGACGACGTTCACGGAGCTTCGCAGGTCCGTCTTGATGACGTTCACGGAGCTCGCCAGCTCGTTCAGCTGCGACTGCATCCGCTCCATCACCTGCACCAGCTGCTGCTGCGACGACAAATCCATCTTCGCCGCCGCGAGCGCAGCCTCCGCCTTTGCGCGTTCCCGACCGGACACGTTAGTGTCCCTGAGCGCCGTCTCGGCGATCGCCATCTTGCTCTTCGCCTGCGCGACGTTATCCGCGACCGGGGCGTCGAGGAGCGCGCGCGCGGCTTCAGCCTGCGACGCGCCGCTACCGGCGCCCGTGTCCCCTTCCGCCGCGCCGAACGTGAACGCGACGGATACGCCGTCATCTCCAGAGTCTCCAGACGCGTTTCGAAACACCGCGCGCCAAACCTCCTGCGGCGCCTGGACCACCGACCTCCAGTCCACGCACGGTTCAGCACGCGGACCCCGGCCTCGGCGCGCGGTGAGCGCCACGTCATCGCCGATTCGCAGCGCGAGCCCTCCGGAGAAGGCGTCGGACAAAGCGCCGGCGGATTCGATACCCGGGCGGAACGGGCACGTCGCCGCCCATCCCAGGATAACCGGCGGGTCACTCCGCTTACCAGGCGCGCGGTACAGCACCTCGCACACCAACACCACTAAGACATCCTGGGGAACCTCCGGGACGATCGCGTCGTCCTCGAGAACGATCGCGTTGGGCGTTCCGTTTTGATCGACGGAAAAGTCGGAGCACTCGACGGATTCGCCGACAAATACCCGGCCGTTGTGCGCGGTGACGCGCACGGTGACGCACTTCGCCGCCGCGATCGCCGCCGCGGACGCGGTCGGGTTCGCCATCAGCGTATCGACGCCCGGGGGCGTCGCGCCCGCGCCGTGGAGCGCGGTCGCGAGATCGGGGGAAGCCGCGACGACTTGTAACATCCGCGCCGGTAAACTAACCTTCATCCCCTTCAGCGATACCGCCCTCGTGGGCGCGAGCAGCGGGGACGTGAGCGTGGTGGTCACGTCCGGGCTGACATCCCCGGTGAGCTCACCCTCGGAATCGAATCGAAGCACTCCGGGCACCACGTCCCCGTAAGTGACGGGGAAATCTTCGGGGATGAGCGCGCCCGCCCGGAGCAGCGGCGCGCACGTCTCGTGCACGAAATGGAGCTTCGCCTTGCCGAGTTGCGACGGCGGGTGCTGGCCCGCGCGGGGGCGGCCCCACATGAGGTACCGGGGCGAGCCCTGGCGCACGGGCGCGCTGCCGGGCGCGCCCGTCGGCTCCGCGCCCCCCGGTCCAACCGCGGGCATCGCCGCCCACCCCGCGCTGGTCTCCCGGACGATCCGCCCATCCTTCCCGCCGCGTTCCACCAAGATGACCTCGACGACGATCAAGCACCTCGGGTCGCACACGCGCGTGGTGAAGTACACGTCGTGCTGCACATCCAGCGTCGCCACCGGCGCGGATTCATCCGCCGCGTTCGCGTCCGGCGCGTCAACCGCCTCCGCCGTCGAGGAGCACGTGGCGCCGTGGAACGACCCGGTGCACTCGTCGTAGAACGATACCGCACACCGGGCCTCCAGGGTGTTACCCCGGCCGACGACGCGGAAGGGTTCGGGGCCGAACGGGAAAGCCTCGACGGCGAGAACCCTGAACCGGTACCCTCGCGGCGTCGGCGACGTTTGCAAGCCATCCGACGCCATCGGGACGTGGCGCGCGAGCTGCCTCGCGGCGAACGCCTCCCAGTGCCCGAGCTGCTGCGCGGGCGGCGCGGGTTGCATCGCCTTGGACGCGGTGTCCGGAACGGTGGCGAGGGCGGCGGAACCCTTGGCGAAGGCGCCGACTCCCGCGCCCGCGCCGTCGTCCTTTGTGGAATTCTTTTTCGTGTCACTCGCGTCTCCTCGAGGACTCTTCATCGTCTCAACCTCGCGCCTCGCGGTCTTTCCGCGGAACACCGCCTGGATCTTCAGCGCGGCGTCCTCCTCTTCCTTCTCCTCGGCCGCCTTCGCGGCGGCGGCGGCGGCTTCGGCGTCGGCCTTGGCCTTGGCGGCGGCTACGATGGCATCCGCCTCCCTCGTCGCCGCGTTGGGGTCCACGCCCGCGAGCTCCGCGATGCGCTCCTTGCTCTGCGCCTGGACGAGCGTCTCGGTGGTGGCGACGCGGAAGTCGGTGCCCTCGCGGCCGCGATAGGACGCCGGGTCCGCCGGCTCGGTCGGCGTTTGGTCCGCCGCGGAAGCCTTCGCCAGCGCGCCCGCCACGAGCGAGGAGACCGGGTTGGACGGGTCGACGACGGGCGCGTCGCCGCTCGGGTTCTCCACCGCGGGGTTCGCCTCCGCTTCCGCCACAGCCGCGGATAGAGCCTGATGTATGATACGTTGTGTGCGATGTCAGTATACAGTGTCGTCGTTCGATGGGTACGCGGGACGGGACGGGATGGGTGGGCGCCGGGCGCGACGTTTCTTCAACGGATCAAATGCAAAAGTGATGAAAAATCCGCAGGGGCGCTCGGTGACGCGAGGGTGACTCGAGGGTGCGCCGCCGGGATCTGCGTTCGGACACTCACCGGGATGGCATCGAGGCCTGTCGGCGGTTCTGGCTCGGAAGCCATGTCGCCCAGCGTTCGGGACGCGTCGCTCTTCGCGTCTCCGATGTGCGTTGGAGTCCTCCGATAACGACCGTTGAGACCGAAGACTCAGCTCGCGATTTTGGTCGGTCTCAACACTCGCTTTTCGGTCGGAAACTTCACCCGCATACCGTGTTCTCTTTCCGGCATCTCACCTACAACCATACGAGCGGTCGACTGAAGGTGGTCTATTTGGCTCAATCGGGTTTTACCATCTGACTGCTCGCCAGTCATCGACCGTTATCGAAGTGCGTTTCGTCGATTTCAGAAGGCTCGGGTCCTTTCGAACCAGCATTTCTCAAGAGAAGCTGGAAGTTTTATGATTTGTTGCGCCCATTTTTGCACAAATACAAGACTGACATTCATACGAAAGATGCCACGCGAAGTGTTTGGAAATGTAACCAGTTCTCACCCACACCCACTCGTTTCGCCGCAAGGGCCCAAGGGACCGCTAGACTTGACGACGGACAACATTTGGGTAAACCTCGGCGGTGCAACGCGCCACTTCGCGACGCGCCTCGCTCGTCACACGCACACATCACCCGTCCGCATCGCTCCGTCGATCGGTCGAGGACGTATCGGCATCGACCCGATCGTCGCACGCTAGTCTAACCCACCGAACAACGCGCTATCGATGGCACAGGTCGTCGCCGTGGCGGGTGCCGCCGTGGCTGGCGTTTTCGCCGGCAAGTACCTGGAGAAGAAGGAGAACGACAAGGACGACGCCGAGCCCATGGAGCTCGGCGATCACGTCCTCGCCCTCGACGGTCCCGCCAACTTTGACCACGAGGAGGACATGTACAAGATGAAGTATCTGTCCAACAAGTGGCCCGAGGTGCGCTCCTTAACCGACCGACCTACGCTTTCCGATCGTGACAAAAAACGTGTTGTCGTCACGTCTCCCGACCCCACCCGAGACGACCCCACGCGTCTCCACTTGCGCATTCACCCCGACTCACGCCGTACCATCGTCCCGCCCACTTCAACCCAGGTCCTCCCCGAGGATGTCAAGACCCCAGACAACTGGGTCCAGCGCCACCCCTCACTCATCCGCCTCACGGGCAAGCACCCGTTCAACGTCGAGGCGCCACCGGCGGAGATCTACGACGTCGGGTTCATCTCACCAGTCAACCTGCACATCGTCCGCAACCACGGCGCCGTGCCAAAGCTCGACTGGGACACCCACAGGATCGAAATCTCCGGCAACGTGTCCAACCCGTACTCCATCGGCATGGACGAGCTCACGAAGATGCCTTCCGATTGCTTCCCGTGCCTGGTGGTGTGCGCGGGTAACCGGCGCAAGGAACAGAATATGATCAAGAAGTCCATCGGGTTCAACTGGGGACCCGCCGCCGTGGGGAACACGTACTGGAAGGGTGTCCCGCTCCGGCTCATCCTGAACCGCGCCGGTATTTACAAGCCGGGACCCGGCCGAAGGTTCGTGTGCCTCGCCGGTCCGGAGGGTGAACTTCCCAAGAGTTACGACGGCCAGGACGGCGGAGTCGGTTCTTACGGCACATCCATCGACATGGAGACCGCGCTGGACCCGACGTGCGACGTCATCGTCGCGTACGAACAGAACGGAGATAAACTCCACCCCGACCACGGCTACCCGTGCCGCGTGTTGATCCCGGGGTACATCGGCGGTCGCATGATCAAGTTCCTCAGCAAGATCATCGTCACCGACGAGGAGTCCAAGAACTTCTACCACTTCAACGACAACCGCGTGCTTCCCGTGGGCGTCGACGCGCAGCTCGCCACGGACGAGGGCTGGTGGTTCAAGCCCGAGTACATCATCAACAACCTCAACATCAACGGCGCCATCATCCACCCCAAGCACGAAGAAGTTCTCCACGCGCCCACCAAGACGTACCAACTGAAAGGGTACGCGTACAGCGGCGGCGGACGAAAAGTGATCCGAGCGGAGCTCTCCTTCGACCAAGGCCAGTCCTGGAAGCTCGCCAACATCAACGTTCGGGAAAAGCCGCGATGGGCCGCGGGTTCCTCCGGCGATAAGGCCCGGCACTGGTGCTGGTGCCACTGGGAGCTCGAGGTTGACGCGAACTGGCTCCGCGGGTGCAACGAGATTTGCTTCCGAGCGTTCGACCAGTCGCAGAACTCCATGCCGGAGCGACCGACGTGGAACGTCATGGGCATGCTCAACAACCCGTGGTACCGCATCCGAGTTCACGCGCTGCCGAACGGAGGTTTCCACTTTGAGCATCCCACCATCGCGGGCCCGACCCCGGGTGGATGGATGCAGAAGATGGCTGAGAAAGCGGGCGGCGAGCTGCTCTGGGGCTGGGGCGGCGAGGGCGGGCCGGCGGCGCCCCCGCGCGCGCCGAACACTCCTCCCGAAGCGTAAACAACCCCCATGGTACGTGTGTTTGTGTCTATATTAGGAGGATTCATTTAATAAAGGAAGCGAGCAAGAAGAGCCACGGCGAACGCGAGAACACGCCCCGCCCCTTTTGGCTCGTCCATCAGGTGACTGTTCGAGTCTATTTTCAGTGACTGCTTCCTCATTTGGGAGGTCCGAGGTGTCGAGTCGTGGGCGCCGCGCACATCGACCCGCGCGCCGGATCCGACGTCGTGCGCCGTATCCACTGACGCCGTACCCCCCGCCGCCGCATCCCGTCGCGTCGTAACGGTCGTAACGCCCACCGCGTTTCCCGATGCCCGCGCATCACGTCGCGACGATCCGGAACCGGCGCGACGCCCATGCCCGGAACGCGAAAGCCTCGTCGGTGTACTCAAACCCGAGCCCGAGACTCCGCGCGCGCGTGGACCCGTGCGCGGGGCTCGACTTCGACAAAATGGGCGACCGATGGGAGGGAACACCGGGCGGGCCGACCGTGAAGGAGCGCGCGCTCGTCGAGGACGCGCGCGTCGCACGGGCGACCGTCGCCAAATGCAAGGAACGCATCACCACGCACGAGCGGACCATCGCGTCGCAGCAGACCCTCAACGTCCGGCTCCGCGAACGCGTCGACGCGCTCGAGTCCACCGTGCAGCGCATCCTCCCGAAGACATCCCGCCTGACCGTCCTCGCTGAGCTCGAACACGCGCGTGACGCCGCGGAGTTAGTGAAGGAGGCTGAGGCGAAAGCGCTCAAAGCGGCGGCGAGGCTCGAAGCGGAGATCCGCGCCCGCGACGCCGAGCGCCGACGCGTGAACCACAGGGTGCACGAGGTCGCGCGCGAGCGAAACGCCGTCGGGGAGAGGCACCGGTCCGCCATGTTGCGGCTGAGAGACGCCGAGAACGAGGCGAGGTTCGCAAACGCCGAGGTTCGACGGCTCAAGACGGAACTCGCCAGGCCGAAGCCGCCGCCTCCAACTCACGCCAACCCAATGAGCACCCCGCGGCTCGTGCCGGTCGAAGATAAAGCCGTAGATACCGAGGACACGGAGGAAGAGGCAGCTATAACGCAGCCCGTACTGACTCAGATACCCGCGCTGACCCAGTGGCACGTGGAGCCGGAGAGGGTGACTGTCGTGATCGAGGTCCGCGAACCGACACCGCCGCCGCCGCCGCCGGTGGTCGAGGAACGCGTCGTGCTCTGCATCGTGGTCGTCGAGCCCGAGCCCGAGCCCGAGCCCGTGTCCGTGCCCGAGCCGCCGACTCCCGTCCAGATCATCGAGTCCTCCGAGGTCGAGACCGAGACGTCGCCCGTCGTATGTCCGGAGTGTCCAAAGGTTTACTGTCCAAAGGTGTACTCTCCAAAGGTTAAAACGCTTCCGCACGATAAAGGCGATAAAGTCAGCGAGGGCGAGTCCGTGGTGACCGTGTCGCTGACCCCGTCACCGCCGAAGCGGACGCCCTCCACGGTCGCGTCGAAGGTGGAGGCGCTGCGCAAGTCGAGGAGGTTCACGCGCTCGGGGCGGCACATCGAGCGGCAGTTCAGCGCCGCCACCAAGATGATGAGGAAGAGGCGCGATTGAAGTTTGAGGACGACGTCTCGAACGTGTATGTACAGACATCGCTACAGGTTTAAGTTCATCGCTCGCGCACGTAGCTCCCGAGGATGTTACCGAAGAACCGGAAGATTCCCTTGACGACTTCCTTGCGCAGCGCCACGACGCCTTTCCCGAATTCTCCCCCCGGCCCCGCCGACGTCTCCCTGAAGAAGAGCGCCCAGAACAGCCCGATCGTCCCGTTGATCAACGCCAGGAAGAACATGCCGATCAAGATGGGCGGCTCCTTCGCGATGAAGTTTTCGAGGGTGAGCGGGACGCGCTCGATGTCCCGTTCGATGATCTCCGCGTCGATCTGGATCTCTCGCTCGACGATTCTGAGATCCTTGGTCATCTCGGACCTGACCCCGGCGAGCGGGCTCGCGGCGTGCGCGGCGATGTCCGCTCCCGTGCCCACGCCGCCGGTCGCGATGACCGCGGCGGCGAGCGCGCCGAACGCCCGTCCGGTTAAAGAGGACGTCGACGGGGTGTCGACCTCGTGCCTCTCGCGGCGGCACTCGCCGTCGTATGATGCGTCCACCCCGCCGCGCCCGGTCGCCTCCGCCCTCACGTTCCTCACGCCGTTCGCCCTGACCGTCCGGCATCGCGCGTGGGACGGCGCGCACCTCGCCGCCAGCGACGCGACACCCGCATGCGCCGCGACCGTCGCAGCCATGGTGAGGTGACCTAAAGGTGGTAAATGCCGCTTGGCTTGTTCTCAGCCTCTGAAACCTCCGCCGAGCGCCGAGTCACGCGCGCGGTCCTTACCTCGTCCTGCGGTGAGAGGTTGCGTTCGCGCGAGCTTCGTGGAGCTTCGCGGGTCGCGTGCGCGTCTTCCGCGGTGTCTGGAACAGACGGCGCGGTGGTTGTTGTGCGCTTCACGCCGGGAACGGCGAATAGATAGCCACGTCGTTTTTTCGACCAATCAGTGACGTCGACGGCTCTCAACAGTCACCCCGTCATACGGGTCGTTTTACGAAACACGGAAATGTAACCTGCATCTATTCGATTCTGTACGTGTTACAGGTTACGTTGAAGAATAAACTAAGCCACCTCGAGCGCCACGCCAGCCAACCCCGTCGCCGCGACCACCGCGCCCACAAACACCAGCGTCCACGCCAGCAACCGCATCACCGGCCTCGGTTTAGCCACCAACCGACCACGCGCGTCACGTTCCCAGCACGCCGCCCACTCCAATCCCTCCCCAACGTACTCACCGCCGAACCTGCCCGACCCGCCCTCAAGTCCGACACCGCCCTCCTCGTCGCTGAACACCGAGGATCCATCGTCGTTGCCGACCCACGCCCCGGCCGCGTCGCCCCGCTCGAACGCCTTGAGGAACATGCAACCCGGGACGATGAGCATCACGGGAACACCGCACGTCGCGCCCACCACGTCCACCGCCAGCGTCAAACTCCCTGTAATACACAAAACACGACGTCAGAACACTAATTGCCCATACCAGAATTAAGATGAACACACCAAACGACAGCGCGACAGCCGCGACTGACGCGTGCAGCAGCAGCAGCGCGAGCGCCTCGGCCCAGAACGGCGCGCAACGTGCATCCGCACCTCCTCCCATCACCGCACCTCCTCTCGTCACCGCATCGGCCACGTCACCGTCGTCGTCGTCGTCGTGGATGTCTGACGGCTCCGACGAAGTGAGCCCCCGATGGAACCAGAGCCCGGCGAGTTGTTTCTGCGCCGCTCGCTTCAAACTGAACCCCATGAGCGGGTACTTGAGCGCGTTCACCCCCGCGACCGCGAGCTGCGCCGCGGTCATCACGCCGTCACGTCCCCGCCACTCCGTCAGCACGTCACCCGCCACGTCAGCACCGAACTGCAGGTATCCCGCCGTCGCGAACGCGACGTAAAACGGAAACGCACCTGTGAAAGTTGAACAAAACACGACGTCAATATAATTGCCCATACAGATGCGAGAATTCGAGAATTAATGATAATCAACTTACCCGCCAGCATCGATGTGTGTATCACCTTACCGACGCACGCCTTGCCCCGCCTTGTTTTCGGCAGCTCGCGGTCGATGGCCACGATGTTGAAGTGGCACGCGTACGCCATGGCGACGACGGGAAGTGCGAGTGCGCACGGCGTCGCCCCCTTTGAAGTCTCCACGGCGACTACGGATGGATCTGAAATCCAGCCCTTTTTGCCAAACTCCGCCACCACCGCGCCCGCGACGAAGAGTAGGACGAAGAACGCCGCGGTGGTGGCGGACGCGAGCGCGGAGAGACTCTTCGCCAGGGTCATCGGGTACACGAGCGCCGTGGAGACGCAGGTTATGAACCACCGCTCCGCGATGAAGTGAGGGAGATGTGGCGCGTTGGCGAGCGCGGCGGAGGCGACGGGCTGGACCTGGTCGGCGATGATGATCTGTAGGCTGACCAGGCTGCCGTAGACGAGGCACACGAGCGCGACTTCGACGCACGCGCCGCCGGTGGGTCCGAGCAGCGCGCGCGCGGCGTCCTCGTAGCTGTTCGCCCGCGCGGATCTCGCGGCGCCGACGATGAAGAGCAGCGAGACGTCCATGAGGAGCGCGACGACGAGCAGCACGGCGATGCCCGCGAGCCACCCGCACTCGGCGAAGGTCGCCGGGAGGGAGAGCACGACGGACCCGACCGCGGTCATCGTCAGCGACAGCGTGGCGGTCGCGACGTGGGTCCACTCAGCAGCCGGGGCGGTCGCGTCGAGGCGGCCATCGTTCAAATCTGCCTCGCCCTCGAAGACGTCGTCGCGGTCGTCCTCGGAGGCGCCGCGGGGCGCGAGCAGGCCCTCGCGCAGGTCCGCCATGGCTCGTCTCTCGCCTCGTGCACGAACCCCGCGCGTGTTCTCCGTCCACCGTCGCCCGCTGCGTCGACCTTTTGGGACGGAACGGAGGTTAGGCATCCTTTGTTGCAAAACCAAAGGAAAAGCAATCCGTTGCGGGGCTCTCGCGCGAAAAATTGCTCATCGAAAAAAATCGCCCCGGGCATCTGCAAAGCGCGATAACGCTACTATTTTCCAAAATATGAAGACTGAACGCCCACTGGCGCATTTTTTGCGATTCGAGTCATCATTGTCGTCTGACACACGTTGCACTGTCTGGGACCTCACGGAAAGTTCACTAAGAGACATTTCAAACT
>Ga0115551_1002848_pt1 | contig 10381 bp, 5 predicted proteins | sample COGITO_mtgs_1103_FD_87179 | JGI IMG/M metagenome (GOLD analysis project Ga0115551, IMG submission 87179) | Pelagic marine microbial communities from North Sea - COGITO_mtgs_110321 | ecosystem: Environmental > Aquatic > Marine > Epipelagic | place: Germany:Helgoland, sampling site Kabeltonne... | reverse complement strand
CTGGCTTTCGGCAGTACTGACAGGCGTTTGGGTATATACAGAAAAATACTTGTACATCGCCATCGCTACACGCTCAAAAGAGAATACGTCAAGACCGCGATCGTTATAAGCCATCTTAGGTTTGGGCAACACAGAATCCTGTAAATAATCCAGATAAGTCGCCAGTTTAGCTTTAATCTGCGGTTGAATTTTCTGCGCCAGTTTCATTCCTAAAAAGGTGCGATGTTCTTCGAGCTCTTTCACATCTTTAGGCGTAGGTGTACCGTACCAATCGGTACCAGAATTTAAGTTTTGGGATGTGCTTTGTACCACATTATTCCATCGTGAGGCATTGCTGCTGGACAGTTGCTGTATCTCGTGATCTACAAACGCATTAAAGGCAAACACACTATCAAATAAGAGATAGTTGTATTTGCCGCTGTTACTCCGGGCGATATGTTTTTGCGGTCGACTCACTTAATTCTTTTAAAAATAGAATTAGTGGTGTGAGTTGTTTGGGGATGGGATTGTAGTTTGGGACGTGTAGAAATCTATTTGTTTGATATTTACCGATAAAAAAGGTAATTATTTTTATCTTGAAAAATTTTACAAATCTGACTTAAATCAACCACATATGGTAGACTCTCTTATACAGCTAAAATCAATTAATGATATTTTAAAATATAACTTCATAATACCTTCTTATCAAAGAGGATATAGATGGACGAAAACCCAAGTTGTCGATCTATTAGATGACATTTACGAGTTTATTCAGAAAAAAGAGGACAAGGTTGAAGGTGTTGGAGATTTCTATTGTCTTCAACCTATAATTGTCAAATCAACAGTCGACAAAAGTTGGTTGTTGATTGATGGGCAACAGCGTTTAACGACGATATATATTATTCTTTCCTTTTTAGAAAAGAAGAGATTTACCATTGAATTTGAAACACGAAAAAAAAGTAAAGGGTTTTTAGAGGATTTAAATACTGAGATTAATAAGGATAATATAGATTTTTACCATATCAGCAAAGCATATAATTACATTAAAGACTGGTTTGATGTTAAAGAAGAAGATGAAGCGACAATTACAGATGAATTTTATATAAATCTCGGAAAATATACTAAAGTCATTTGGTATGAAGTAGATAAAGAAGAAGACGAGATTGAAGTGTTTACTAGGATCAATAGTGGTAAAATCCCTCTTACTAATGCCGAATTAATCAAAGCATTATTTCTTAATTCCAAAAACTTTGACAGCGAAGAAAAGGATGTTAAACAAATAGAAATTGCAAAAGAATGGGATGAAATTGAGTTTACACTTCAGGACGACAGACTGTGGTATTTTCTAAGTAAGGACAATGACTATCCAACAAGGATTGAGCTCTTATTTCAAATATTATCAAACAGAAAGAACGAAGATGAATTCTCTACATATAGGTATTTTTCTAACAAAGAGAACATTGTAGAAATATGGTCCGAAGCAGAAGAGAATGTTAAAAAGGCTTTTTTAAGTATTAAGCATTGGTACGAAAATGATAAATTATATCATTTGATTGGTTACCTCATAGCTACAGATCAAAAAAATGTAAGAGAGATTCACTCGGATTTTAGTGGGAAGGGAAAGAAAGAATTTGAAAATTTTTTAACCAATAAAGTGCTGGAAAATATTGAGATTGATACAATTGAAGAGTTAGATTATACTAGTCATTCAAAGGAAATTATGAGAACTCTCCTACTATTTAATATTGGAACAATACTTCAAAATGAAAATAGTTACATAAAATTTGCCTTTGACAAGTTTAATCAAGAAAAATGGAGCATAGAGCACATTCACGCTCAACAAGATAAAGGGCTAAATAGTAGAGAGTCAATACTAAATTGGCTTAGTGATGCCAAAACTCAAATTAAACTTTTAGAAGGTCTAGGTAAAGAACAAAAAAAGCAGAAAAATGAAATTATTCTTGAATCTAAAAAAATTGAGTTAAAAGACAAAATCAATAGAGATGACGAAGATTTTAGAGTATTAGAAAATAAAATATTTGACTTCTTTGGAGAGGCGGATGTCCACACCATAGATAATTTAGCATTACTTTCTAGTAAAGTGAATTCTTCATTGAGTAATAGCATATTCCCAATTAAAAGGAAGATTTTAATTGAAAAGGATAAGGTTGGCGAATTTATTCCAATTTGTACTAAAAATGTATTCTTAAAATATTACAGCAGTAATATTCAGAATTTATATTTCTGGAATACTGATGATCGCAAATCGTATTTAAATGAATTAAAGTCAGTATTAAAAGCTATATAAGTATGGAAAATTTTAAATCAGTAGTCGAAAAATATCAAATTCAAATACCAATAATACAAAGAGATTATGCACAAGGAAGAAATGATAGAAAGGTAGTAGAAATTCGGGATAACTTCCTCAGTTCAGTGTATGATGTTCTAAGTGAAAATGGAGAGCTACATCTTGATTTTGTGTACGGATCTATCAAAGATGAAAATTTCATCCCTTTAGATGGTCAACAACGACTGACGACACTTTTTTTATTGTACTGGTATTTTGGGAAGAAAGAAGATTATTCAATTCAATTTCTTAAAAACTTCACCTACAAAACTAGAGCAAGTTCAAGGCTATTTTGCTCAAAATTAATCGACTGTGAAATTGATTTCACAAATGACAATATCAGCGATGAAGTTAAAGATAGCAATTGGTTTATGTCATATTGGCAAAATGATCCAACTATCAAAGCTATGCTTTCGATGATTGATGCAATTCATTTAAAATTTAAAGACAACAATTTTTTCGATGAATTAGATAAGATAACATTCAACTTCTTTGAACTGGAGAAGTTTGGTCTTGATGATGATTTATACATCAAGATGAATGCAAGAGGAAAAGCTCTTACAGATTTCGAAAATTTTAAAGCAAAGTTTGAAAAGCATCTCGCCGCTATTGATGAAAATATGAGATTTGAATTTGCTACGAAGATGGATAATCAATGGACCGATTTCTTTTGGAAACACGGAGTAAATGATGAATCATTTCTCATAGATTCCTTTTTTATGAATTATTTTGAGTTCATAACACAAATGATCCACTACGATAATTATTCTGAAGAATTTGAGCCAGAGTTATCTTTTAAAACTATTTCTAATATTTATCAGGATAGAAAAAATATAAACCTACTCTTTAAATCATTAGATCGACTTCAAATAATACATAATTCAGTTTCACACATATTTGGTAAATCAGAATATGAAATTGGTAAAATCGCGCTATTCGATGATAAACCTAATATCCTAGAAAAATTAATCTTAGGAGTAAACATTAATATTCAAGAGAGGATTCTATTATTTATAGCAATCAAGCATCTAAGCGAAAATGACGTAACTGATGAGCTATTGGATTTGTTAAGAGTAACACGAAATTTAACAACAAGAGTTAGACACAGGAAAAACGGATACATCTCTTACACAAACGATTTAATATTTGACCAAGTTCATCCAATATTACTTCAGGTAGATCAATTTTTTAACTCATCTATTTATGATAATATTTCAGTAAACAGCTTTCAGAGATCAGGAACTGGCATAAGAGAAGAGTCACTTCAGAATGAAATAGATAAAGCTCTCTTAATAAGAAATAATACTAATTTGAAAGAAGAGCTTTTCAAATTAGAAGATTTCAAATACTTAAAAGGATCTATCCATAATTTACTTTCAGACAATATAGAAGAACTAAAGACTTATAACATTGCCATTAGAAGTCTTTTTAAAAATGATGATTCTAAAATTGTAAGAAGCTTACTAACCGAGGGAGATTACTCAATTTATATTGGGTACACTATACTTGGAAACAAATATCTCTTTGGTAAGAAAAACTCTTGGGAATTAATATTGACCTATACAGATAAGTCTGATTTATTCAAGAGAGTATTAAAAAATTACATCTCAAAAGGAGAAAAAATAGATACTTTAATAGATGAATTTTTAAATGCAAATCCAGAAAGGGATTGGAGGTATTATTTTATTAAATATTCCAAAATGACGTCATTTATTAATGAAATCTCTAAAGACAATAACCTATATGCTTGGAAGGAAGAGTTTGAGCCTGAAAAAATGGGTGGTAGTAATTTAAATGCATATCACCTCAATCCTTATGTAAGAACAGCTGCTGCATCTCTCAATTTACAAGCATATATTGTTCAATTCGACCAGCTAAGTTATTTTGAATATGATAATCTGATAATTTCTTCTACAAATAAAGGATGGAAAATCAAAAACTTAGATTCAGATTTGACAGATAAAGTTTCGCAGAAATTCCGATTAAAAGAAAAAGATGAATTTTTCTTTTTAAAGGATGATGAACAAAGAGATAGAATTGAAAATATAGTAGAGTTTATAAATGATTTAAAAAGTAACTGATGTTTATATTAGATGAAGATCCACGATATCCCGAAGCTGGTGATCAGTTTTTTATCGAGAAAGGAGAAGCTACCGAAATTGCTTGGCTTAACAAATCGTTTCAGCAATTTGGAAATTATGCCGATAGCTATCAAACTGGTGCTTTAAACCTTTTAAATTTAGCATTGGAAGATAAATTGCTCAGAGACTTACACCTCTATCCTGCGGTTTTTCTTATTAGGCATTATATCGAGCTAAGGCTAAAAGAACTTATTCAAGGTCTGAATTTCTTATTAAAAGACACTCAAGATTTTCCAACGCATCATAAATTGATGAACTTATACGGAGATTTTAAAGCAGCTTATGTGAAAATAGGAGAAGACACTACAGGCGAGGATTTTCAAGCGCTTGATGAATTGATTAAGGAAATGTCGCATTTTGATTCTACTTCGATGGCATTTAGATATCCTGTTGATAAAGCTGGAGAAAAAACTCAAAAACTAGAGTATGTCAATCTGAGTAATTTAAAAGAAACATTCATAAGGGTTTGTTTCATTTTCGATGGTGTTGCAGCATTAATAGCTGATCAGGTGGAGATCAAAGAAGATTTCATTCGTGACATTTATTCCAATTATTTTGGATGAAAAACCCTATCCAATCCGCCTCTTAAATTCCTTTATAAACTCAGCCTTCATTACGCTACCCTTATATGAATTAAGAAATCCTTCAAGATTTACTTCGGTTTTTATATGCTCGGCTTTTTCTTTATTCATTGCTAGGAAATAGCTGTGAAGGGCATCCTTCAAGGTTTTGCCATTTGGCATTTTACGATAGGTTTTACCAAATTCATCTTTCATTCCTGTTTCGCGCTTCATTTCGAGTTCATAAGCGCGTTCTAGGTTGAGCATAGTACGCAAGGTCATAATATCTTCGGTATCGTCGTCGCCGCCTTCTTTTCCTTCGTACCGCAAGATGGATTTACGTATATCCAGACAAATATTTACTACTGGTGGATAAACGAGCTGTCGCTCTAAAGTTTCATTAAAACCAATCCTATAAATACAGCCACTAAAACGGTCAAGTAAAGATGCATCCTGTTTGTTGTTTCCGACATAATTACCACTCGCTCCTTTACCGATCACGTTACCAGTAGCAATGCAACCAAAGTTGCGGTGCTTTACGACTGGCTCATTCTTTCCGTTGAAGATAATGGCATCTTCCTTGGCACTTTTGGCCAATGCATCGTTTAATAATCCTGCGGTATTTGCATCCAACTTTGGCATTTCATCCAGAATTAGAATCTTACCATCACGCCAGGCTTCAATCAAAGCACCTTCTTTGTAGCCGGTTATTGTTTGACCACCTTTAATATCAATAGGCGATGTCCATTGGTTGCAATTCACAATAGTAAAAGGCAATTCCTGTCCATCATTTTCAGATCTTCCATTGATAGCGTAGGCAATCTTTTCGCCCAAGGTTGTTTTTCCAGTTCCAGCACTTCCCACGAGATATGGATTGTTCCCAACACTCAGATCATCCATCACTTTCATAAATTGCGGAATCTGTTGCACTTCTGGGATATCGAGTTTTCTATTTGTCATACTTGCGTGATTTTTTAAAAAGTGTATCTGCGGCAGCGTTTGCTTCTTTCTTTGTAGAATAAATGGCCACGATCATTTGAGCATCCATACCACGTCTAAATTTATTTTTCAGCTCTTGCATCGTTGTTGGTTTCCCACTAAAGATACCTTTACGAGTATTGTAGAATGGACTGTACAAAACGTACATTTTATTAGGGTTCACTTTCATTAGATTTGGACGATTTGTAATTGATTTAAAATTTCATCAATTGCAGATATTTGAGCAATGGTGTCTTCATAAAAGATGCGACCAAGATCCTGTGCCGTGTAATCGCCAAAAACAAATTCGGCATTGCCATCTTCGTGTGGATGGTTTAAGATGAAATATCCTAAACTCTCAATAGCATCGTGTAGCGGTAGCCTTTTTGCATCACTAACGACATTATTAAAATCATCTTTCAAGCCTGATGCGAGCGTTTCTGTTTTCCAAAGTTGATAGGGTTCTTCCACATTTTTAAAGACAGGAATTAATGAGTAATTGAACTTTTCCTTATCTGAAAGTGGTCTGTTGTAAATAACTAGACCAAACTCATATTGCGAGTTCGGCTCCTCATAACTCACAAAGCCAGTCGTAGGATTACTTCCTTGTCCATACGCACGACCCAATCGGTATTTATAGCTGCCAGAAGTGGATTTTGTCTTTGATTTCCAGTCGGCTTCATTTTCAATTTCCCAATCTTCAAGTTCGCGAGCGTGTCCCAAGAACTGAACACCAAACGCATCCAGGCGGTTCAAAAACAACTGCAACTTTTCTATATGTAGCCCAGCCGTCATATCGCCAGCATTCTGTACAAAGTCTGGTAGTTCATCGCTTGATTGTCCATCGGCACGTTTTAAAAACGAACGCAACTTTTCATCAATAATAGCCGAGTACAAATCCTTTTTATCCAAGTACAACTGAAAATAATTTTCACTAATTCGCTTTACGCGAAAGTTGAGCTTGTGATCTGCAAAGAAGTCATCTATTTCCAGTTTCCGAATGATATTGAATGCTTCAGAAATAGGCAATACTGCGGAATTTGCTTCGCCATCCTTACCAAAGTCACGATGCAGTAAGATGCCATTTTTGATGGTTCCTTCTTTAGTGTTGTATTTAATGAGCTTGTTCTGTGTTCCGATCTGGTTGGATGCCCCTACAATATTTTCGGTAAGGATGTGACGGCGTTCTCTTTTGGAAGATGCTTTTTTAATCAGTTCATTCCATTCCAGATTGACCATCTGTACATCTGCTTCAGAAATGTCACGGCTTTCCGTGAAGATCTGCGAGATAAAACTCTGTTCTGCTGGTTGCAGGCTGTAGGTCAGAATCTTTCGTGAATCTGTAACTCCAAATTTTAAACTGATGTTACTCAGCGTATATGGATTCTTACCAGACTTACCGATGCTCACGCCCAAGAAGATTCCCCAAGATGGATTGATGGTTGTCCCAATAAACGGAACGCGCACCACGTCGCCAATGTTCCACATTGTGATATACCTGACGATAGAACGCTTCGTATTCTCCAATCCTGCCACATAGGTGGCGAGTTGAGATGTCTTGGCGTGAATAATTTCTTCCAGCTTTGTCCAGTCAGACTGAATACGCTCGTTTTCTTTTTCGGTATCGCCACTACCACGCTGGGGTAAATCGTCACGATCTTCTTTTAGCCTATTGATGACTTCAAGCTTTTTCGCTTTACGCTCTTCAATAAGCAATGGATACTTCTCATTGATAGCATCTACCATTTTCATTTGTACCTGAACAGGTTTCTGTCCTTCAAGCGCATCAGTAATTCGCTTATCGATATCCTGTTTGGTAAACGGTCGTTTTAGATTATTGACAATCGTAATATCGCGCACTGTATCTTTTCCAAATGGTGTAGCGCCACCTTGACCTTTCTGAAACAGAAAGCGCTTTTTAGTTTCTGCGTCAAGTGGCAGGAACTCTGTTTCCAGATCATAAGTTCCTTGTTGTTTTTCAAGTTTGATTTGATGGTCATAACGTTCCAGAAGATCATCATAAAGTGCATCTTGCTCTTCCACTTTCAGCAACCCAGCACGACCAGTTAGTTGACGTACAGCTCCATCCTTAAAACCATTTCGCTCATAACGTATGTAGCCGTTTTTATCAGTTTTCTTCTGATAGGTAGGATAACCTAATTGCTCCATCATTTCCTGATTCTCATCTACCCAATTCCAGGCAGCGATATCTCCATATTTATTTAGGAAATCGGCACTTTTTAAAGTTTCATCATTGGTTTTTTGTGATCCTGTGGTATTCGCATCCAGCGATTTTAATTTCGCCTTTAGCATAGTCATCAATCTTTTTTCCGTAGGAATGTCGCTTGTGATGTAATAGTATTCAGGCAACACCACTTGCCCAGTACGATTGATACGACCACGCTTTTGAACTTCGGTATTGATATCCAATTCAAATTGATGCACAATCATCGCCCGCTGCCGCTGATCCTTAAAATCTTTACTTGCGTGTGCCGATGAGCCTGTGGAACCACTTTGATTAATCAGCAACACATCATAATCGCCACTATTGAACATCCTAAAAGATCGCTCCGTATTACTGCGGAAGGATTGCACCACAGCTTCGTCGCCATCCATCGCAATGCGTTGATTACGACCTGTGACTTCGGCTACTTTAAAATATAAATCGGTATGGCCACCAAGATGTTTTGGTTTTTTCTTTTTCTCAATAAAGTGAATCAGCTCATCAATAGGCGAAATAGAAAGTCCTGAACTCTCCAGAACCATTCGACTTTTAATGTCTTTGTATTTCTCGATACCTTTTTGTGATAGCTCTTCCAGTTCTATGCGCTCACGTGTTTTTGAGCCATCAATAGCGGTATAACTGTAATTGAAAATTCCGTCCAGACCACGAACCAAAGTTCTCACAAAATCTATTTGTTCCTTGGGAATCACATCGCCACTTACCAAGTTCATTTCCTTTAAAAATGCACCCATTGTCGATTTAAAAGCGATCACTACCTTTTTGTCTTCCTTCAGCAATTTGATGGTATGATCAACCACATCTTTTACCTTAAGAGCAAACAGCATTTGGTCAACAATATTGAAAACTCTGGAAAAGTATGGCGATTGCTTTACGCCCAGACTTCTCGGTTTGGAAGACATATGCTCGCCTTGCGCTTTCGCGGAAGCGTGAATATCTGCCAAAATAGGCGCCACAAATTCCTGTTCAAACTGAACAACTTCATTCATCAATGAAATGATGCTGTTGACACTCGCACGACTGATGCTACGCTGTGGCTCTGCATCGAGCGTGATATAATCTATTTTAATGCCTTCATTTGATCTTTGCCTACGAATGAGCTGACCACTTTCAGAAAGGTTGGACGCCACAATTTCCTGAAGCGCTAAACCGCCACTAGTCATTGATCGCACAAAACTGGCATCAGTCAATCCAGTTTCTGCAATTGCGGTTTTCTTTGCATAAAACGGCATCACTTCTGGATATTTGGCAAAGGTGGCACTCAAAAAGCAACACGCTTTAGTTTGTGGTAATACATTCCGCATCCACGTCCCAATGATGGAATCAAAACCACCTGCCATATGCGACTCATCGAGAATAAAGATGACCTTCTTGTATTTCTTGCTGCCTTCCAGACCATTGTTTACCATACTTTCCAGCCACAATCGTTTATAAGGATGTGCAGACTGTACTTGAGAATAGGTGCAAAAAATCATATCGTAACCTACAGGCAAATGGTCTAAGGTTTCCGTAATCGTGATGAAAGGCAACTTGTCTGGATCTGGTAAATTCTTACCGATTTTCTTGTGCCACTCAATAGACTCGATGCTTTCTGTGGGAAATTCTTTTTCGGTGGTAATCAGCTCATATTGTGCCTTACTGATCATCGGTGTAAAGACGACATTTCCTTGGGCATCTTTTACCTTGGAATCCGTATCTGTGTTGACGATAAATGGGCGGATGTTGTCAAAACCAATCGCTTTGAGATCTCGGTACATATCTGTAAAAAGATCTGGCTTTTTGGTAAAGAAAACGGGAAGAAAGCCCTGCATAACTGCGTGTCGTATCACCGCCGCTGCTTGCCTGCCTTTCCCAATTCCCGTTTGATCTGCTATGATAATGCCTTGCTCGTTCTCAAATTGCTTGAGATATAATCCCACAGCATCCACCTGTTCTGCGCCGAGACCTTTCCACATCTCTTTAGTAGATTCATACTTGAGCTGATTGCGCACATAATTATCAATATTGCCTTTGTCCTTAACGATACGGTTCAATGACTTTTGTACTTCAAAAGCCATATTGCGTGGGATAAGCGTATTCATTTTGTAAGGTGCTTGCGACTTGGACGCATAAGGCACTAATGCCGCTTCCTGAG
>Ga0115551_1002844_pt1 | contig 10387 bp, 5 predicted proteins | sample COGITO_mtgs_1103_FD_87179 | JGI IMG/M metagenome (GOLD analysis project Ga0115551, IMG submission 87179) | Pelagic marine microbial communities from North Sea - COGITO_mtgs_110321 | ecosystem: Environmental > Aquatic > Marine > Epipelagic | place: Germany:Helgoland, sampling site Kabeltonne... | reverse complement strand
GAAATGGCGGATAATTGTGCGCGCGGTGTTTAACGACGCTTCAACATCATCTATCGCCAACACAAATATCTTGGCATCTTCAGCACCGGCGGCACGTAACAAATCCAAGCGCGAGGCGTCGCCAAAATACACTTTGCTGCCGTATTTGCGTACGAAATCTACCTGGTCGGGGCTAATCTCCAACGCAATAAAGCCGATTTTCTTGGCACTGAGCATGCGCGCCACAACCTGCCCGAAGCGCCCAAAGCCGGCAATAATTACGGGCTGTTCCGGCTCTTCAGGTATATCGAAGCTGGAAGCCTCGTCCTTGGCACGCGCTAACTTTTTATTAATCCAGGCAGCGGTTATCGCCAGTAGCGGTGTTAACACCATAGACAAGGTAACCACCGCCACCAGCCGATCCGCCTGGGCTTGCACGAACAAGCCGCCGCTAACTGCCGCGGCCAAAATCACGAATGCGAACTCACCACCTTGTGGCAAAGCCGCAGCCAACGACCGCGAGGCCGCTGGCGCCAGGCCGTTACGCCTACCCAGGACATAGAGGAACAGAGACTTCACAGCCAGTAGGCCCAGTGTCCAAACTAGTATTTCCTGCGGTTGCGCACGTACGATGCCTAAGTTAATCGACATACCCACCGCTATAAAAAACAGCCCCAGCAGGATGTCTTTAAACGGATCGATATTCGCTTCCAGCTCATGCCGGTATTCTGAGTCGGCTAATAGCACGCCCGCCACGAATGCGCCCAGTGCTACGGAAACGCCGGACCACTCCATGATTAGCGACGTGCCAATCACTACCAGCAACGCCCAGGCGGTAAAAATTTCTGGCATGCGCGTTGCCGCGACCAACCGAAAAATCGGACGTAACAAGTAGTGACCGCCCAACACCATCGCCGTAAGCACGACTGCGATCTTTCCCGTTTCCCACAACGCACCGCCCAGGCTAACCGCCTCCGAGCCCACAGTGAGCAGCGGCAATAAAGCCAGAATGGGGATAACCGCTAAATCCTGAAACAGCAGAATTGCGAACGCCGCCCTGCCGTGTTTGGCGGTTAACTCGCCGCGCTCGGCCAATAGCTGTAACGCGAATGCGGTGGAAGATAACGCCAGCGCGAAACCCGCAACAATGGCGGCGGAAAATGGCAATTCCATCGCCCAGCCCGCGAGCACCGCAAGCAGCAGGCCGCTTAATAACACCTGCATGCCACCTAAACCGATAATGGTTTTGCGCAGCGCCCACAGGCGTTTGGGCTGCATTTCCAAACCAATAACAAACAACAGCAAGACCACGCCAAATTCGGCGATATGCAGCACTTGTTCAACGTCACCGATTAGGCCCAGACCCCATGGCCCGATCACAACCCCTGCGGCCAAGTATCCGAGTATCGACCCCAGTCCAATCCGCTGGGCGATGGGCACCGCAATTACAGCTGCGGCCAGGAAAATTGCAATTTCAGAAAGTGAATCCATAGTCGCTGATAGTACCGGATTTCAACGGTAACGCCAGCCAAGTCGTGGGCCAGAAATAAACCTATTTAACGCCACAGTGGAGACCGTGGCATGAACAAACACCGAGTCTGAATGGGCATACCGATGTGGCGCAAACGCGAGACGACGCAAGTAACCGGTAGCAGCCGCAACCTGAGCATGGCTGAAATACTGATCGTGCGCGTACCCTATAGCCAGGGGGGTGGCGGGCTTACTGTTGCCCGATCATCCGCGAACGGTTAGCGTTTACCACGGCACTCAAATCCGTAAACACCTATGAAAGTACATCATCTAAATTGCGGCACCATGGTCCCATTGGGCGGGAGCCTAATTCAGCCCAAAAAAGAATCACGTAGCGGCCCCGCGCATATGGTTTGCCACGTGTTGTTAATAGAAACCGAGGCCGGTCTGGTGTTGGTCGACAGCGGCATGGGCCTGGCGGACATTGCGCAGCCGAATAAACGGCTCGGCGCGGCGGCCGCCAAAATGCTGCGCCCGCGACTAGACCCTGCTGAAACCGCCTTGCGGCAGATTGAGAGCTTGGGATTCAAAGCATCCGACTTGCGGCATATTCTCCTCACGCACCTGGATTTGGATCATGCAGGCGGTATTGCCGACTTTCCGCAAGCGCGTATCCATGTGCTTGCGGATGAATATGCCGCCACCCCAGCCGGCAACAAACTGGTGGAGAAACCACGCTATCGAAACATTCAATGGCAACACGGGCCGCACTGGGAGTTGCACAATCCAGCCGGTGAGCCATGGTTTGGCTTTCCCTGCGTCCGTGAGTTACCAGGACTACCGCCAGAGATTTTAATGGTGCCGTTGGCGGGACACACCCGCGGCCATGCCGCAATTGCTGTGGACGCAGGCGAACGCTGGCTAATGCACGCCGGGGATGCCTACTTCCATCATAACGAACTCGACGCACACGGCCCCGGTTGCCCGGTGGGCCTGCGAATATTTCAAAACCTACTCGCCATAGATAATAGCCAACGGCTAAGCAACCAGAAACGCTTGCAGACACTGGCCGCCGATCATGGTGAGAATGTAGCCATTTTTAGCGCACACGACCCTTGGGAACTAGCCCAGTACAACTAGGCATAAACCGGCATAAAAAAGCCGGCGTCCTCTGTATAAGAGAACGCCGGCTTATCGTTTCCCGAGCTATGCGGCAAGGGGTAAACGAGTTATCGGCAATTAGCTTCCGGGATGTTCACTTCCGGTTTTCTTTTTGCCAGGGTGCTCATCGCTTCCTGCTTTTTTACCAGGATGCTCGGAAGCGGCCTTATTGGCCTCGGCGCCACGATCAACAATGTTTGAAGCTTCCCACTTCAGTACCAATCTTTCATGTCCGTTTTCCACGATGTTAATCGTGCGGTTTTGCGTCTGGCCGTTGAACTTTGCGTTTAGAGTGTAGCTACCCGGTTGCAAATCGGCGATTAACCAAGGACCGTCGGTAGTAGTTTTTACCACTGTTTTTCCAGCCTTGTTCTTCACCGTAGTCTTAACCTTGGCGACGTAAGCTCCATCTCCATCATTGCGAACGTTGACCAACTTGAAGCTATACTCACCAAACAGACGTTCCATATTGGCTGCCTGTTCATTGCCCACGCCGCCAGTAATGTATTTAACACCAGCGTCCGAGGTTTTTGTGTTGAACTCACTCGCTGGTGCGTCTGCTAGCACGGGTGTCGCAAATACGACAGCGGTAGTTAAGGCTATTATCCATTGCGTTATACGCATTCGTTATCCTTTTCGTTAAAATTTTTTCAGCACCTTTAAATGCACTGAACTAGTTAATATGGGGGCGGTTAGGACCAATTTAAATACGTGTTTTCACTAGGTATTGAGTATATTTCGTGAAATGGGGCACTAAAAATGCGTTTATAGCGGCTATAGGCTGCAAAAACTCACAAATTAGATGAAGGGAAATGTATATGGACGAGCAAGCACGCCAAGACCGACTAAATCTGCCGGTGGCCCGGCAACAGGAAATTTACACCGCGGGTTTAGCAAAGCGCCGCCCAGCCGTACCGGTGGATATTAAGACCCTGGAAGAAACCGCGGCGCGCTACATGACTGACCAGGCCTACGCCTATATCGCCGGTGGTGCCGGGCGTGAAGATACGATGCGTAACAACACCGCTGCATTCGACAAGTGGCGCATCTTGCCGCGCATGCTCAACAACGTCGCGCAGCGTGATACTTCCATTGAATTGTTCGGCCGCAAACATCCTTCGCCCTTCTTGCTATGCCCCATCGGGGTGTTGGAAATGGCACATGCTGAAGCTGATTTGGCGGTGGCGCGAGCGGCAGCCTCCGAGCAAATACCGATGATATTCTCCAATCAGGCCAGCCGCCCGATGGAAGCCTGCGCGGCAGCCATGGATAAAGTTCGCAGCGGTGCACCACGCTGGTTCCAGCTGTATTGGAGCAAGTCGGATGATTTAGTCAAAAGCCTGGTAAGTCGGGCCGAACGCTGCGGTTGCGAAGCGATTGTCGTAACGCTGGATACCACGCTGCTCGGCTGGCGCTCACGTGATCTCGACCAAGCTCACCTGCCCTTCCTACAGGGTAAAGGTATCGCCCAATACACCTCCGACCCGGTCTTTCTCGCCAGCCTAGACGAGCCTTTGCCAGCCGCAGCCGATGCTGGCCGGCCGCCAATTAATCTGAATACCTTGAAGTCCGTATTGCACGCGGCGCAATCTTTCCCGGAAGGCACGCTGCATAGCCTGACCACCGGCCGTGCGCTAGCGGCAGTACGCCGCTTCATCGCGACTTATTCAAGACCCAGCCTAACCTGGGACGACTTGGAGTTTTTGCGGAAACACACCAAGCTTCCGATTCTGCTCAAGGGCATCCTCGACCCCGACGACGCCAAGCGTGCGATTAATCGCGGCATCGACGGCATAATCGTATCCAATCACGGCGGCCGCCAGGTAGATGGCTCCGTGGCAACACTGGAACAATTACCGAAAATTGCGGAAGCAGTAGCCGGCAAGATTCCAATCATCATGGATTCTGGCATCCGCGGCGGCGCAGACGCTTTTAAAGCCTTGGCTTTAGGTGCCACTGCCGTGGGTATTGGCCGGCCCTACTGCTATGGCTTGGCGATCGCTGGAGAAAACGGGGTACGGGAAGTACTGGCCAATATGCAGGCCGATTTCGACTTAACCATGGCGCTGGCGGGTTGCCGGTCGTCGGCCGAAATCACCGCTGAGCGGATCCAGGCCTATTCGCCCTAGCTACCTCCTGTCTTAGCCGAATTACCAGACCACGACGGCGCGTTTAAATACTCTGTTCGCAGGTGCTGCACGACTATTTGATCACGCCCTTGTTGTTTGGCTTGATACATTGCCCGATCGGCCAAATCCAACAAATGCTCTAATGCCGTGGAGGCCTCGGGCACGACGGTAACCAAACCCATGCTGGCGGTTAGCACCGGGCGTATCTGCGAATATTCATGCTTAATTTCGAGATCGCGGATTTTCTCCAGCACCGATTCGGCGATCGCCTGCACCTGCATTGCATCGGCATCGAACCAGGCGATTACAAACTCTTCACCGCCGTAACGGGCGCAGCAATCCAAGGGCCGCCCCGCTACACTTTGAATAATTTCGGCTACCTGCTGCAGGCAAATGTCGCCGGCATGATGGCCATAATTGTCGTTGTAGGGTTTGAAAAAATCGATATCCAACATCGCCACGCCCAGCGTTTTCTTTTCGCGTGCAGCTTGCCGCAAGCCACGCTCAGCGGTTTCCTGGAAGGCCCGCCGGTTGGCAATACCAGTGAGTGGATCCTGGTTCGACAATTGCTCTAATAAGCGTCCATTGAGCCAGGATTCCCGCAGCGCGTATTCAAAGCTATACCCGCCAGCGATACTTATTGTTATCAACACCAAATTCACGATGACCCGATACCAGCCTTCCAGGTCAGTACCAACCAGCAACCTTTCGTTTAACACCAGCGCGGCGCAAAACAATGCAACCCAGGGCAGAAAACGCCAAAACGGGACACGGCCCAGGAAAAACACCGCCGCGATTGCCGTAGCGGTAAATTCCAACGGCACATCGTAACCAACACCCGCGCCCACTGCGCGCATGGTTAGAACCGAAAAAATCAGGGCCGAAACAGCCAGTAGTAACGCCGACTCGGAAAAACGTAGCCACTTGGGGTTATACGCAGCCGCTAACGCCCAAAACATGGAGGGTAGGATAACCAGCACTTGTAGCGGTAAGGCAACGCTGCCGAGCTTCGGCGGCAAAACGAAAACCAGATTATCGAAAACCGTGATAATCAGAACTGTCGCCAGACTGAGCCAAACTAAGGCAATGCGATGCAACCGCGCCTGGGCACTGAAGTCGCGCTGAAAACCACGTTCTATATGCGCTTTGAATACGAGCCGGGCAAAGCCCCGGTTGAGTTGCCCTTGCAACTCATGGCCGACGCTTCGAATAACGCGCGGTGTTGTTTCCAATGATTTTAGTTCCTCGGCGAAGGATCGCAACAGTAGTACATTCTGTACGATCTCGGACTTAGCTTCACGACAACAAACTAATCCGCCGGAATTCCGATATTAATATTTTCTTCTGACGCCCATATTATCGACCAACTTGGAACTAACTTAAGGGCTCCGAAGTGCCCTTAACAAAAAACAGCAGCCGAGCCCTCTTCTTGGCCTCTTCTTGGCCTGCTAACTCAGCTTTCTCAATTGAAACAATTAACTCAAAATATAGCTGCCTTTGAATAAAAATATAAGCTGGCGCTTACCCAAACCGGCGGCGCGCCAGCGTCAAAGCGCTAACGAGCAATAATAAGCACCATAGCGGATCTATGCGGCTCCTGTTACTACTCAATACACAGCCCCCCCCACCCGAGCCACCTCCACTGCCTGCAGCCCCGGCTCCGCCACCATTGTTCCCGCCACCGCTATTGTCGTTCCCACTTCCTGTGCCGCCATCGGGTGCCGGAATCGCAACCTGCATTGGGAAACTTACATTGCCCTGCTCATCCACTGCTTGCAGAGTAAGGCTATTGGCTACACCTTGGGCATCGTTAAACACGAACACTTGTTCGCTGCCAGCAGTAGCCGGAGCTGGCGTAGTCGCTTGCGCGATGACTACACCGTTGAGACGTACACGATAGGCCACAGCATTTGCCTGATCACAGAGACCATCATCGCCCGGGGCCAACCAACTGACAGTTACCTGGCTACCATCGCGTTGCGCGAATAAGTCACGCACGCTGCCCGGCGGGGTGCCGTCGGCATCATAATTACCAGTGCCATGCGGATCATGACGAAACGTCGGCCATTCAGTTTGGCAGGCGAAGCCGGGTACATTCCATTCGAACAAAAAGCCCTCGCGGCTAATAGCGGCCATGCGACCATCGCGACTTAATTCCGGCGGTGCGAAAAGCCAGCCGCCCGTCACTTTGGGGAAACCTGCTACGTCTTGCCCGGTAATGCCATCATAAGCATGCACCAGACCCAGGCCCGTACCCGCCAGTATCTGATTGGAAACCCCGTCGGCAACCTTGCCAATATTGGAGGCAGACAAAAACTGGAAGTCATCGGTAATTGTAGGATACGTCGGTAGTGGCAGCCCCGTTGTTAGATCGTAGGCGCCAATCAAATGGTTATAAGGATTGTTCTGACCGACTAATAAAAGATTGGTTACCCCAGTTAAGGTAAGACCATATTTAACTGCGTTAAGGGTACCGGCGCCAGTTAAATCGCCCACACTCGCTGACTCGAACAAATTAAACTGACCACTCTGATCGGTGGCGTTCGAGGCCGCGCCAAAGGTGCCTTGTTGCATGGTATTAACAAGCGCGCCATCGACCCCATATACCGCTAGGTCACCCCCTGTAGTAGACACCAACACCCTTTGCGTACCGTTTATATTTACAAGTGCAGCATCGTGGCCCGGCCCCACCAGGGGCAAGGTATCTTGCACCGCGCCGTTCAAAACAATGGGCCAGCCAGGCAGGAAAGAGCCATTCGCACCGCTTACCGCGTACACGCGCGAAGAGCTGCCCGCTGCCTGTGCCAATGCCGTACTAAGCACTGCACCTGGCCCACCGGTTATACCGCCCGGTGCAGGGTTTTGTGCGTCATAGGTTTCGTTGGTAGCGATCACTACATCATCAAACCCATCGCCGTTCAGATCGCCAACGGCGGGACTGTTAATGGATTCCGCCAGCACTGGATTGGCTTCATCGGGATCGACGAGATTAACTGGAAATCCGGTTACCGTGCTGCCATCTTCGCGGAAGGCGTACAGATGCCCCTCTAAACCGGCAACCACAATAACCGGCGACTCATCAGGGCCTTCAATACGACCCACCGCTGGGCTGCCAATGAACCCACATTTGCGATGAATATCGGGTTGACGCTGGGCCGCTGGATCGCAATTCTCCATGTCCAGCGTTACCGGAAAACCGGGCCGCATAGAACCATCGGTTTGCCACACATAAACCCGTACACCGGCAGCATTGATTAATTCCGGAATGCCATCGTCGTCTAAATCTGCCACTGCCGTCGCACGTAGTTCCTCACGCGGTGGCATTCCGTTATCTATCAACTCCGCAAAACCCGGCGCATTCAAATGCTCACGCGCCTGGAACATAAGTTGGGTTTCCACCGGAAAACCAGGGAAATTGCTGCCGTCTGCATTGTAAATCCGTAGCACGCCATCCATGCCGGGCACGATCAGCTCTTCTACATTGTCGCCATCCAAATCCGCATAACGTAGTGGCGCTTCGCCGCCGGTGCCCAAGCGCCGTGGGAAACTGTCACGCAACGTTTCATCATCAAATGTAGTGAGTACACGCCGGTCTTCACCCGCCACTGGCAGGCCTTCACCTTGCACGGTGAGCCGCACAGTGAATTGCTGTGCGAACGGGTTGGGCGCGGTGGTTGAAAAGGTCGGCCCGGCCGGGTCTAGCGGTACCACCGCTGCGGCCAACGCCGCGCGTATCGCGACGAGGTCGATATCGCCAAAATCTGTGACTGTATTACTGCTGCTGCCTTCTCGCACCAGGTTATAACTGGTGGGCGCAAGGCCGACGCCCCATTCCAGGCGCCAGGTGAAATTGCCGCCGGTGGCGAAACGCGCTTGTGCGCTGCCACTAATATTGACGGTATCTGCGGTAATCGGCGCATACCAATCAGGCGAAAATAAGGCTGCTTGCGGTGGGATATCGCCACTGGCTGCCAGGGAAACGGCTTTGCCCACATCGGCTCGTCCGTATCCGAAATGGATATCCCAACCGGGCTGTGCCGGATCAGGAATACCCGTGCCAAGCGTGTTCGCAGCCAGGATATCTTCGGCCGTTTTTTCAAGAATTATTCGAGTTTCATCCGGGGTAAGTTGTATGTCCATATCACGCGCGGCACTGATTACCATACCTGCCGCACCACCTGCTTTGCCAGTGTTAGTGGAACCGGTTGGGCCTTGCATGGAGATCGAACTCTTGCCGCCAAACTGCGCGGTATTGGCACTGCGAAAATAAGTGGCAACTGGCAGTTGTGTACCCACACCTAGACCGGCGAATACTTGCGCGGCATCTGCACCCGCATCTTCGCCCAAGCCTTCCACATCGGCTACTACGCCTTCAATTAGCATGGCGTGACTGTAGTTGGCAGGGTAATTATGGTTGCCAGTATTTAAATCGTTACCAGAATAAACCTGCACCACGCCTTGCTCGTAGGCGTATTGCGACGCTGCTTCCATAAACGCTGTGTGGCCAAGCGCGCCGTCGGCGCCGACAATCACGGACACGCCATTATCGGCAGCGTAAACCACACCCATGCCGAAGGTGTTGGGGTCAGCTACGAAGGTATCCCACACGCGTATCGGCATGACCAGGCAATTAGGGCATACGCCAAGCTCCCCATCACCATCATTTGCGGCCTCAGCCGCTTCCTGCATACGCCCGGTGCCATGGTTGCTGGCCGCAAAATAGCTCGACTGATCGAAGGCATTATTGTCGTCGTTGAAAAAATCCCAACCCGCAATATCGTCGACAAAACCATTACCGTCAGCATCGCTGCCATCGGAAAAAGCCATGATTAGATCTTCACCATCTAAAATGCCGGCCCCATCGCCATCCGTAAAATCAGTAACGCGCTGATCTTCGATGTAATCGTCCACATCTACCCGGCCATTGCCGTTCAAATCGTAGCCATTAAGCCCAGCCGCTGGATTTGTTTCGTCGTTCGCATTCTGTGGCAGTGGCAATTCACCCACATTCAAGAATACCTTGGTGCGCAGCCCGCGCCGGTTCCAGCGGATACCGGTATCCAGCACCGCTACCACCACGTCTGAGCGGCCCCGCGTTAGCTTCCAGGCGCCCGCAGCATTAAAGCCGGACACTTGGGGCTGACCCGCATTGGGCCCGTCTGCATAAATCGCAGAATTACGCGTAGAGCGTGCGGGGAAGCCGAACAAGTCAAAACGCTCATCAAACAAACTGGTAGCACTGACGCCATCTTCATCGTCGGCTTCAGCACGGTCGTATTCGGTATCGTTTGGGGTGTCCTCGCGCTGCACATTATCCAGCGCAAACTGCTGCGAGGTATCGCTAGACGCAGGGTTATCGAAGTCTCGCGTCTGTGCATATGCAGTGGCTACAAGCATGCCTGAGAAACATGCGGCGGCAATTGCCAACAGAGCGGTTTTGCGCTTGCCTGAATATGATTGAATGCTTATTTTCATGGTTTCGCTGCTCCGCTGGCGACAATGCCAGTAATTATTTCTATAATGGTTTCGAGAATATTCCAATAATTCAGGGCATTAAATACTCATTCGCCCAGGTTGGCCGATACACCACCGTTGGTAACCGCCCCCGCATTAAAGATTGCCGATGTCATGGCTTGCACCAACAAGCG
>Ga0115551_1002842_pt1 | contig 10389 bp, 7 predicted proteins | sample COGITO_mtgs_1103_FD_87179 | JGI IMG/M metagenome (GOLD analysis project Ga0115551, IMG submission 87179) | Pelagic marine microbial communities from North Sea - COGITO_mtgs_110321 | ecosystem: Environmental > Aquatic > Marine > Epipelagic | place: Germany:Helgoland, sampling site Kabeltonne... | reverse complement strand
ATACATCCCTTTTGGAACCTGACCTTTTTTAACACTTTGTCCAGCTTTTGTTGACATGGGAACAGTTGTTTTTGATTCTTCAACTTCCTCTGGGTGATGACTGCTCATCAGAGACTTAACTGTCTTAACATCAAGACCCATCAGTTTCGCAATCTCTTCTGCGCTCTTCTTGTCTTTGATATACTGGTGCAACTGAGACATCTTACCTTCATCAAGGTCAACTTCTTCCATCTTCATACCCAACATTTTACCAATCTTAACCATACTCTCTTGACCACTTGATGTAACTCTGTCATATTCGTATCCATACATGTCATCAAATGCTTTTCTGGCATCTTTTATAATTTTTGCCTTAATGAGTTTATCTAATGATTCCTGACCGCTGGTTGTCATACGCTTGCGCTCAAACTCAAGATCATCAATATGTTTTTTTATTTGATTGAGATTTTCGTCAAGGTCAACTTCTTCTGTAATCTTGTTCTTTGCGAAATAATCAGCAATTGCCTGTGCATCGTCAAAAGACTTCTGACCCTTCTCACCTTTGATACTTACGAAGAAACTATCGGCACCACGGTCAAAGTCAGCAGTTCCAACTACCTTACCACCGAACTTAATGTCAATTTTGTCGCCATCCTTGGTTACTTTATACTTACCTTTACCACCGTGAGCAAGAACCTGTTTTGTGCCTTCATCAAGGTCAACTTCTTCTGGGACAAACTCATTTTTCTGCATCATCTTCATTGCTAGATTTGCAAGTTTGGTGATGGGTAACTTCTCCATCTTCTTCTTGGTTGCGTCATTTACCTTGTCATAAATTTGCGAAATAGCAGATGCAGTGAAGGAATCAACCATAACACCATCAATCTTCATTGCTTGTTTCTTGGAGGCAATCTCTTTTACCTTATCGATAGTTCCTTCATTAAGACCAACTTCTTCAGCAAGTTCCCAACCTTGTTTCATATATTTGTCTTGGTCTTTCTTATCAATAACAACAACTTTGTTTTTCTTGACAATCATGACCTCTTTATTTGTATCAATTAACTGTCTGGGCATTCTCATGCGCTCATCAAGAGACACCATTTCCTGCAAAGCTTCAGTCATTGTTTTTCTATAGTTTGACATAGGATTTTCCTTTATTATCTTTTATTTATGAATTACCATGCTTTACAAGACCAATATCTTGCTTTCCATTTTGGGCCGGGATTATCACAATTGTGTCTCGCACGGAAGCTTTTCCTTCGTGCTGGATTACTCTTTTTGATTGTCATGTTAGGGTCACCAAAGTTAACTTTTACAACAGTACCCTTCTCATTTTTCACATAGACCTTGGACTTCTTTACATCTCCAGCCATAGGTTTATTGAGTGTGACCTTACGACCTTGATATTCTGATTCTTCTTCAATCTCACCCCACTCATTTAATTCTGTTTCTTCTAATTCTTCGCCCTTTGCTCTTTTCAGTTGTGCTGGTGTGTGTGCGCCTTTCTCACCCTTCTTTCTCATAGGTCTACCTTCTTTTCTCTTCTTGTGGATGTTTGCCCAGAGGCCCGGACCTTTCTCATCAAGTTCTTCTAACTGCTCCACCTGTTTTGCAAGGTCTTTGTCTGCTTTACCCCAAGTACCAGATGACTTTGTTACGAATGAGTTGACCCTCGCCATCGCCCACTGGGGTGCAGTGGTGCCGGGACGATGCCCAGTTTTATATGCTGCCAAACCACGGTCATATACTTTCTTGAGAATAGAGTATGGCATACCAGATTTCTTTGCTTTGTTTACCAGACCAGTAATTTTTTCGTCTAGTTGCACATCTTCAACCTGAGTGTCAATATAATCAGACATGTCATCCAAACGAGATACTGCCGTTGCAACCTTGTTTGTCCACCATGTGGGTAGATCATCTTCATCACCAAGTTTAGTCAGTTCACCCTGCATTGTCATCAATGCTTTTTGAGCAATCTGAATTTTATTTTTCATAGATGCAACATCAGTGTGACCAGACTCACTCAACATCTTATTGACGTTATCTAGGAAAGACTCATTCTTTGAGAGGTATGCAGCAATAGCCATGTCCTTACGTTTCTCTTTAGACTTACCCTTGAACTGTGGTGCGTCTGACTTCTCGAAATCCTTGATGTAATCACTCTGGTCTGCATCATCAGGAAGCACCTCACCAAACATCTGTTTGAACTTCTTGGTGTGCGTAGATGGTTTAGTCTTTGCATCAGCATCGCCGGGAGCAGGACCAGATTTCTTCGCTTTGAAATGTGCATCCCTCTTGTCTTTAGTGGACTTTGCCATATCACCAGCATAATACTTCGCCGGTTGAGTCCCCTCTTTATCTTTAACGTCTTTGTCCTGTTTTACTTCATTGATCTGTTTAACTAGGTCAGAGAATGTCTGCATTGTTTCTTCCTCTTGATATTCTGCCTTTAACGCTTTAGGTAATTTACCTTGTGAGACAAGAGTATTGATATATTTGGTAAGTGATTTTGGTTCCACGTTCATTTCAAGAGCAGCTTGCATAGCAAGAGCGCCGGGTGTCATTCTTCTACCACGATCTTTTGACATCAATGATGCATATCTTTTCATTGCCGCTTTATATCTTTTAGGATGTACTAAACTATCTATCTTGTCAATAAGTTTACCGATAGCACTTCTGTGAGGAAAATAAGAAGAAAGGTCATCTGTAAGTTCAACTTCCTCTTGGAACCTTAGAATCATTTTCTTTAATTCACCCTTTCTGGGATCAAATATAGCATCTCCAATCTGGTTGCCATCCTTATCTACTTCAAACCCATACCAATCTCTACGATCTTTATAGATGATATAGTGCTTCTTACCAATCTTTTCAGAGTCATCTGGATATCCAGCATCACGTTTCTCACGCAATCGTGGTTCTCTACGATTATCAGATGGTTTCTCCATGCGTAGGTTCTTTGGTTCATTGTTCAGTGGATTGTTGTCTCTATGTCCAACATCCATACCCTTAACTGCCTTGTCACCCATTGCCCTACGAGCCTTATTCCTTGAAGAACGACGAGCAATCTGTTCTGGTGTTCCTTGATAGTTCGCATACTCTTTCTTGTAGTTGCGTTCTGCTATATCATGCAACCATGCCTTATGTACCTTACCGTCCTCTACCATGTAGGAGAGATAATTAGTGCCTTTGCGAACAACCTCACCTGTGCCATGTTCTGTCTCTATGGACTCACCTACGTTCCAGATTTTACCTGTGAGATACGCATCTCGCAATGAGTCATAGTCATCACCCATTTCACGATCTTCACGAATACCCATGCCCTTTCGGACTGCGAGGTAGTATTTCTTCTTTTCAACATCATTCAATGTGTCGGGTATACCCTTTTTGAATTCATCAAACTTACCATTTGATGCTGCTGCACGGAGTTTGCTTGCAGACATCCCGGCGACTCCTTCAGCATCAGGATCACGTTCTCCTGCGCTAACTACCTTTACAGAATCAAATTTGAATAACTGATTACCTTTTTTGTCTGGTGCATCATTATATCTCTGTAATAGGGCATCGAACTCTTTTACTCTATCGCTTCCCGCCACAAGAATTAAATTTTTATAACCATCCTTGTATAGTTTCTCAGCAATGTTGATGACAGTCTTAGCCTTATTATCTACAATAATGTTCTTCTTGTACTTGGGGAACATCTTCCTCATCCACGCAATTTTCAAAGAGTGCTTTAGGGGGTCTTTGGGTCCAGTAGTATGTGAAGGATATATGAAGAATGGATTGCCCTTTGCTACAGAAGCAATTTTTTCAATAACGGCCTCATGACCAATCGTACTTGGATTGAATCGCCCGAATCCAAATACAACAGTTTCTTTAGCCTCCGTGATATCTCTAAAACTACGCATCATCCTTCCTCATTGCTTCCCGTGCTTTTTTAATTCTTTCAACTTCATTTGCTCTAAGTTTCATTGCTGCTTTTTTAGAAAACTTATCAATCTTCTTACCATACTTCTGCATGATCTGTTGATCAATTGCAACTCTTCGTTGAACTGGTTGATTTTTATAATTGGGAAAGAACTTGTCTCTGTATTTCTGTATTAATTTTTTACGAGCAATCATTAATAGTTTAGCAGGGTCACGCATCCTGAGTGCGTTACGTTTCTTTTTAGCCTGAAATGCGGGTGACTTTTGGAGTTTTGCCATACGACGAGCAAGTTTTTTACGTTGTGTTACGCTGACAACACCCTCGTATAATTCTAGAAATGTTTTCATCTGATGTTCCTCCGATTTAACTCCCAGTTTTTTATCTGCTGCTTTGGCACCCTTTTGTATTTTGTCTTGTGCTTCTTTACCCATCGCAACCATCTTTGCCTTTACTTTTTTACCCGCCTCTGTCTCTCCTGCCTTTTTCAATCCAGTATATGCAAGTGCAAGACCCAAACCAGTACCGCCGGACATCCAAATTGGTAATCCACCAGTTGCAAGTCCTGCCCCTAATAAACCCATACTTTTCACACCAGCTGGGGTGTTTATTAAATCAGCAAATCCTACATTACCAGCAAGGCCACCTGCAATAAGGGATACGTCATAATCAGATTCAATATCACCAGAAAAACTCATCTTTAACCATTGATAAGTTGCTATACCAGCAATTGCTGCCCCTCCTACTTTTTTTAAGGTGGGGTGTTTGTCCATAAATTCATCAACTTTTATCACACCCTTTTCTAATTGTTTAAAGGCAGGAGTATCAGATACTACTGCACCACCAATATCCAGTGTCTTACCAACACCTCTGGACATACCTTGTACAGTTTTTGCCGCAGCACTTACAGAACCGCCTAATGCATTGACTGTGTTATATACGCTGGGTTCCTTGAACGCTTTAGTGACTAATTTAGCATCTACACCAACACTCTTCACCACGCTATCAACGTGTGACTTCAAATCTTTAAGTGCTGCTTGTGTTTTTTCCTTAGAGAAAAGACCTTTTGTCTTGTCCTTTAAGTCGGGTTTTTTATCTTTATCGCCACCCTCTTTTTCCCTTGCATTTTTAGACTTATCTGAGTTGGGATGGTCCTTCATATATTGGCTTTGTTCAGCCGGGGTCATGTCAGACCACCAATCTTCAGCAAGGGTTTCTTCGTTTAGATTGTGATAATTCTCTCCAATATAATCTAAAAGACCACAATAGGTTTCGTATGGTATATACGATGAAGTAGTTTCATCAATATGGGTAGAAGTGTAATTTTTAAACGTTTTCATTTATCCCATGCCTTTACTGCAGTGAAGTTGTTAAACGAGAACTCCATACGGTCCACTAGTTTAACTGCACCACCACTTATTCTGTCAATAGCAACATATCCTTCGGGATTTGTCACCTTAAATCCATTTGAGGTCTTAATAAAAGTATCGGTCAAACCCTTTACACTATTTAGTTTCTTAACGATTTGCATCTTCGCATCAACCAATAAGTTCTGAAAAGTGATGATTTGTGTTAGATTTTGAGTGTGTTTCTTGACTTCACGCACATATTCCCTCTGCATATCAGTGTATTTCTTCTTGCCCTTGTCACTCTTAACCTTGTCAATCTGTTTCTGGATAGAGTCAAACACCCACTTCTCATAACCCTTTGCATGTGCGGCAGGATTACTAATCTTCTCACCCGCACGAACCTTTGAGTTGTTATAGGTCATGAGTGATGCACCAGCAATCGCACCCGTCATACCGTTCTGCACAGTAAGGAACTTACGCAACCCATTCGCATTGATCTTATTGAAAGTTTTACCAACTTGTGATAGTATAGCAGTGATTTGTTCTGTCTCTTTAGCAGTAAATGTTGCCTTACCAGATGCGTCCTTATAGGTTGCATCATCCATCCAAACGCTTGATGGGGTTTTTAACCCCTTAATATCTGCACCAAATGATGCTTTCATACCCTGTAGGGTGTCGCCTGTATATGTGGTGTGCCAGACAATACCAACCTTTGCACGTTTGATAGTCTTACCTAATACGCTATCAACAGGTATAGCATAGACAATAGTGTTAGGCTGAAAAGTATAATACTTGACGCCATCGATAGTCTCTGTTTCCACATCGTCAGTGAACATGAGGTCACCCTGCAGTACCCCCTTGATACCCAACTTAGAAAACTCTTTAAGTGCAACTTTAAACTTTTCATTTAATGCTCCAGATAAATCATCATCAATTTCTTTTGTGGTCTTGTATAATTTGGGTGAGACGTTGAACACAGATTTCTTGGCCACAAAAAAGTCACCTGTCTCTGGTTCAACACCAGCGAAGATTGCTGGCGCACCGTCCCACTTAACCGTCATGTTTACACTAGAACGTGCAGAACCCGCTAACATATCTCGCAGAGAACGCAGAAAGTTAAGTGCAGCTCTACCACCATCAACACCATAGTTGAGGATTTCATCCTCTAGATGTTCTAGGTGAAGGTTCTTACCACCCTTGTCTTCTGCAAGAAAAGATTCAAAAGACATTTTAGGACCAGAGGTCTTGAAATCTTTCTTACGCATAACAGTTTTTGCCACCAACTCCAACTCATTTCCTTTGAGGTTGAGGACAAATGGCATATTGATATTTGTCCTCATGTCATTGATAACAGCCTCTGCATCAGGACCAAGTTTTGCAATCTTCTTACCATACTTGGAATAAGACTGTTTGAATAAACGAGTTAGTTCAGCAGGAGTAATCTGTTTTTTATTACGAGCATCATTCACCCTGTCCATAAAGTGTCGAGTGAACTCAACATCAATACCAACCTTTGCGAACAGCCGGTCAGCAAACTTCTCTACCTGATTTAAATCTGATTGTGTTATCATTTTACTTTCCCTACAACACGAACGGGTTTATTTTTTTAGAACCGGGCTTTATTGAATATCTACTCTTTGGCATCTCTTGAATTTTTAATTCTGCTTGAACCTCATAATATGCAGACCTTGTTGCAATTCTTATTCTAAATGGTCCTGCTCCAGATAGCAAGGGAATATTTTTATTTAATTTTAAAGGATTTGACCTACCAATCATATAAAAGTCATCAGCAGCTTGCATATAATATGCTGGCTCTGCTTTACCTTTTAAATAGTGGTCTGTTATTACTTCACCCAGATTAACATCAGGTTCAGTCATTATATATCTATTAATTCCCGGCTGAGAAAAATACTCTTTCATAACCTCTAGGGGAACAGCATCCTTATCCTTTAATCCACTCTTTGTCGTTGGTATCTTGGGGGTTTTTATTCCAGAGAATTTTGAAATTGCTTCAAGAAAATCTTTAGTTTGGTCAGATTTATTTAATAATTCTACAGACCTTGCGGCGGCGGATGTGGTGTATGTAGTATCCCACTTTTTACCATCAAAAAACACTCTAGGGTTACTAAGATTATCTGTATGATTCATTTTAACTTCTATCCAAGAAGTATTACCATTCTGTGCCGTAACTCTGATATCTGCATATGCGGTTGAAACTTTAGGTCTTTCAGCAGTCACATCTTTTATTTTATTGAGAGTATCAGCAACATCTTTTTCATACCTATCAGACTTTGGACTCTCAACCAATAAGTCTTGAATCCTATCAACATGGGGAGTATATGATTCTGTACGGGGGCGTAATTGCCGTACATAGTGATTGAGATTAGACATTCAACTGCTCCATGTGTGTGTTATATTCTATTTATATAACATGGAACTTGATGGCTGTCAAGATAAAGAAAAGGGGGGTTTTTATCAACCCCCCCCTTTAGTTATAACTATGCTGCTATACCCAATGATTTATCAATTTCCATGAATTCAGTTAGCTCGGTCTTCTTCTTCTTCTTCTTTGGAAGACTAGCAATTACTTTTTCATATGGAATCAACTCACTACCATCTACGTCCTGTTCACCTTGTATTTGTGGAATACACCCTTCGATTACCCAAGGACGATACTTTGGAACATTCAATGTCATAGTATCACCAAGCATTACCTCTACCAACTTAAAACAGTTCTTGTAAGCATCCTCTATTGCATCAGCAAAGCTTTTAGTGTTCTTCTTGATATCGAGAGGTTTGCGCTTCTTGCTATAGCCAATGATTCTTATTGGGTCATTGCGTTGTAAAGCAAGACATGCAGGAATAATGTGGTATGCCATAAGACGGTCTGCATATTTAGTGTTATCTACACATACAATGTGTAAAGATTTATCAAAGTGTCCATTAGAATCTTTCACTTTGTGGCCATGCTCCTGGCACCATGCATCTGCAATTGGACCATCCATATTTTTGGTTAGATCATAATTTGCATTTCCCCACTCAATAATCTTATTGAAGATTTCTTTTTGAGTGCTTGATGATAGAAACCGCTCCTTATAATTCATGCGATCTTCCAACCAAGCGAGTACAGCAGCACTGTCTCCACCAATAATCCCATCCCTGACAAAAGATACACCTGTCATGATGTAGTCATCTTTCCCATTAAACCGTATACTACCAACAAGGTTATTTGCCTTCTGTGCTGCTTCTACACGGCACTGGTACACTTCTTCATCAGTGAGTTCTTCATCTGCCTCATACACTGCAATGGGAATAAACTTGACACCACGCTCAATTGCACCACGAATACGGCGGCGACCATTGATTGCGTCATCCGCTGTAATCGTACCATCCGCTTGTGCCGTAAACTGTGGTGGTGGGCCCTGTTCAACATCCCAATCAAGACGAGTATAGGAATCCTGCATCTCCTGTTTCGCTTCTGCATCTCCATCATCGTAACGAATTTCCCACTGCGCCAGTTCTTTGTAAAAATCGCTGGTGATGATATATTGGCTAATGTCCATAACAGTGATATACAGGAACTTAAATCCCCTGTACTCTGGCATTACTGTCTCTGAATATTTTGAGAGGTCTATTGTGGAACTTCCATCTTTGAATGATGGAATCCTACTGTCTCCAATAAATCGGTTTTTCATTTTCTTTCTCCACTGTTGCACGGCCAAAATCGGCGCTGTGCGGGTTCCCCCTATTGCTTCAAGGCTGGGGGAACACATTATATACATATTATCGCATACTCAACAGGATTTGTCAAGTGACTTCTTTCCAATTCTGAACAAATCTCATACCATAGTTGTCTACTTTAGGCATCTTACTCAAATCTACACCCTCTCTTAGTATAGGCTCCTGTGTGAAGCCAGAGTAGTCTACATGGTGATGAACTCTACCATATTGCCATGACAACTTGGCAACGTCTGGATGCATATCAACCAACATCTGGGATTTGTTCATCGTCCCAAACGGATTGTAATTTTCCTTATTAATTTGCTCTTTGTTCTCTTTATGATAAAACTCCTCTGTGTTGCCACCCTTCACAGTTTGTGTAGCACTTTTACCTTGTAGAAACGCATTGAACACTATGGTGCAATCTCCATCTTTGAGAACTCGTAAACAGAGGTCAGTGTCTTCATTATATCTTCCTCTCCAACGATGCTTACACTCATTGTCAATCAAGAGACAGGAGTATATTCTTGTATTCCACACGATAGGTGGGCGCTTCTCATTTGGTGGTAAGAAGAACCTATAGCGCAACCCTGCTATCTTTATGTTCTCATACCTGTCAACAAAGTCTTCTGGTGCTCTGAAGACAACACCACTTTCCACTCGAATACGATAGTTTTTGTGCAAGCGATAGAAATCATCAATGTTGTCATCCAAAACCCAGTGACGTTTATCACCCTGTGAGATAGAATGCTCCCAACACCAGTTTCTTGCTCTTCCAGGCCCATCACCATGATTGCTGAATGGTAGCACAAGCAATTTGCTCTCACCTACCTCGGCAGCATAATCATCATAGTCTTGTGGCTCAACAGCAATCTTATAGGGAACACCCATACGGTCAAGAGACTTACGAGTGCCGCCAGTCTTTGCTCTTCCTTTGGATACGATATATACGGGATACTTTGGATTAATCATCTACAACCCACCTCAATAAACGGTTTGGTAATCTATCATCTTTGGGATAGAATATGCTTTTAGTTTTCAATGTGAGCTTCTGCTCTATCAGCTTCTGAAACTTCTCATAATCTTCCTTTGTCTTGAACTTCACCAGTAATTCCTTGTAGTTTGGATCATCCTCTTGCTCAAACTCTGGCATACCTACCCAGTGTTTCTCCCAAGGCTCTTCATCTTTGATGCCAAGAAACTCGTTTAGTGTACCTTTCTTCTCAACTTCAGCTTTCTTACCAACGAAATTATCATAATCATCATTCATCCAAAAAATCCTCCAGTGTTCCTACCTCATCGTTTTTCAATATCCAGTTCATCTTATCCGTTATCACACGCAACGGCGCTAAGAAGCTGTCTTCGTATTGACTAGTATAGTCAACCATCGGCAATATGTCAAGTTCCTTTGGTATCTTT
>Ga0115551_1002835_pt1 | contig 10394 bp, 10 predicted proteins | sample COGITO_mtgs_1103_FD_87179 | JGI IMG/M metagenome (GOLD analysis project Ga0115551, IMG submission 87179) | Pelagic marine microbial communities from North Sea - COGITO_mtgs_110321 | ecosystem: Environmental > Aquatic > Marine > Epipelagic | place: Germany:Helgoland, sampling site Kabeltonne... | reverse complement strand
TTGCAGATAAGAATTTTAAGCCAATGCAGCCAGGTGATGTAGTAGGAACAGCAGCCAATATAGAAAAATTAAGGGCTGTAAGTGGATTTACTCCAACAATTGGCATTCAGCAGGGTGTACGTAATTTTGTTGATTGGTATAAAGAATATTATAACGTTAAATAAATAAGAATAAGGGCGCGTTCTACGTGTTTGGTTCAAAAATGAAAATTGCTATTGCCGGAACAGGTTATGTAGGACTATCGAATGCTATGTTATTAGCACAGCATAATGAAGTTATTGCTGTGGATATCATAGCTGAAAAAATTCAGATGTTGAATAACAAGCAATCACCTATTACAGATGTCGAAATTGAAGATTTCCTACAGAATAAAGAGCTAAACTTTAGCGCAACATTAGATCAAGAGCTTGCGTATAAAGACGCTGATTATGTAGTGATCGCTACACCGACAGATTACGATACGCAAAATAACTCCTTTAATACCTCAACGGTAGAAGCAGTTATTAAAACGGTAATGAGTATTAATCCTAATGCTATTATGGTGATTAAATCGACAGTGCCTGTTGGTTATACTGCTCGTATTAAAGAAGAGTTGAAGTGTGAAAACATTATTTTCTCCCCAGAATTTCTTCGTGAAGGAAAAGCCCTTCACGACAACCTTTACCCATCTCGTATTATCGTAGGCGAACGCTCTGGGCGTGCAGAAGTGTTTGCTGGGTTATTAGTTGAAGGTGCGCTAGGAACTCAGCAAGGTGGCGATAAAAAAGATATTAATATTCTCTTCACTGATTCGACAGAAGCAGAAGCAGTAAAGCTTTTTTCTAATACTTATCTTGCCATGCGTGTTGCGTATTTTAATGAGCTTGATAGTTATGCTGAAACCCATAATCTTGATGCAAGACAAATAATCGAAGGGGTTGGTTTGGATTCTCGCATTGGTAATCATTATAACAACCCTAGTTTTGGTTATGGCGGTTACTGCTTACCAAAGGATACCAAGCAGCTAAGAGCCAACTACGAGCAAGTGCCAAACAGCTTGATCTCAGCGATTGTTGATGCCAATACCACGCGTAAAGATTTTATTGCTGATTCAATTCTTAAACGAAATCCTAAAGTTGTAGGCATTTACCGTTTAGTGATGAAAGCGGGCTCAGATAACTTTAGGGCCTCGGCTATTCAGGGGATTATGAAGCGTATTAAAGCAAAAGGCATAGACGTCGTGATATTTGAACCTACTTTTGAAGGCGATAACTTCTTCAACTCAAAAGTTATCACAGACTTAAATGAATTCAAAAAAATATCAGACGTCATCGTCGCCAACAGACTGGCTGACGAAATAAAAGACGTACAAAATAGAGTTTATACCCGTGATTTGTTTGGTAGCGATTAAAATATTAACCACCATTTAGTTAGTGATCTTTTGTGAAAATTAATAAGCTTGGCGGTTTACTTTCTTTAGATGTTGAATACGGCAACTCAGACTCATTTTATTCTGCGATAAAAAGCCAATCATTTCCATACAATATAGATAGATTAGAATGTAATCAATTGCATTTATTTAAATGGAAAGGAAGTCTAATCAGGTCTAAGGTAGAAATAGAGGATGAAGTATTTAAAAATGCAGATGGAGTTGAGCGTGTATTAAAATTTAACTTTATTGATGAATCTTCATTGTATGATTTAGTAAGTCGGTTCGTGGTCTACAGTAATAATAGTAGAACTGCAGAGATTTCAAATAAAGTTATACAGCATGAGAGTAGTAATCTATATCATCAATATTCAGCTAACAGCTCATTATGTGTACCAATCGGTGATGATCAATATCTACACTTTTCAAGTGCTGCTAGAAAAATTCCAAGTGGCTTTGATGAAGTATTCTATGTGCGTGACGAAGCTGTCATTAATGGAAAATATCGATGGATAGTGCATCATAGACTAATTGCAAATCCTAGTAAGGCGAATTTGGTTGTTCGATCTTGTCACCCTAAAATAGAAGGAGTATTGCCGGGGCAATACTTATTACCGAAACTACTAAAACTCTATTTGTTTCGGATCCGTGAGCGTAAATATCCTAACTTTCCCGTTATGTGTGTAGGTGAAATTGATATACCCAAGGGGGAATATGCATTCATCTCTACAAGGGTGGAAATTAAATGAGAAATAAGGAATATGTGCAAAGCGGGTATAGATTGCTAGAGCACCTAGATAAAAAACTAGATCCTAGGGTTGGATATCCGGATGAACCAACATGGGGGTATGCGTTTACCCTGCTTGCCTCTCTTGAAAAGAACTCTAAGTTTGAAAATAATAATCTAGCTCAAAAATCACTAGATCACTATAGAAAGCAAGACAAGAGTGAAGGATATTCTTGGGAGTTTACAACTTATGCCTTGAAGCGCAGTGCGGCATTAAGTAAGACAGAAGAAATCATATCTGAATGCGAGTACAAAGAAAAAGGTACTCGAATGATAAACTGGACATTACTAAGACAGCTTAATAAGGTTTATTACAAAAAAAACAACATATTAAGCATATTATTAATTAAAGTAATAAAATATATATTTACATTATCAGATGGGCAAATTCTTGATGAGTTGAAAACAAGATCACTGCAGTATCATTCATTTTGTTTGTTTTTGTTGGCTGAATTAGATGAAACAGAAATGCACTCATGGGTGAAGGATTGGCTTATTAAAGGTTGTTTATTTTCAGTAAGATCGATTATGAATGATGGTACTGCTTTATATATGGGTCGAGGACAGGAACAAATTTTTGGGTATGGGGCATTACTCTATGCTTTAGAGTATACATCAAAAAAATACAACCTTGACTTCGAATCAGAGATAGAGGCTGTCTGGAATCGACTTAGTAGTTTTCAACGGAGTGATGGGTCGTATCCTTTGGTGTTAAACGAATCTTTTCCTGAAAAAGCAGATATTAGTTACGCAAAAAATAAACCTCATGGATGGTATGGGTACAATACACTATATGACTACCAGCCATTTCTAGCATATTGTCTGCTTAAGACAGCTAAGTTGTGATAGTTTTAGGTAGGGAAAAGATGAGTAATATTCAGCATAAAAAAATATTATCTTGTGGCGCTGAAGTATTTTGGTTGGTACCGACAGGTGGATTTGGTCATGTTGCTGATGAGCAACCAATGCCATTTATAAATAATAATAACAAGCTATTAACACCAAGGTTTGGTGGTGAGGAGTGCCATCAAGAATCATCGATTCAGAGTATTCCATTGCCTTGGGGGGTTTTGGAAAGTGATTGGCCGAGAAAACAGAGGTTATTTAATTTTTTTCGGCGAAGAGTAAATATTTATTGGAGAAATCTATTCGATCACTTTTGCCGCTCAGATAAGTATTTTTATTTTAGTCAGCAACTGAATTATGCTGGATTAAAAAATTCGTTTTTTGGACATTCCCCTGTGGTCGATTTTCAACGTACTTTTGTTTATAGAGCAAATAGTATAGAAGTTAAAGATGTAATTCGGTTTAAGCAAAAGCTCCGGTTCAAAATTTTTAACTATGCAATGTTGCCAGAATTACCTTGTAAAGATATTACCACACCTTGCGTTATTCAATGCGATGTGAAATCAAATAAAGAAATGAAGTGTTCTTCATCGACAGGTCCTTTAATTATCAAGTATAAAGAATTAACGGATATGACTTTTTCGAAAGGCTATGAACTTAATGTTAATTATCAATATGATATAAATTATGAACTTTAAAAAAATATTAAGTTATAGCGCTTTAGAGTCAATTGGTTCTAGGGTTTTTGATTTTGTTACGCTCTGGATTGTATTGAATGCATTTAATACTGAGGATGTGGCTAAATTTGGTGTGGCGACATCAATAATTTTCATATTTAACCTTTTTCTAATTACTCCAGAAACATCTTTATTAAAATTTCAGAAGAAGTGGGCGTCAGAATCAGTATTAACTAAATACTTAAGTGCATTTGTTTCATTTTCTTTTTTTAAAATATCGCTTCATTATATCGCTGCAAGTGTTATTTATTTTTACTCAGGTGAATTTAATTGGCTGTTTTACGCAGTTGTTTTCTCTGGAATAATACAGCAAATACAGGCGGCTGAGATTGCTCGGATAATAATGAGAATGGATCTCCAACAAAGACAAGTCGCTAGGTTCGAAATTGTAAGTAAATTTATTTTGATGTTGGTTTGTTTGGTTTTGTTTATTGAATCGTCTATTGAAGTGTATTTTTTGATATACGTAGTCTGGTCTATTGTCGTTACTATTTTGTGGCTTTATGTATTATATAAAAAAGTTAAATTTAATCTGATCTTTAATAAAGAATCTTTTGGTCTTGTTTGGTCTGCAATGTTAGGGTTTTCATTTTGGACCCATATTTCTGGTGTTATGAGTCTTTATATTTATAATGGTAGTTTAATATTTTTAAGTTGGATGGATACTGATATACAAAAAATTGCGGTGTATACGGTTGTTAATAAGGTTGTCAATTTATTTTTTGTTATACCTATGTTTTTTCAATCATTTGTACCTGTATTATTAGCCAATACTGGCGATAATGAAAATAGTCAGTTTAATCGTTTGTTATTAGTCTCAGGTGGATTGTCTTTAGTGCAGTTCTTGTTTTTTGTTCTATTTGGAGGGTGGTTAGGTGATTTTTTTGGGCTTGAGGGTGATGCAGCTTTAAGTGAGTTTTATCAGTTTGGCTTAATCGTTTCATTAGGGATTTTGATATTCAATTTATCGCGCCCCTTAGGAACATATATACTGATTAACGGTTCACCTAGCAATTTAATGCTAAGAGTTTTTTTTCCATCCTGTGTGTTGGCGAGTATAGTTTACCCTGTGGCAATTAATTTTTATGGAAGTTTTGGCGCTGCAGCTGCAAGTGCTTTTATTTATTTTTTTCTCTCATTGATGATTGTTCTAAGTTATCGTAAATTATCAGGTATAGCTAAGTAGGGGGTTAAGGTTTGTTTAATTTGAAAAGAAAATTTATTACTTTTTTATCATTGTTTTTTGTGGAGAATGGAGTTTTATTTTATTGTCGAATTGTAATTGATCGTATAAAGTTTTACATGTTTCATAAATATCTATATCCATTTCTTTTTTGTTCTTATGGCAAGAATATTAGATATGGGGAACATGGCTCATTTTTATGCATCCCAAACTCAGTGAAATTTAGAACAATACGAAAGATATCAATAGGAAATGATGTTCGTATTGGAAATGGTGTTTTTATTCATAGTCATCACAATGGTGGTGGCATTATTATTCATGACAGGGTAAGAATTAATGAGTGTTCACACATAGAAGCTTATTCTAAGGTTATTATTGAGCAGAGTGTGCTAATTGCACCTTATGTGCTTATTTCTAGCTCTAACCATTGTTCGAGTAACCCAAGCATTCCTATATCTGAGCAAGGTAGTATTGCAACCGGTGATATTGTAATTGAAAGAGGGGCTTGGCTGGGGAAAAATTGTATTGTTTTAGGGGGTGTTACAGTAGGGTATCATTCTATTGTAGGCAGTAATGCCGTATTAACAAAAACAATTAATTCTAGAGTTGTGGCTGTTGGTAATCCTGCTAAAACGATTAAAGCTATGTAAATATTTAGTCTTCTTTTGATTTTAATCTGACGTAAAGAGTTATATTTTGATATCTATTGTGATACCTACCTATAAGCGACCTGATTTACTTGTGCGATTATTACAGTCTATTGTAAAGCAAAGTTACAAGGCCTCTGAAATTATTGTTGTAGACGATTGCTCAGGAATGAGTGATGAATACATCGCTTGCATTGAGAGATTTAACCAATTGGCCTGTATAAAATATATTTGTTTGGAGAAAAATAGTGGTGCGCCAATAGCTAGAAACCGAGGGATTGCAGAAGCGAAGAGTGAATGGGTAGCATTGGTTGATGATGATGATGAATGGCTTCCTAATAAACTTGAAAAACAGGTTGAATTAATTCAATCAAATGAAAATCCAAAATTAGGATTGGTATACACATGGGCTGAAGCCAAAGGAGATAATGGGCAGGAGTCGTATGATAGCTGCATATCTGTATCAGGAGATGCGAGGAAAGCCTTACTTTCTACAAACTTTATTATGTCGGCTTCGGTTGTCGTGAAAAAAGAAGCATTACTGGCGGTGAAGGGCTTCAATACAAGTTTACCTAGCTGTCAGGATTGGGATATGTGGATACGAATATCTCTTGCTGGATATCATATTGACGTTGTTAAAGAGATATTGACTATCTATCATCGGCATGGAGGTGAATCAATTGGATTGTCATCTAATGCGAAACTAGGTTATAGAATGCTTCTTGAATCTCATTGGAGAGACATTGCTAAATATACAAGTATTCTGAATAAATGTAAGAAATTATGGCTATATATTAAGGTGAGGATTGCAACATATGGTATCTAAACGGAAAGCTACGCCATATAAGTTAGCCATTTTAACTAATATGGTTGCACCTTACAGGGTATCTTTTTTTAATGCATTATCACAAAGTGAAGTTGTTGATGAATTGACAATTTTAACTTGTATTGATCGTGAAATCGACAGAAAGTGGAAAGTTGAAAGCAGTGATAGTTTTAAAATAAAAAGATTATCGGGAATTACACTAAATCTTAAAAATGGTGCTGATGCTAAAAGAATTTTGCATTTTAAATTCGGCATATTTCTGTATTTAATGTTGAATAGGCCAAGTAAACTAATTATTGGGGATGCATCTTGGACTTCATATATGGCTGTACTCGCATGCAAATTATTTTTCATCGAATATATAGTCTGGAGCGAAATCACAACATCATCAAAAGTATCAAATGGTCTAACAGCTAAGCTAAGGCGCTGGATGTACCGTGGTGCGGAAAAGATCATCGCGTCGTGTGAAATGGCAAAGGACTTTCTATTATTGAATGGTGTAGAGAGTACTAAGATTAGTATTGTAAATAATGCAGTCGATAATGACTTTTATTTAAGGCAGAAGGAAATTAATAAGCCAAAGAGGCAATCGTTGCGTTCAGAGTTAAAAGTAGCGGAAGATGCTTTTTGCTTCATTTATGTTGGGCAATTAATTTCCAGAAAGCGAGTTCTTGAGACTGTCTCGCTTTTGGCTGATGCTTCTAAAGAAAGGTCCATCCACTTGATTGTCGCGGGAAGTGGTCCACTTGAAGGTGAAATGAAAAGCTTAGCCGTTGATAAGAAATTTGATGCGGTTAGTTTTTGTGGTTATACGGATCCTGATCGATTGTGCCAGCTTTATACTGCAAGTGACTGTTTGATCTTACTTTCAGAGGATGAGCCTTGGGGAATGGTAGTAAATGAAGCATTGTTGATGGGGAATGTTTTTATTGTTAGTGACTATGTAGGGGCTGGAAAGGAACTTATTAAATATTGTGTTGATAGCATCATCGTTAATGATGTTGAAAACCATGTTGAAAATATCAATGCAGTCTTGTCTATAAAAAACATCAATAAAAAAGTTATTGTTGATTTATCACCACATAAAATGGCACTCATGTTTGTTGATAGGCTTATTTAATGACCTATAATCTTATAAGTTTAAATACAGTATGGGGACGATGGGTTAAATTTACCTATGTATTTCTTATGTTAGTAGCCATTTTTACATTCACTATGTTGGACGGAAGTTATATAGCAGTTTTATATCTCTGTTTTGTATTATCTTTAATTAATGTACTTCGATTTGCTCATCGATTTTTTATATTTTCAGTATTTTTTTTCATGTTTCTTTTTCCGTTTGATTTTATGTTGACTGAGCTAGTTAGTGCACCACTGTTTCCTGGTTATAAAACACAATATATATCAATAGTGTTTTTAATCTTATGTATATTTCAGGGTTCTTGTCTTTTAATAAACGCACCCAAGGAATCATTTGTATATAGGGAACTTGAATTTATTAAGGATAAATGGTTACTTGTTGCTTGCTTTATGTTTTTTGCAGTAGGCCTTTATATGTTTAAAGGAGAAAGTATATTTTCTGCTTCAAAATCATATTCAACTTACCAAGCTAATATAAAGAACAGTTCAGGTTTGAATGAATACCTTCTTATCTTCTCTGTTTTTATTCTATTTATAAAAAAAAGTTTTTTAATGCGTTGTTTTTTTGTTGGTTTGTTGGGGGTTTTCGTCACTAAAGCAGTTTTTTATGGATTCAGAGTGCAGGCAATAATGGGGCTGCTAGTTATATTTATAACTGTCTTTAAACAAGACCCGCCCAGGTTTTTTTCTATTCTAATCATGATAAGCGGTTTTTTCGTGATGCTTATATTTGGATTTATGAAAGAGGGGGCTGATATTGATAATTTCAGCTTGGATCTATTAGTAGATGTTAGGTATGGCTACGCTCAATCTCATCAACATGGAGTTTTATCATCTAGTACAGTAATTCTATCTCATTCGGAAAGCTTAAGTCTCGAGCAAAAATTAGCTACTATACCCGCATTGATTTTAGCTTCTACAGTTCCTCGTAGGTTTTTAAATGATTTAGTCCCTTGGGTATACCCATCAAGTTATGTTCAAACATTTGAGTATACCCCTGGAGGGGGGTTGTTTATCATTCAAATATATTTTCTCCTAGGGGTGGGAGGTATAATAGTGTTCTTAGTTTCTTTTGTTTCTCTATTGAATTACTTTTCAAAGTTAAATGTTATCTCAAAAAATAAGGATAAATATATATTGGTTTTAATTGTATATATGTTTGTATTCATGCCTCGCTGGATTTCATATGACTTTTTTAATTACGGCCTAAGAGGGTGCTTTTTGATATTTCTTCTCGTATCTTTACATTCTTTATTAAAATACAAGAGAGACGTTAATAATGGGTAACGCTAGGAATGAAACTATCGACTCCTTAAAAGGTATGTTGATGATATTAGTAGTATTTGGACATGTAGTATATTTAGGTAGTGGCGCTTCATTTTTTGGTATTATTCGTGAAGTTATATATATATTTCATATGCCAATTTTTTTATTTATAAGTGGATACTTCTTTACTCCTGTAGAAAACTCAAAGTCAGCTTATTCAATTGTTAGAAAGTTACTTGTCCCTTATTTTATTTTTTATATATCTTATCTTTTTTTATTGTATGTAGTTACTGTCTATTTTAGTAATGTTTCAACCTCTAATAAAGTAAGTGATATTTATGATATTCCGTATTATATTTTTATTGAGCCCTTATCCAGTTATTGGTATTTGCACTCACTAATGCTATTTTATTTTCTTTACTCCTTTTTTAATAATTTATTTCTCAGATTTCCACTGTTAATCGTTAGGTATTTTCTTTGTGTCTTTTCTGTTTTAGGGTGCATTTTGGTTTTAAACTTATTAGGCGTTAAGGTTTACTTGTGGGTATTCTCTTATCTTTTGCTCGGCGTGGGCTTTAAAATACTAATTGATAAATTTGGTGGTGAGTTTAATTTGTATTTATCTAAAATAAGATTAGTTAGTTTTATATCATTATTTATATCTTTTGTTATGTTCCTGTACTTACCTGTTTCCGATATATATAACAATGGCCTGCTGCGTATGATAGCTTGCTTGGGGGTTATTCCTTTGTTATATGTTCTTGTACAGTATAGTAGTGTAATTTTACCTTTGATTGGTCGTAGTAGTCTTATCATATTTTTAGTGCATGTATATTTCCTTAATATACTTAAAGTTTTTGCTAACTCACTACTTACATTAGACTCTACGGGGACTATTTTTATGCTTTTATCTGTCTTGTTATCAGTAATTTTACCAGTATTTCTAGCGATGTTTTTTGATCGTATTAATGTATCAAAAATTATTTTTGGACGAAAATCAATTTTATGAACGTTATTATTTATAATTTTTCAGATACATTCGGTGGGCAAGAAAGGTATGTTGTTGATGTTATTCAAAGGTTGATTAAATTAAATTACTCAGTTACTTTTTCTGGTGGCCCAAGTGTTGTTAGTGGATCGATAAATACTTATCAGGGTAGAAAAATTGATGTTGCAATAATAAACGGTAATAAAGCTCTATATAAGCGGGCACTAAAACTAAATAGCGGTGAATTTCGTGTTTATGTTCAACATAGCGATATTAATGATGGACAGCAATCAAGGTTGAAGCGCTGGGTTCGAAAGTTTCTGGTTAAATTGTTACTTCATAGAGTAGACCTCGTTGTACGTGTTTGTGATGCAGCATTACCCAATGTTTACGCCCCAGGAAAAATAGAAACTATTTATAATGGTGTAGAAATTCAAAAATCCGTTGTCTTCAAGGATATTGATATACCGATAAAGTTATTAATGGTAGGTGCAATTAATGAAAACAAGAATCAGCGTTTAGCAATTGAAGCTTTGACAAATATTCCTAATGCAGTGTTAACAATT
>Ga0115551_1002834_pt1 | contig 10407 bp, 14 predicted proteins | sample COGITO_mtgs_1103_FD_87179 | JGI IMG/M metagenome (GOLD analysis project Ga0115551, IMG submission 87179) | Pelagic marine microbial communities from North Sea - COGITO_mtgs_110321 | ecosystem: Environmental > Aquatic > Marine > Epipelagic | place: Germany:Helgoland, sampling site Kabeltonne... | reverse complement strand
CGTTGGCTACTGCTGGCGCACAGTAATGCGCAATGCGAGCAAGAACTAAGCGGGTTTGTGGATGGCGAACTCGTGAATATTATTATCGACCGCAGCTTTGTCGATGAGCAGGGTCAGCGTTGGATTATTGACTACAAAACCGGCAGCCATGAAGGTGCGGATATCGAGCAATTTCTTGATCGCGAGCAAACCCGCTACGCACCGCAATTACAACGCTACGCGGCGTTAATGGCGCAAACCGAGAACCGGCCAATCCGTCTCGGCTTATATTTCCCGCTGCTTGGCGGCTGGCGTGAATGGCCGGCGGAGAATACAGACTAATCTTTCTTGGAAAACAGTGGTTGGGCAAGAATTCTACCCAAAGAAAAAATCAGCAACGCCAAGCCAACCACAAACCAGGACCGCGCCCATTTTTTCTCGGTTTCAACGATTCCCAGTATCTCGTTGCGAACGGCTTGCCGGTGCTTGGCCTCCCACTCGTCACTAATGTCTAGTTTGCCGTCGCGCTCCTGGGCTCGCATACGTGCGATATCCAGTTGGTAGTTGGCTTCTACATCAACTTTAAGCTGTTGCTCGCTGGGTTCTTCCACCTTGAGCCAGTTCATAGCGCCGTAGCTGCAAAAACCCAAGGCAATTACAACTACAAACCAGAAGGGATTAATATTTCTTCTCAACACGCGGGCTAACTCGGCGGCTTAAACGGTTTGCAATGCTAACACGGGCCAAACCTGGGCAAAATTCCTGCACCCGGAAAACTTTACGCTACGTGAGTAGGGTTAGTCGAAAGAAATTTGGCAGCAGCCCAAATCCAAAGCCGCGCCGGGTTTTTGATCGGCAGACACTTTGGGCGTTAGCCGGTAGAGCACTGATTTGCCGTCGCGCTCGGCGGCCACAATATTCGCGTCTCTAAGAATACGCAGATGGTGCGAAAGCAGACTTTGTTCTACATCCAGCGCCTGCATCAACTCACCCACGTGTTGAGGGCCGCGCATTAGCGCGCGCACTACCGATAAACGGGTATCGTCCGCCAGTGTTTTAAGACGGGTTGCGCAGAATTCTGGGTCGGTACTTGCCATCGCTCAAGCATACCGCATCGTGGCGCTAATGTTGTTAGCTAGCGAACAAAGGCGGGTGCAACATGCCTTAACCGTGGCGGCCTTCCACGTAGGCTTTGGTGCGAGCATCCCGCGGGCGTTCAAATATTTCGGCAGTTGGCGCGAACTCTACCAAGCGGCCGATGCCATCGTCGGCCCAAAAGAAGCCGGTGTAATCGGCGATACGGCGCGCTTGCGCGAGGTTATGGGTCACGATTAGCACCGTATATTTGCCGCGTAGACGAGCGATCAAATCTTCCACTACGCCCGAGGCGATCGGGTCGAGCGCGCTGCAGGGCTCATCCATTAGCAATACGTTGGGTTCCAACGCAATCGCCCGCGCCAAGCATAGGCGTTGTTGTTGGCCGCCCGATAGGGCCTGTGCGGCGCTATCCAGACGATCGGAGACTTCGTCCCACAAACCGACTTCACGCAGCACCTTTTCTACCCGCTCGTTTAGGTCCGCGCGTTTACGCATGCCATGTTCTCGCAGCGGTAGTTCGATATTGCGGCGTATCGAGAGCGGGAACGGATTGGGTTTTTGGAACAACATGCCCACGTGACGACGTAGCGCGATCATATCTACCTGCGGGGCGTAAACGTCTATGTTATCTACTAACACGCGTCCGGTAACACAGCAGCCGGTGACTAAATCGGTGAGCCGGTTCATGCACTGGAGCAGACTGGTCTTGCCACAACCGGAGGGGCCGATCAGGGCGGTAATCTGGCCGCGTGGTGCGGCGAAGCTAATGTCGTGAAACGCGCGTTGCTTGCCGTAGCAAACGCACAAAGATTCCACGCGTATGGCGTCTTCAAAGGTCTCGGGCGAGGGCGCCTGATCTTGAAATAACTGGGTTACTGCTTTGCTCATAATATGTCCGTTATAACAGCGTACGTTGCAGCCAACGCCGCGACAGCCAAGACGCGGCCAAGTTGATAATCAGCAACATGGAAATAAGAATTAGCGCTGAGGCGTAAGCATTGCCGGTGCCGCCCGGGATATTCATCGACAAATCGAATATGTGGATAGACAAGGCACGGCCAGAATCCAGTAGCGATTCTGGCATGCGCGCCACGTAGCCACTGGTAAACAGTAACGCCGCCGTTTCTGCCATAGCGCGCCCAATGCCCAAAACCAAGCCGACCACTAGCCCCGGTACGGCCACGGGTAGCAGCACGTGGGCGAGGGTGCCGGTGCGCGACATTCCCAACGCAGCCGAAGCTTGGCGATATTCATCTGGCACCGCGCGAAAGCCCTCTTCGGTGGCGCGTATCAAGATTGGCAGTACCATGCAGGCGAGGGTTAGGCCGCCGGCGAGTATGGAATAACCCATGCCCAGATAAATGCAGAAAAAGGCGTTGCCGAATAATCCAAACACAATCGACGGCACGCCCGCCAACACGTCTAAGCTGCGCCGGATGGCACGCGCAAACCAGCGATCCGAACGTGTGTATTCAGACAGTATAATCGCCGCGCCCAAACCCAATGGTACGGCCACGACAAGGCAGATGCCGACGATCATTAAGGTAGACGCTATTACCGGAAATATACCGCCGTCGCGGCCTGAACGCAGAGGCTCATCAACCAGGAAAGACCAGGAGACACGGCTTAAACCATTCCAAAGCAGATCGCCCAGAATCCAGCAAAACACCGCGGTAATCGAGAGCGCCGCGGTCCACACCAACATTGCAGCAATCCGGTCCGCGGTGTGTTTGTTCGCTGTGAATTGGGCCGTGGCCGTGTGCGTGTTAATGCTTGCGTTAGCCACGGGCTTGTCCAGTATCCAGACGGTCGGCCAGGGCGACTAAAACCAACACCATGGCCATTAGCATTAGACCACTAACAAACAAGGCGCCGCGGTGATCGCCGAGTGCGTAGGCCATCTCGAGCGCGATGTTGGCAGTTAGTGTGCGCATTGGCGCGAAGAAACTGTCTGGCACCTGCACGACGTTACCGCAGACCATAAGCAGCGCCATGGTTTCGCCAATCGCGCGTCCGGTGGCAAGAATGATGCCGGTATATATGCCGTTGCGAGCCGCGGGCAAGATAACACCCCAAAGCGTTCCCCAACGGGATAGTCCTAAGGCTGCCGAGCCGTTTAAATAAGTACTGGGAACATTGGCAATAGCGGCATCCGCGAACAGCGCAATGGTCGGTACGATCATGATGGTTAATATCAAAATGCCGGCCAGCAGGCTGGCGCCCGGTGGTGCCAAAGCGCCAATTAATGGGACCAATACTACTAGCCCCCAAAATCCGTATACCACGGAAGGAATACCGGCGAGTAGTTCCATAATCCGGCGGTAAATTGTGCTTATTCGGGGCGGGGCGTAAAAGCGGCAGAACAATGCCGAGAGCAGGCCTAACGGTGTCGCCAATACAACGGCGCCTACGGTTACGAATAACGTACCCCAAAGCATGGGTAATATATTGAAGGTGCCGTTGGCGGCGGTTTCCGTGGGGTGCCAGGAAGGGTCGCTGGCGAAACGCAGTAGCCCTACATCTTGCAACGCGGGTACGGATTCGCGCACCAGGAATATTAGAATCAGCAGCACAATAACGCCAGACATCGCCGCGAAGCAGCGTAACGTCCACAGCAGTATGTTGTCCCTGGAGATGCTATTTCACCGGAACGAAGTACAGATCGGTTACCAGGTCATGTACTTTCTGCGACTTCGCGTAATCGATAAACACCTTTTTCAAACCTTTTGGCGGTGCGTTGGTTAACAGGTTTAACGGCCGGTTCAGCGGGAAGCTGCCGTCCGCGACGGTTTCAATATTAGCGGGTACGCCGTTCAGTGGCAGCAGTTTTATCGGTACACCGGTCTCGGCGCTATATTCAGCGGCACCTACGGATACATAGCCAACCGAATTTTTGTTGCCGTATACGGTTTTTATACCCTGCTCGTTATCGCCGATAATCACGTCCGCGGCTACTTGCGTGGCCTCGAGTTTGAAATATTCCAGGAACAATTCCAGCGTGGAGCGGCCCTGTGCCTTGTTAACGACGGTAATTGGGGCGTCGTTGCCGCCCACTTGGCTCCAGTTGTCGATTTTGCCAGTGTAGATGTCCACCACTTGCTGTTCGGTAAGCTCTTTGATCGGGTTAGCGCTGTTCAAGATGACGCAAATACCGTCGCGGGCAATGGTGAAGCTAAGCAGGCCGGATTCGGATTCTTTCAGCGCACGTGATGCCATGCCGATGTCCGCACTACCGCGCCTGGCATCGGCTACTCCGCGTGACGAACCGCCGGTTTGCACGTCAATACGAACGCCGGGATGTTCGCTTTCAAAACGATTGGCGATTTCGGCCGCCAGTGGGGCAACGGTACTTGAACCGGTGATTGCCAATTTGCCTTGCAGTCCGTTATCGCCGGTATTTTGGTCAGTTTGCTGGCCGCAACCGCTTAGGCCAATTAGACATAGCCATAGTGATAACAACAAGACATGCCGGGTGGGTCGTAAAAACATACAAACAATCCCTTCTTGGTGAACGTTACCGCAATTGCATGAATTTACGTTTATATGAGAAACGCTTCAAGCATTGCTTGGGATTATGACCGGAAGAGTCCGATTTTGCTTACAGTCGGCCGCGTTCCTGAATTTGATACCAGCCTTCGGTATCGGATTTTCCGAGTTGCTCCAGGAGCTTTTTAAGCCGGTCGTCGGCACCGGCGCGGGCGCGTACCCGCATGTTCACGGTATAGGCATTGTTGTTAACCAATTGCGCACTGCCTTCCACTTTTAGTGGGCCGTCGCTATCCAGGATTTGCAGCGAATTGGTTTTGCCGTCCGAATTTATCGTACCGTTAATATTGCCAAAGTTAACCGGCGGCTTTAGCAGTAGCCAGTTGGCATTATTTATTAGCACTTGGCCAGTGGCACTGGTGAGTAGTTGTTTTTCGAGATCGGCCTCTACGTCTTGAAGGCTTAACAATCCGTCCAGGGGTACAAATCGGTAACCCGCCAACCCACCGAGCCAGCCCAGCGATGCGCTGCCGTTCAAGTTTTCAATGTGGGTGTTGCCGAACAGGCTTTGGCTAAAATCGCCGCTGATGTTGCCGGTGTCGGTACTTATCCGCAGGTTCACGTCCGCGCGCCCGGTGAGTAAAGACAGCGGCGACAATTGCCAATGTACGTCTTCCAGCGTGATTTCGTTCATGCCGACGTATTGCACACGGCCTTTCAGCGCACTGCCGGATACGCCGGTAAGCCGTAAGCCAGGTACCTGGGATTGCACCCAACTCGCGGCCACGGGGGCGGGTAGGTGAGCAACCATGCCAACTAAGAGTGCCACGATACCCGCTGGAATTAGCAGTTTAAGATTCATAAGGGGAAAGACTTCAGACTAGCTGCTGGCGCGGGTAAGTGTCATGCGCACCTGCACTTGGCCAACTTTTTCGCCGCGGGTTAGGGTTAGGGCGGTGGCGCGAATGCCATAATTTCTTTCAAGTTCACTGAGCCAAAACAGCATTTGATTAAAGCTGGCTTCTTCCAGCGATACCTGCGCCTGGTCATCACCTTCAGGTTGAATACGGCGCACTGCCTCTCCGAGCCCAGAAGTGCGACTGGTTTGATCGACTACAGAGAGTAACGATTGGTTCAGACCTTTAACGCTGTTGCGGCGGCCACTGGCGCGCAGATCCGAGGCCTCTAATTCAACATCCGAGAGCCAATTATTTAACTCCTGGGCAGAGATAACCTGTTGTTCCAGGTTGTCATTCGCGGTGACCAGCGGTTCCCATACAAACAGGAAGAACAACCCGGCAATACTCACCGCGCCAGCAGCAAGCACTAGCAGGCGTTCGCGCGGCACTAGAGAATTAAACCATTCCTTCATGCGCCTGCTCCGGTTACACGGGCGCGGATTTGTACGCCTTCGCTGGCGGCATCCGCGCTTTCGACTTCCAGCTCGGCATTGGGTTGCTTGCCAAAGCTGCTGCGCAGGCCTTCCAGCGCTTGGATGTCTTTGCCGCGCAAACTCAAACTCAGTGCGCCGTCACGGTACTGCAGGGATTGCACTTCCAGGCCAGGTGCGGCGCCGGTGGCGACTGCGGTTGCGCCTAATAAAGGGAAAATGCCGCTAGTGCCGCCGCTACCACGTAACGCTACCAAATTCTGTTCGGCCTGTACCCGGATATCGTTAATCGTTTGGACCTGCGGAAAAGCTTTGCGAAAAGTGGCTTCGGCCTGTTGATCGAGGGTGGTGATACGGTCGCTCAATTGGAAATATTTTACTGTGTGTGTGGCCAGTGCCAATACCAGCCAGACCCCGGCCAATACGGCAGTGGCCCGCAACGGCCGCCAGGCTTCGTCCATTGCCGAATTGGGCGCATACGCCGCCTGCATTAAATTAATGCCGGTTTGCGGCGTAACCTCCGCAAGCCACGCGTATTCACTGGCTTCGTTCGCACGTGCTACAACATAGCCCTCGTGTGCCAAGGCGTCGACCAGGGTTTGGTGTTGCGGGGAATCTGGCGCGGCGATGTTGAGTTGCGCGTTTTTAAATTGTGCGGCTGAAAGCAGGGTGCTCAACAGCGCCAGTTCACAGGCAAACCCTTGGTACAGGCCGGAGCGCACCAATGCGCGGTCTTCAATTAAACGTAGACTGCAATCGCCGTTCTGTGAGAGCGGCAGGCACAAGCTATCGATAAGCACGGCAGTAATTTGCTTACGTGCGGGGCCGAAATCGGCCAGATATTCATCTAAGGTTTCGTTGTCGACAATCGCGACCGGCATTACGCCATCGGCCTGACGCGGTGCCAGGCTAAAATGCAGTCGCTCTACCGGCGAGGCCAAGCTTTCTTCCAGTGCATAGCGCGTGGCCTGCAGCCGCCGTGTAGCTTGCCGGATGGGAGGCAGTTCTACTTGGGTGAGTAATACCGATTCACCCGGCAATACCACCACAATGTCGTTGTCGCCAACATCATCAAGGGCATCGTGTAAATGCCCTTGTTTAATCTGAGCAGAACCTCGCTGACACCAGTAAACGCTCTCGCCGGGCGCGAAATATATATTGATCTGCTCATCCATAGGGGCGTAGTTTACCGAGTGCGTGGATGCCAGTGCTAATTTACGTCGCGGCTATGCGCGTACAGGCGCGTCTGTCCGCCCTCGGAACGGGCAAAATTGCTTCGGAAACGCAGTTGCCCGCGGTCAACCGCGATTAGACCGCTCGCCTGAAAATAACTGGTAGTTACTGCTAGCCCCTGCACGGGGATCTCGCGCCCGGCCAGTTCGTCTTCCTGCAAAAACGCTTGCACGCTTTCCCAAGGTGCTTCCAAGCGTTTTTCTGCCAGAGCCTCTGCGGCCTGCGGTGTTATTTCTTCCGCTAACGCGGCGAGATTGGCGACAGTCGCGGTGTTTATGTTCAGCGCCGTAGTCGTTGGCAGCGCAGTAATATGCGGCTCCAGCGCGCGATATAACTCGTTGCTTACGCCGTTAACCATGAGCATTTCGCTAACGCTGGCCATGGGTTGATTGCCTGCGCGATAGGCTGGGTTTTGGCCTAGATAGAAGTCATCCTCCGCGCCGTACGGCGGGGTGATGTTGATATCTGGGTCTATCCAATCGCGGGTCGACTGCGCGATTGTACCGGCGGTAAGCGCATCGGTTTCGGTTGCGATTTCGATTAGTCGTTGGAACTGTTCCAGGATGGCCTGGTTGGCACTCGCCAGATTATTCACATTGAACTTGCTTTGCAGGTCGATTACTCGTCCTTGCAACGCGCCGCCTTCAATAGGTAGGTAGTCCACCGGCTGTGCCCAAGCTTCGTTAAGTGCGTCGATGTCGCTGTTTTCGGCATCTAGCTGCAAGATCTGTGTGATCCAGTTTTCCACCCCGATCATGTACCACCAAGCTTGTTCGTTGGTCCACAGATTACCGGCTCGGTGGGCTGCCACGTTCATGCGGGTGACTAAACCGGCGCCGATGATTGCGACCAAAGCCACCATGAGTAGCGCGGTTATAAGCGCCACACCGCGCTGTTTAGTACGTGCTGACATGATTAATTCGGCTGTGCGATGTAAAACAAATGCCGTAACTCGCCCAGGGCTTTGGTTTCCAGCGTGAGTTCTACCGCGCGTGGCAGGCGGGTATCTGCATTTTCGCTGACTTGGCCGCTTAGATTAGCGGGTGGCCAGCGATCGACCCATTCTTCGTTTTCATCCAGGTAACGCCATTCCAACGATTCCACGTCTTCGATTAATGGGATTTCTATCGGCGCGCTGTCTTGTGCGCGGTCGAGTACCTGCCAGTGCAGACGCAGCAGGGTGTTTTCTTCATTCAAACGATAACCGACCCGTTGCAGGTGGCTGCGGCGCTGTTCCAGTGGATTGCGCCAGCCGTTGCGAGTAAATGTTATGCCATTTTCAGCGCTGCCCAACAACGGCGGTTGGGCGTCTCCAAATTCGTCGCGGATGCTGCGCCCGGCGGTTTGTTCCAAGTCTGTTTGAATGCGAAAAACTGCGTTTTGCAGCGCTTGGGTGCGGTCGAGCGCGGCATTAATCGTCTCGCGTGATTTCAATGTAGAGGTGAGCCCGCTAAAGGCCATGGCCGACATTAACGCGAATATGGCCAGCGCCAATAGCAGCTCCATTAACGTAAAGCCGTGCTGCTTCATGGCACTAAACCTTGGCTTTGTAATTGTTCTAACGCGGCAGGGTCGACGGCCCCGCTCGCGCTGCCGTCCTTAGGACTCATATAACCGAGAAGGCGTGCGATAGGGTCGGCATCTGCTTCCAGGCGGACGCCCTCGAGTATCGGGTAGACGGTAACTTCCACACGGCGCACCCGTGGATCGGGGCTGGCCTCTATTTCGCTGCGCCATTCCCATTCGCGCCCACCCATTTCTTCCTGACCTTCTTCGCGGCCTTCATCTGGCCAGGGTTCTACTAATTGCAGTTCTACCAAGCGGTTACGCGCGACCCATAACGCCAGTGTTTTCGATTGGATGTAACCGGCGTCGTCTGCATAGCGGGCGCTGCCGGAGATAAATACGCCCATGGTTAGTGCCAGCACGGCGACTGCCACGAGTACTTCTAGGAGCGTGAAACCGCGCTGCTTAGCCATTATCTTCTTGTTCGCTGCGCATACTTAACTTGCCGGTGAGCTCGCCTTTTAGGTAATAGGTGGTCACCGCGTTATCGGCGCTAAGTTCCAGGGTGTAGGGCGTGACTTCGCCGCTGGAAAGAAACAGAATTTCGGGCCTTAGGCCGTCTTCTTTTTTGTCTTTGTCGTTGTTTTTCGAGCGCTGAGGTAAACGGAAAGTTTCCTCGTCTTCGAGCAACAGTTCCAATTTCATTTCTGGGGTCAATTCACGTGGGCGCAGAGGATGATCACTGCGATCAATCGCTTGCCAGCCGTCGTCTGCCAAGCGTAGAAAACGGTAGCCGTCGCGGGTTAGGTCCAGACCGACTTCAACGCTGTACAAAATGGCTTCTTCGGCGGCCACTTCCAGTAACGCTTCTAACCGTTCGGCTTCCTGTTGTAGGCGATCATCGCCAGCGCGCCCATCCACGGAGAGGACAGCAAAACCCACAATAATGCCGATGATGAACATCACCACCAGTATTTCCAGCAGTGTAAAACCACGCTCACCCCGAGGCTTGCGAGTGGTGGCACCAAAGCCGGGCCAACAGTCGGCCGAAGCGCCGACCAGAGTGCTGGTCGGCCGGGTGTGCATTAGGACTGCAGGTTCCAATTGCCGATATCGGCGTCCACGCCTTCACCACCGGGGCGGTTATCGCGGCCTAGGCTGTATACGTCGATTTCGCCGTGCTCGCCGGGGTTTCGATAGTGGTAAGTATTGCCCCAGGGGTCTTCGGGTAGACGGTCTAAATAGCCGCCGGGTTTCCAGTTTTTAGGCACCGGTTGAATGCTGGGCTTGGTAACCAGTGCTTGTACGCCTTGTTCGGTACTGGGGTACTGGAAATTATCCAAACGATAGAGTTTGAGCGCACTTTCTACGACTCTTACGTCTTGTTTGGCTTTTGCCAGTCGTGCGGTATCTGGGCGATCCATAATACGTGGTACCGCGATAGCCGCCAGAATGCCCAAAATCACGACCACGACCATGATCTCGATCAAGGTGAAACCCGCTTGCCGCGAGCGCTTGGAAGGTTGCAGATTCATCAATGTAACTCCGTAGTCAAAATCGTCCGATTAGGCCGGAAAAATGTGGATTATCTTATCAGACTGCCGTTAACAGAGGGTGGTTCCACCGCAATCTGCTATGCAAGCGCAGTAGAAGAGTAATGCAGCCCTATTGCGCGTCGCCGAGCCAGCCACAAACCTTTGGTGCCACTAGCTTTG
>Ga0115551_1002829_pt1 | contig 10417 bp, 4 predicted proteins | sample COGITO_mtgs_1103_FD_87179 | JGI IMG/M metagenome (GOLD analysis project Ga0115551, IMG submission 87179) | Pelagic marine microbial communities from North Sea - COGITO_mtgs_110321 | ecosystem: Environmental > Aquatic > Marine > Epipelagic | place: Germany:Helgoland, sampling site Kabeltonne... | reverse complement strand
CGGGAGCTCGACGACGTCGGATGCGTCGTCGCCAACGACCTCGATCCAACAGCTGTGGCGTCAATTGCCCGAAACGTCGAATTCAACGCGAAGCATTCGGAAGCGGCGGAGGCGGCCGTCGCCAAGGTTGTCCCGAGCGCGGGGGACGTGCGCATGCTCATGATGACGCACGAGAAGATGTTCGACGCCGTTGATTTGGACCCGTACGGAACACCGTCCACGCTGCTCGACGGCGCGGTGCAGACGGTTGCCGACGGCGGTTTACTCCTCGTCACCGCGACGGACATGGCGGTGCTCTGCGGTAACAACGGTGAGGTGTGCTGGACCAAGTACGGCGCGTACCCTCACCGCGCCAAGTACTGCCACGAGCAGGCTGTGCGGATCCTGCTCGGCGCCATCGACGCCGCGGCGGGCCGGTACAAGCGTCACATCGTCCCGGTGCTGTCCGTGTCGGTTGACTTTTACATCCGATGCTTCGTCCGCGTGTACACGTCCGCGGCGGAGGCCAAGCTCGCGCCCACGAAGGTTTCGTACGTGTACCAGTGCGTGGGATGCGACACGTTCGAGTCGCAGCCGGTGGGTAAGGCTGTGCGGAAGGGTAACAGCACCAAGTTCCAGGCGGGGTCCGGGCCGGCGGTTCCGGAGTCGTGTCCCAACTGCGGCTGGCACTACAACATGGGCGGACCGTTCTGGACCGAGCCCATCCATTCCATGGACTGGGTCCAATCGATCAAGAAGCAGGTGGAGGACAACAAGGCGATGTACCCTGGATACGACAAGATCCACGCGTTGCTCACCACCGTCTCCGAGGAGTTACCCGACGTCCCGCTCCACTACGACATACATTCCATGTCGCACTGCCTGCGAGTCACGCCGCCCCCCATGGCGCTCTTCCGATCGGCGCTCATCAACGCCGGATACCGCGTCTCACCCGCGCACTGTAACCCGCTCGCGGTGAAGACGGACGCACCGGCGCACGTGCTGTGGGATATCCTGCGGTGTTGGGTGAAGGAGCACCCGGTGAAGGCGATCCCGGAGAAGACCCCGGGGGTGGCGATACTCGCCAAGGAACCGGAGTTGACCGCCAACTGGACCAGGGTGAACGGTGCGTTCACCAAGGCGCAACGGGACGGCGTGACGCGGTTCCCGGTCAACCCGACGGCGAACTGGGGTCCGAAGATGCGCGCGGGGCGGCCGATGCCAGGCGGGGGGATGGAGAAGCAGGGAATGACGAAGAAGCAGCGAACAGAGGCTGGCAAGTAGGTGACGTAATAGGTCCCGTAATATTAAGTAGCTGAAGTGTCCGAGAGGTTCGGCGCGTATCCATCGGCGCGTATCCATGCGCCCGGTACGGCCGCTTCTCGACTAAGACCATCCCTAACGCGAGTGATGCCTCCTTCTTCATCTTCTTCGCGGCGGGCGTGGTATTCTTCTTCTCTTTCTCTTTCTCCGCGGCTTTCCGCTTCTTCCCTGCGACGGACGTATCTTTCTTGGGCTTGGGCTTGGGCTTGGGCTTGGGCGGCATTGTGTGTTGATGTGTCCGAGAGAAACCTCCCACGAGCCTCGAAATATCGCGTTTTTATGTTGTGCGCTCCCATGCGTGGCGTCACTGTCGGGGCGGCGCGAGTGCCATTCGCCGCCGCGTCAGTCGGAGGACACGCGATGGCGTGCCCGATGCGAGTGTGGCTGCTAGTGATATCGGGCGTGGTCGCGGCGTACCTCGCGTGGACGTCGTCGCTCTTCAGCGGCGCCTCGCTGGACGAGGGATGCGACGACGAACCAGCGTCGAATGGTAGTCGCGCGGGCGAGGGACGCGAACGGAAGAGGGGGGCGAACAAGATGTCGTGGAGGGACTGGGGCTGGTTCGCCATCGATGGACTGTCGGGGAAGTACCTCTACAGCGTGGCGGTGAACGGCGACGGGAAGGCCGGTACACGACGCTCGGCGCGAAAGACAACCGCGCGGCCGAGACGTGATTGAGTAAGAGACTCTTAGATTAGACTTTGGAGAGCGCCCACCGTCCGCGAGCGCCCGCGATGTAACTTAGAACAAATTCACTCGTGTGACATTGACATCAAATGGCAAGTAAAGCGCGTGCGATCGGTAATAAAAACGCCGCCGCGCGGGAACCCACGCCCCAACCTCTCCCTGCCCACTCCCTCCTCTCATCATTTCCTCCGATAAAAAACTTATACTCACTCGCTCTCATCACGACGGGGCTCCGAGGTACTGAGCGACGCGGAGCAAGTCGCCAAAGACACCACCCGCGGTCACCTCCGCACCGTCGCCGGGTCCCCGCACCACCAGCGTGGACGGACCGACGTAGCGCTTCGTCTCGAACGAGATGATGTTGTCGCTGCCGGACAGCTGGCCGAACGGGTGGTCGCTCTTGTACCGCCGGAGCTCCACGGCGCCAGTCTTGTTCACGACGTCGACGACGCCGACGTAGCGGAGCTTCTCACCCGCGGCCGCCGCCTCGGCGCACTTGGCGGACATCTCATCGTCGTAGTCCGGGAGCTTTTGCATGAACTCATCCACGGAGTCGACCGCGCGGAGAGGCTCGGGAACCAAGGATTCGACGGGGACGTCGTCGAGCTCGATGTCGATGCCGCACTCGCGGGCTAAGATGACAACCTTCCGGGCGACGTCGGTGCCGCTCAAGTCGTCCCGTGGGTCCGGCTCGGTGTAACCGAGCTCCTTCGCGCTGGACACCACGTCGCTGAACTTGTCACCGGCGCCGTAGGTGTTGAAGATGTACGAGAGGGTTCCGCTGAAGATGCCCTCGATCTTGTTGATGCGGTCGCCGGAGTCGCGAAGGTTGTTGAGGGTGGAGAGGATGGGAAGACCGGCGCCGACGGTGCCCTCGTAGAAGTAGTGCGTGTACGAGTTGCGCTGGATGTTCCTAAGCTCCTTGTAGTACGGAAGGGGACCGCTGTTGGCCTTCTTGTTGGGCGTCACGACGTTGATGCCGCGTTGAAGCCAATCCTTGTAGTGAAGCGCGACATCCTCCGACGCGGAGCAGTCGATGATGACCGAGTTGGGCGCGCCGCTGTCGGTGACGGTGTTGATGAACCCCTCCATGTCCATCTCATCACCGTTCGCGTAGTCGTCCTCCCACGTGCCGAGGTCCAGCGCGATGGAGTCGTTGTCGACCGTGAGCATCTTGGACTGCCCGGCGACGGCGACGACTCGCAAGTCGACGTTGTAGGAAGTCTTGAGCTCGGTGAGCTGCTCCTTCATCTGCCGGAGCAGTGTTTTGCCCACGAGCCCGGGGCCGACGATGCCGACGGACATGACCGTCTTGGAGAGGTAGAACCTGCCGTGGACCGCGCGCAACGCCTTGGCGATGTCCTTCTTGGAGACGACGCAGGTGATGTTGTACTCGGAAGCGCCTTGCGCGATTGCCACGACGTTGACGGAGGCGTTGGCGAGGGCTTCGAAGAGCATGGCTGAGACGCCCGGGGTCTGGCACATGTTCTGGCCGACAGCCGCGAGGATGGCGCACTCGTCCACGACGGTGACCTCCTTGATGCGGCCGGCGGCGATGGCCTTTTCGAATCGCTTGTTCAGCGCCTTGACCGCGGCGCCGGCTTCGTGGCTGCGCACGGCGAAGCAGATGGAGTGCTCCGAGGACGCCTGCGAGATCATGACGACGTTGCATCCAGCCTCTTTCACCGTCTGGAACACCGCGTTGGCGGTGCCCGGGACGCCGACCATGCCGGTGCCCTCGACGTTGATGATCGTGACGTCCTCGATCGTCGCGAGGCCTTTGATGAAGTTGACGCGGTCGGAATTGACGTCGATGGGATTCATCGCGCCGTCGGTATTAGTGGTCACCTCGCACTGGTCGCAGATGCTCGTGCCGGGCGCCGCCTGGTTAAAGTAGTTCCTCAATACCACCGGGATGTGGTAACGCATCGCCGGAAGTGTGGTGCGCGGGTGCAACACGTTGGCGCCAAAGTACGACAGCTCCCAAGCCTCGTTGTAGGACAACGACTCGAGGCAAACCGCCTCCTTCACCTTGCGAGGGTCGGCGGAGTACACGCCGTCGACGTCGGTCCAGATGGTGATCGTCTTGGCGATGAGCATGGCGCCGAAGATGGTGGCGGAGTAGTCGGAGCCATTGCGCTTGAGCGTCGTCGGGACGCCCGTGGGTGAGCGCGCGATGAACCCGGTGGCGATGAGCACGCGGCCGGCGCCGGCGGCGGTGTGGCCTGTAAACAAAACACGACGTCAGTCTCACTCTAATTGCCCATACGGATATAAAAAATTAGACTCACCTCGTTCGTCGAAAAGTTTGTCGAGGTTAGCGTTGGATCGCTCGTAGTCGACGTCCACGCCGCCGTCCTCGGCGTCGGTGACGACGAGGACGTCGCGCGCGTCGATCCACTCCGCGTCGAATCCCTTGCATCGGATCACCGCGGCGCACAGCCGCGCGGTCCACAGCTCTCCGTGCCCGACGACAAAGTCCGCGAATGCCTGCGTGGATGTACCCGCGATGGACATGGCGCGGAGCATCGCCCGTAGGTCCTCGAGCTCAGCCATGAAGTTGTCCATGTACTTGGAGAGTTCTTCTGGGATCGTGAGAAGTGCCTCCGCGGTCGATCGGTGTTTGTGCTCGAGCTTGACGAGTTCCTCTTCGTACGCGGGGTTGCGCGCGGCGGCCATGTCGGTGGCGTTGATGAGGCAGTCGGTGACCTTGGGCTCGCCCTTGGTTGCGACGCCCATGGCTGAGACGACGCCGAATGTCTTGACGCCGGACTTGGCGGACTCGATGAGGAGATCGCACACGCCGGAGATGCGTTCGAAGGAGCCGACGCATGTTCCTCCGAACTTGTGCACTTCGTGTCCGGATCCCCGGTCGACGCCGCCGGAGCTGGACGGCGCGGAGGCGGGCTCGGCGACGGCGGCGCGGACGGGCGCGGCGCGGAGCGGCGATGCCTTGACCACCTTCACGGATCTGAGCGCGTTACGTCCCGCGAACGGGGATCGGCGCGATCCGGCGTACATCGCCGGTTGGGCGACGGAGGTGGACATCGCGGCCATTGGCGATTTCCGATCGGTTTTTCACTCGTGCGGCTCTTCACGCGGTGGGAGTCACCGGGCGTGCAAACTTCGCGTGACGATGTGTGCGTCTGCGACGTGCACGAGTCGAACTACGCGCGAGGGCGTGATCGACGTTCGCTCGCTCTTCCGCGGATGGGAAGACACGGGCGGCCGTGGTGTGCCCTTCGGCGTCGCCGGGGGCCCGGCCCGATTGACCGAAAGGCCTATCCACGAGACTCGCTTTTTCGGGGGAAATTCTGCGGGTTTTCTTTCTGCGAATCAGCATGTTTGCTAGTATATGATTAGTCTAATTATGATTAACGAGTTGCGAACGCTTATATATCGTAACTAACAAACCCTACTAAGATTACCAACATCTCAGGGTTTCGAGATCAAGGGGTGGCGCCGGCGCGCTTTGCGCAAGCAATCTGTGAGCGATCTCGAGGGGACAGTCAGTGCACACGCGCGCGCGCCCATCATCATGTCGGCCGACCCCAACGCGCTGCTCGCGTTCAAGCAGAGCAACCTCAAGGAGCGGGTGAGTGCCGCATCACCCGATACGCGTCCCCACCATCGCCCGATACGACCGGGGCGTCGCCGCCGCCCCACGCCGAATTGCCCGAGCGCCCACCTCTCTTTTTTTCCCGCCGACACGAATGATCCTCCCTCCGATCGAGCCCCTGACGTCCACCGTCCCGATTGATTCGACAGCTCGAGGTGTACCGGCAGGAGATCGCAACGGGCGAGAAGCGCGTCGCGGACTTGCGGCGTCAGCAGGCATCCTACGAGTCACGCCTCAACACAGTCGCCACCGAATGGAACACGCTCCAGGATGACATCGTCTCCATGGCCAAACGAACCGGCGCGTCCAGCGTGGATCCCTCGCCGTCGATGCCGTCCACGTCCGACGTCAAGGACCCGTTCCTCCGCAGGCTCTTCGAGCTCGCGGGAGGTGAGGCCGTCGTCGCCGGGCACAAGCGCCGCCGCGATGCCGACGACGACGGCGGCGCCAACAAGAAGGGCGCGGGCGCGAACGCCGACGAAGACGGCTCGGACTCGGAGGACGAGGACGGCGCCGCGGCGAAGGAGGGCGGCCTGGACAAAGACGCGATACGGGCGGTGGATGCCATCAAGGCCAAAGCCGCCGCCACGAAGGCGGCGCTCGTCGCCGTCCTCGACGCCGTCGACAAGAACACAGCCGCGGATGCCCCGTCGCGAATGAGGGAGCTGGAGGCGAAGGGCGCCGACGCGACTCGCGAGCTCGAGAGACTCAGGGAGCGCACCGCGAAGCAGCGCAAGCGCAACGAGGAGATCGGCGATGCCCTCCAGGACGCGCAGGCGGAGTGCGAGCAACTCAGGCGGTCGCTCGCGTCCGCGCGGGCTGGCGCCGGGCATCACGAGGGCCTCCCTCCGATGGCCACCGCGGCGGGCGCGAGAGCCGCGGGCGCCGCCGCGCAGGCTGCCGCCGCCGCCGCCAACACCCCGGGCGGCGGCGCGGTCGTCGCCACCCCCGCGACGGCGATCAAGACCCAGGGGGGAATCGATCTGGGTACCCCGGCGTTGAACGGCGCCACTGCTACGCAACCGGATCAGGACGCCGTCGCGCGGCTGGAAGCGGACGTCGCCGAGCTCAAGGGCCGACTCAGTCACCAATCCAAGTCCCTCGACGACGCGTCGGCGAAGGAGGCGAAGCTCATCGGCGACCTGCGCGCTGCTCACGACAAACTGAGCGACGATACGAGCGTGACGCGCTCAAAGGTTTACGTCGCCCTCGAGCGTCGATTGAACGAGAGCCGGGAGGACTCCGATCGTTTCCGACACACGTGCTCGAAGTTGTAGCGCGAGGCGGACGCGATGCGCGGGGACGTCCGCGCCGCGCGGGCTGAAGCGGCGGAGTGCGGCGAGCAGAGGCGGCGGACGCAGCTGGCGGAGGAGAGGTTCGCCGACGCCGAGCGCCGGTGGCGATCCGCGATGGACGAGCGGGACTCCGTGTCGGACAAACTCGGCGCGCAGGCGGAGTCCGCGGGACGCAAGAAGCTCAACGAGGAGCGCGCGGCGGCGGTCGAGCGCCTCGGCGAGGAGAACAAGAAGCTGCGCGAGGAGTGCGAGCGCGCGCGGTCGCTCAGGGGTGACCTCGCGGCGGCGGAGGCGGCTAAGAAAAAAGCTGAAGCCGATTTAGCGGAGGCGCGGGCCGCGGCGGAATCGGCCAAGTCTGCGCTGGAACGCGTGGAGAACGGGTCCGCGCCAGCGGAGGGCGGCGCCGAGGAGCTCAAGCGCTTGTTAGACGCCGCGAACGCGCGCGCGGATGCCGCGGAGGCCAAGGCGGCGGCTGCCGAGGAGGCGTTAGCGGCGAAGTCCGAGGAGACGGACGCGTTCGTGTCCGAGGTTGAAGAAGTCGGCGCGGCGTACGAGGAGAGCCAGAGCGAGACGGCTCGGTTGATGCAGCGGCTCACGGAACGCGACGGTACGGAGGCCAAGGCGATACAGGACGCCAACGCCGCTAATAACCAGTGCAGGCGTTTACGGGATGAATTGGCCGGGGCGGAGGCGGCGGTGGCGCACGAGCGGGGCGTGGCTCAGGCGGCGGCGCAGCGGTGCCGTGACGCGGAAGCCGCGCGCGCGGAGCAAACCGCGGAGCTGCAGCGCGCGCGTGATGAAGCTGCGCAGTTGGCGGAGCGCATGGAGGAGCAGACGAAGACGCTTCGAGAGTTGCGGGATGCGAGTTCTTCTCACCGCGAAGCCAACGAGGCTCTGACCAAACGAACGGAAGATCTCTCCGGACGTAGCGCGAAGGACGCCGAGGCTGTCGTGAACGCCGAGCGTAAGGTGAGCGCTCTCGAGGAGCAGGTGGCGGGTTTGAAGCGCCGCGGGGAGAAGCTGCTGAAGCGCGGCGGCGGCGCGGACGAGTACAAGGAGGAGATTGACGCGTACAAGTCAATGCTTCGGTGCTCGGTGTGCAACGACAGGCCGAAGGCTTCGATCATCACGCGGTGTTACCACATGTTCTGCCAGGAGTGCGTGCAGGTGAGGCTGGACAACAGGGATAGGAAGTGCCCGGGATGCGCCCAGGTCTTCAGCGCGAGTGACGTCAAGTCCATCTACTTTTAAACCGAGACCAGACGAGCCTTCGACTTCGTTCGATGAACTACCTTTTGATGATTTTTTCAATCACTCGGCTACTTCGCCGTAGAATCTCAGCGCGTTTTCCTTCGTGATCCGCGCCGTTTCCTCCGCGCTCCACCCCTTGCACTCCGCCACGAACGCCAGCATTCGCCTCAAACCCGACTCCGCGCCGTCCACGCTGACCAGGTCGCTCTCTAAGAGCAGCCGGTCGTCCGGACATTTCCGGACCACGTCCGCGGTTTTCGGGCTTCGCAGATTGACCACGGCGCTGAACCCAAAGTAAAACCGTCCACCCCACCGCTTCATCCGCGTCAGCGACTCCATGTACCCCACGGTGCCGCCGTACGAGTGCATCAGCACCCGCGGCGGCATCGTCTCCGCCGCCCTGAACCGATCCGCGAGATCACCGTAAGCCTTGACGCAGTGTACCACCGCCGGCCTTCGAAGCTCAGTCGCGAGCGCCAGCTGCGTCTCGAAGCACCGCAGCTGGTTGGGGTAATCCGCGGGCTCGTCACCCAACGCCTCGCCAAGCTCGTTCATCGGCACCGCGACGCGATCGAGCCCGATCTCCCCGACGACCGCGCGCGGATGTGTCGCGAGCATAAGTCTCAGTTCGCTGACCCACGCGTCGTCGGTTCTCAACGCGTGATGGTGCGCCCACCACGGGTGGAGACCCAGGCAGAGCCCGAACCCGACGTCCGATGCATCGTGCACGTGCGACTGGTTACCCTGCGCGGCGCACACGCCGGCGAACTCCCAGTCGCCCGGGCGCGTCGACGTGAACGCGGCGCCGGCGAGGGACGCGGCGAGGTGGACAGAGGCGGACTCGTCGCGGGAGAGGTGCCAGTGGCAGTGACCGTCGAACACGGCGTTCGCTGGAAGGGCGTCGGCGTCGGCGACGAGGGAGGCGGAGGGCGTCGAGGGTGCCGAGGTTGGTGCCGAGGGTGGTGCCGAGGGTGCCGTCCGTGTCGTGGCGGCATCGTCGACATCGGCAGCCTCGTCGACGTTGGGGTCGAGGTCGGCGGCGAAGAGGCCCGCGGCGGCGGCGGCGGCGGCTGCGGTCGCGCCCCCGGCTCCGCCCCGGGGCTCACCCGCGTCACCCGGACCGTCCGCGGACGCGTCTCCTTCGTCACCCCCTCGATCGCTCCCCCCGCCGCCGCCTCCACCGCCTCCTCCACCTCCTCCTCCTCCGCCGCCGCCGCCGCCGCCGCCGGAGTCGCCTCCCGAACTTTTATCCTTCGGCCACACCCGCGACCTCCAGCCCGCCGCCGCCGGCGTCCCCCTCTCGGCCCCCGCGTTGTCGTCCGTCCCGTCCGCGTCCATGAGGGTGAGGCACACGTGCGACGCGGCTTTGAACCCCAGCGCACCGGTCACGAACACGGCGCTGCCGCCCACGCCGTCGCATCCTATCCCGCCCCGGCCTTTGGTCCCCGCGTCTGGCTTGAAATAGTTGGCATTCTCCCGGTGGTACACAGCCTTGACCCCGAACTTACCCTGCGGCTTCTTCTTCTTCTTCTTCGGTTTATTCTTCTCGCCCCGCTTATCTTGATCTTTACCACCCGCGCCGTAGATCTCCCGGGGTGTCCGTGCCTCGCCCCGTGGGAAGCAGTAATCGCGCCGCAACAGCCGCCGAACTCGCTGGCACAGTCGGTTAAAAGTCGCGAGCGATAGATCCTCCACGACGCAGTCGCCCAGCGCGTCCACGCCGCCCGCGCCGCCCACGGTGACCACGGGCACGCGATGGTGGACGCAGCACGCGACGACGGCGGCCTTGTCCTTCTCCGCGTCGATGGCGTCGATGACAAAGTCGACGTTGGAGGCGTCGAGGCCATCATTGCCATCAATGCCATCGAATGGGAGCCCCAAGATTGCTTCTACGTTGTCCCCGGTGACGAAGTCCTGCACGACGCGCACGTCGCACCGCGGGTTGATTTCCTTCACCCTCGCCGCCATCGTCGTCGCCTTGGAGTCCCCCACGGATGTATCCGTCGCGAGCACCTGCCTGTTGACGTTGGTGACGCACACGACGTCGAGGTCCACCAGCGTGAGGGTTCCGACGCCGCTCCGCGCCAACGCCTCCACCGCCCATGAGCCTACGCCGCCCATGCCGAGGACGGCGACGTGCGCGCGCGCGAGCCGGTCGAAGCGGCGGTCGCCGTAGAGGCGCCGCGTGCCCTCGAAGCGGAACTTCGCCGCGGTGTCGTCGCGCGCGCGCAGCGAACACGTCGCGTCGTCGTCGTCGTCGTCG
>Ga0115551_1002827_pt1 | contig 10426 bp, 10 predicted proteins | sample COGITO_mtgs_1103_FD_87179 | JGI IMG/M metagenome (GOLD analysis project Ga0115551, IMG submission 87179) | Pelagic marine microbial communities from North Sea - COGITO_mtgs_110321 | ecosystem: Environmental > Aquatic > Marine > Epipelagic | place: Germany:Helgoland, sampling site Kabeltonne... | reverse complement strand
TGATCCTGTAAAATGGACTTTTACAATGGAAGACCTTGGAAACAAAGAGTATTTAATCGTTGCTTCTGCTGAAATTGAAGAAGGTTGGCATTTGTATTCTCAAAACCTAGAAGGTGCTGATGGGCCAGTTCCTACTGAATTTCAATATTTCAATGCAGAAAAGGCTTTTGAAATTTTAGGAACACCTCAAGAAGAGGGTGACTTGATAAAAGAATACGACAACAACTTTATGATGAACCTTAACTTTTATGAAAGGGAAGTGAGCTTCAAACAAAAGGTTAAAGTTAAAGAAGGCTCAGGTGTTACTCAAATTAAAGGAGATGTGTATTACATGGTTTGTGATGCTGAGAAGTGCCTCCCTCCAGAAGCACTTGAATTTACCGTCGATTTACCTACCGTTTCAGCTGTTGAGACCAATAAAGAACAAGAAACTAGTGGTGGCAGCCTTACAGCCATATTTATTGCAGGCTTTTTTGGTGGATTGCTCGCCTTACTGACTCCATGCGTATTTCCAATGATTCCATTAACAGTTAGTTTCTTTACAAAACAATCGAAAACAAAAGCAAAAGGAATTTCAAATGCTATAATCTATGGGATTTCAATAATCGCCATTTATACGCTGCTCGGCTACCTAGTTACAGCAATATTTGGAGCCGATGCATTAAATGCACTATCAACCAATATGTGGTTCAATCTAGCCTTCTTTTTCTTACTAACCATATTTGCCATTTCTTTCTTTGGTGCGTTTGAAATTACATTGCCAAGTTCATGGGTAAACAAAATGGACTCTCAAAGTGATAAAGGCGGCTTAATCGGTATATTCTTTATGGCCTTTACACTTTCATTGGTTTCATTCAGTTGCACAGGACCAATCATTGGAACCTTATTGGTTGAAGCGGCTGTGAATGGTGGAGTTATCGGGCCACTTGTTGGAATGGGTGGATTTTCTTTCGCATTGGCTTTGCCATTTGCATTATTTGCCGCTTTCCCTGGTTGGTTAAACTCCTTACCTCAATCTGGCGGTTGGTTGAACTCTGTAAAAGTTGTCTTAGGATTTCTTGAGCTTGGGTTAGCATTGAAATTTTTATCCAATGCTGATTTAGTTGTTCAAGCCGGAATTCTAACTCGCGAATTATTTATTGCACTTTGGATTGCAATTTCAGCGGGTCTTACTCTGTATTTATGGGGCGCCATTAAACTACCCCACGATAGTCCATTAGACCGGTTATCAGTTGGGAGAATGCTTATGGGAATAATTGGCTTAACCTTCACGATTTATCTAATACCAGGCTTATGGGGAGCACCTTTGAAACTAATATCTGGATTCCCCCCTCCAATGTTTTATTCTGAAAGTCCCAACGGAGTTGGAAAAGCAGCTTTAATTGGTTCTAATCTAATGGCAGAGGTAAAAGATGCAGCTTCACATGCTACTTGCCCACATAACCTAAATTGCTTTCACGATTATGAAAAGGGGCTGGATTATGCTAAAAAAGTTGGCAAACCAGTAATGTTAGATTTTACTGGTTGGGCTTGTGTAAACTGCAGGAAAATGGAGGAGCAAGTCTGGGCTGAACCGGAGGTACTTGGGAGATTAAGGGAAAACGTGGTTCTAATTTCTCTTTACGTGGACGAAAAAACAGAATTACCTGAAGATGAACATACCGTTTCAAAAACAACCGGTAAAAAAATCCGGACGGTTGGAAACAGATGGAGCGATTTACAAATTGAACGCTACAAATCAAACTCGCAGCCTTATTATGTGATATTGGATCATAATGAAAATCAGCTGCATGAAAGCGCGTCATATGATACTGATGTTGAGAAATTTGTAGATTGGTTAGATCGTGGAGTTGCAGAATTCAACAAAACCAAATAAACCTGACTATGGATTTCATTCGCAAACAGTTTTCGGAAGCTAAGTCAGTTCTTGATGAATTTTCTACAGAAGAAAACTTTCAAAAGATTCAAAAAGCCGGAGATATATTGAGCCAAGCTTTAACGAATGGTAACAAGATTATCTCGTGTGGTAATGGTGGCTCTATGAGCGATGCCATGCATTTTGCGGAAGAACTATCGGGTAGATACAGAGAAAACAGAAAGCCACTTGCAGCTATAGCTATATCTGATAGTGGACATCTTACTTGCGTTGGAAACGATTACGGTTACGATCAAATATTTTCTCGTTTTGTCGAAGGGCTTGGAAAAGAAGGTGATGTTTTATTGGCAATCAGTACCAGTGGAAATTCAGCAAACGTTATTAATGCAATTCATGCTGCAAAAAATGTGGGTATGAAAGCTATTGGACTCACTGGCAAAGACGGTGGTAAAATGGCTGGCCTTTGCGATATAGAGATTCGCGCTCCACACTCCGAATATGCAGATAGAGTGCAAGAAATTCATATTAAGGTGATACATTCTTTGATTGGCTATATAGAATCACAAGTTTGTTAGGATAACTTCTTTGTATCGTAAACTCATCGACTTAGACGATTTTCTATTTTTGTCGCAAACAGTTCAACTATGATTAAAGGAAAAAAGGTAGTCGTTGTAATGCCTGCCTACAATGCCTCAAAAACGCTTGAGAAAACATACAGCGAAATTGACTTTGACATAGTAGACGATGTAATTTTAGTGGACGATCACAGTCCTGATGACACCGCCGAAGTTGCTAAGCGAATTGGAATAAAACACGTAATTCGCCACGAACAGAATAAAGGTTATGGTGGAAATCAAAAAACTTTATACAATAAGGCTTTAGAATTGGGTGCTGATATCGTAATTATGGTTCACCCTGATTACCAATACACTCCTCTCCTTATTCCTTCTATCGCGCACATGATTGCGAATGATTTATATCCAGCAGTTCTTGCTTCTCGAATTCTTGGAAAAGGTGCGCTTAAAGGTGGAATGCCCATGTATAAGTACATCGCAAATCGATGTTTGACTTTGTATCAAAACATTTTGATGAACCAAAAGCTTTCTGAGTATCATTCTGGATATCGTGCATTTTCAAGGGAGGTTTTAGAGGGAATTAATTACAATATCAACTCCGACGATTTTGTGTTTGATAATCAAATGCTTGCTCAGATTTTTTACGCTGGTTTCGAAATTGGCGAGGTTACTTGCCCTACTAAATATTTTGAAGAAGCGTCTTCTATCAACTTTAAACGCAGTTCAATTTATGGTTTCGGTGTGCTTTGGACCAGCTGGATTTACTTTGTAAATAAATTGGGGTTGGTAAAGTCAAAGATTTTTCACCAGAAATAAGTAAAACTACTTATTCAACTGAAATCCTACCGCCTCTACTTTTTGAATTTCAGGAACCGCCTTCATAATAGCTTCTTCTACTCCTGCTTTAAAAGTCATGTTGTTCATGGAGCAACTCGTGCAGGCACCTTTTAGCTCAACTCTAGCAATGCCTTCTTCAGTTACTTCAACCAATTCTAAGTCACCACCATCTTCTTTTACAAAAACCCGTAAATCGTTTAGAGCTTCATCAACTCTTTGGTAAAGCGAAGACTGAACTGTGTTTTCCATAATTCTTATTGAACATCAAAAGTAGCTGAAAATCAGCCTACTTTTTCTCCATTGTGTTAATCACATTATCCACTAAAGCCTCAAAAGCTTTTGAAGAAACCGTGTTGTCTTGCAAAACCGCAGGGCGACCAATATCACCACTTTCACGAATAGACTGCACTAAAGGAATCTGACCTAATAACGGTGTATTCATTTTCTCAGACAATTCCTTAGCTCCATCTTTACCGAATATATAGTACTTATTATCCGGTAATTCGGCAGGTGTGAAGTAACTCATATTTTCAACTAAGCCTAAAACTGGAACATTGATAGAATCTAATTGAAACATATTAATTCCTTTTCGAGCATCGGCTAAAGCAACGGGCTGTGGTGTGCTTACTACGATAGCACCACTCAGAGGCACTGCCTGTACAATGGACAAATGAACATCTCCAGTTCCTGGAGGCAAATCGATAAGCATGTAATCTAAGTCTCCCCAATGCACATCTTTTACCATTTGATCCAAGGCTTTACTTGCCATAGGTCCCCGCCAAACAATGGCCTGATCGGTATCAGCAAAAAAACCAATGGAAAGAATTTTAACACCATAAGACTCAACTGGAGTCATGTAACTCTTTCCGTTAATGTCTTTCATTCCGGGCTTATGCAATTGTACATCGAACATTATTGGCGCCGATGGGCCATAAATATCCGCATCAATTAAACCTACTTTGTAGCCCCTTTTTGCTAAGCCAGCGGCAATATTTGCTGTAATTGTAGATTTCCCAACACCACCTTTACCAGAAGCCACGGCAATGATGTGTTTTACTCCAGGGAGAACTTTTCGAACTTCAGGATTAGCTTGGTTGTCCTCATTCATAGGAGCTACACTAATATTAGTTTCAACGGCATCACCAATTTTCAATTTCAATTGATGATCGCACGCTTCTTCAATTCGCTTGCGATTATGCATAGCAGGATTGCTTGCCTGAATCGTACAAGAAATTTTATTTCCTTCAATCTTAATTCCAGACACAAAACCTAAAGAAACTATATCCTTTTTAAGGTCGGGTTCAATAACAAATGAGAGTGCGCTTAAAACTTGTTCTTGTGTAATTTCCATAATGCAAATGTAGTATCTGACTTGGTTTCAAGACTATCATTTAAAGTCAATAAAGACTAAAAAAAAGTGCAGATACCTTCCAAATAGGGAAGTTTGTTTCAAAGGTAAGTTGGATTTAGTTATAGCTTTAGCTCCACCATTGGATCCCAATACAACTTTTTGAAGTTAATAATTTGATCATTTTCAACTTCAATATTCTCCAACTCCAACAATTCTTGCATTCGAAAAGGAGTTTCAAAGTGATGTTTTCCTGTTAACAATCCATTTCGATTCACCACACGGTGAGCGGGAATATCTGACATAGAATGCGCTCCATTCATTGCATAACCAACCATTCTAGAAGACCTAGCCATTCCTAGATACTTTGCGATTGCTCCGTAAGAGGTTACTCTCCCTTTTGGAATCTGTTGCGCAACATCATAAACGTCTTGAAAAAAAGTATAGGTTTTTTCTTGCACTAAGGAGTAAATTGAGTGTACGTAATAATATGCCCCCGAGCCGAAAACAGTTCTTCGTAATAGGTTTTAATAGTTAGAATTTCTTGAGTTGGGATATGCCTACCGGCTTCATTTGATTCTTTGAATCGTTCAAAATCAGCTCCATATAAATCTGGAGTACTGAGCAATTTTTTGTATCCATGTTCAATAATTTCTTGTTGTGTAAACTCATATAAAAAACTACTATCTGTTTTTAAATGAATTACTCCTTCTGGTTTTAGAAACTTCCTGTAACGATCTACAAACATTTTACCGCTAAGTCTTTTTCGAGCCCTATTTTCCTTCTCCTGCGGATCTGGAAAAGTGATCCAGATTTCATCAATCTCGTCTTTTGCAAAAAAGGCCGTTATAAAGTCAATTCTTGTTCTTAGAAAATGGACATTTAACAAGTCCTCTTCTATGGCTTCTTTTGCTCCATACCATATACGATTACCCTTTATATCTATTCCAATAAAATTTTTTTCAGGAGATAACTTACCCATTCCAACTGAATACTCCCCCTTTCCGCAACCAAGTTCTAGAATTATAGGGTTATTATTTTTGAATACTTGCTTACCCCAGTTTCCGGCCAAAGAATGCGTCTTTCCAACTCCTCTTTTACGATCAAAAACCTCATCCATTAATGGCTCCGTAACATTCGAAAAAGCCTTAGTATCGGAAAAACGGAGTAGTTTTTTCTTTTTACCCATTATCAGTACTTAGGATTAATTGGTTTTATTTCAAACTCTTCAACCAACCCATTGCTTTTTATAGCCATTAAAACTCCATTTGCTACATCTTCTGGTTGAACAAAATCATTAACAGGAGCATCAAGTCCATCCCAACTTGCAGTATTCGTTGAACCTGGCAGAATCGCAGTTACTTTAACATCATAATCTCTTAGTTCACTTCGCAAAATTTTGGTGTAGCTATACAATGCTTGCTTACTCAATGAATAGGAAACAGCTCTTTTACGCATTTTTTTACTAAGAACGGAACAGATATTTATAATGTGACCAGACTTTCTTTTTTTAAACTCAGGCAAAAAGGGTTGTGTCAATCGCATTGCGCTGAAAAAGTTCACGTTAAACATATTCATCAGTCCATTTTCACTCAAATCATCAAGGCTATCTTCTTCATAAACACCAACATTGTTTACTAGAATATCAATGTCTCCCCAGTAATTCAAAAAGGTTTCCGCAAAGTTTCTTGTTTCATGTTTTTGAGAAAAATCAACTGACTTTGTAATTACCTCAATATTGGGATAAATTGCTTGAATTTCCTTTCTCAAAAAATCCAATTCTTCGAGGTTTCTGGCACCTAAACCCAAGTCGTAACCTTCATTTGCCAAAGCGAGCGTAATCGCTTTTCCTATTCCTTTAGTGGCCCCAGATACTATAGCTTTCATTACTTCTTTTTAGTTTATCAAATAAACAAAACAATCGCGGGTTAGCTTAGAGAAATTCTTGAAGTATTTTTTATTGTCTATTTTCTCTGAAATTGACAATATTTGATTTGGAATTTGCTCCATTTTGAATAATCAGAAACAAAATACTAGATTAAAAAAAGTGCTCTTTGGAGTATTGAATTGGGGGCTAGGACATGCGACAAGAAGCACTCCACTTATTCAACACTTAACAAACAGTGGTGTTGAGGTTGAAATTGCATCAGATGGATTAGCATTGGCGTATTTGCAACAAGAATTTCCTGCCTTAAAATTTCACAAGTTAAAAGGTTATGATATTCAATATTCAACTAATAAAAACCTGCTTTTACTTGCCCTTCTTTGCCAAATTCCAAAACTAAAAATTGCAATAGCCAGCGAACAAAAGAAGGTCAAGGAAATTTTATCTAAAGACAGTTTTGATTTAATTCTGTCGGATAATAGATATGGCTTTCGGTCTTTGGAGGTAAAAAGCTTTCTAATTAGCCATCAACTAAAATTGATAACACCTCCAATTTTTAAAGGAGTAAATAACGTGCTTTTTAAATACCAAAAAGGCTTTAAATCTATTTTTATTCCAGATTATGCAAATCAAGAAAAAAAACTGAGTGGGAAGTTATCAGAGACCAATTTACCGCACCATTTTATTCATCCAATTAGTGCTTTCAGTGAACCCGTAGCAATTACGTCTGTGAAAGATATTGATTATTTAATCATCCTTTCTGGTCCTGAGCCTCAACGAACATTGCTCGAAAGAAGACTAATAGAAATAATCCCTTTAAAAGAAATTAAAGTGGTTTTAATTCGAGGAACTGAGCAACCTTTCTCAGAAAAATCCAATATAGAAACACACAATTTAGTGCAGCGAAATGAATTGGAAAAGCTAATTTATAGAAGTAAAAAATTGATTTGTCGTTCTGGGTATTCTACCATTATGGATATGCATTTTCTGCAAATCCCATGTATACTAATCCCTACTCCTGGTCAAACTGAACAGGAATATTTGGCTGAACTATTACTGGACGACCCAAGCTTTTTAGTTACACAGCAACACCTATTGACTTCAAAAATCTTTGACTGGGAGCCAAAAAAAACAATGCAAAAAAAGCCTTTCCTTGCCCAGAAACTGGTCAATAGAAAGGCTTTTGAAGATGCTTTGTTATTAGAAGGGTTTGTTATGCCAACATCGTAACGGGATTCTCCACAAACTGTTTGAAAGTCTGTAAGAACAATGCCCCACTGGCACCATCAACTGTTCTGTGGTCACACGTCAAAGTAACCTTCATTACGTTTCCAACAGCTAATTCACCATTTCTTACCACTGGTTCTTGTTTGATTGCCCCAACTGCTAGAATACATGATTCAGGTGCATTCAGAATTGAAGTAAACTGTTCAATTCCAAACATTCCAAGGTTAGATACAGTAAATGTGTTTCCTTGAAGTTCCTCTAATGATATCTTTTTCTCTTTTGCTTTTCCTGCAAATTCTTTTACTTCAGCTGATATACCTGAAAGCGACTTTTGATCTGCAAACTTCACTACAGGCACAAGCAACCCATCTTCAACTGCCATTGCAACTCCAATGCTTACATGATCGTTTTGACGAACACTTTTAGATTCTTCTATCCAAGAGGTATTCACATTAGGATGAGTTCTTAATGCTGAAGCAACTGCTTTAATTACGATGTCATTAAATGAAATCTTAACTTCAGACACTTCGTTTAAGCTCTTTCTTGCCGCGATCGTATTATCCATGTCTAAAGAAATGGTTAAGTAGAAATGAGGCGCACTAAACTGATTACTAGTTAAACTCTTAGCAATTGATTTTCTCATTTGAGAAGCTGGCACATCCGTATACGACTCTTTAGCACTTTGACCAAAAGAGGAAGAAGCTGCAGGAGTATAATTATCGATATCCTTTTTAACAATTCTTCCACCATCTCCAGAACCAGATACAGAAGAAAGGTTGATTCCTTTCTCTTCTGCTAATTTCTTTGCCAACGGACTTGCTTTAAGCCGCTCATTCATAGAAGGAGTTGAGTCAGAAACAGGAGCTGATTTAGTCTCCTCTTTAGTTTCTGTTTGACTTTCTACCTCAGGCTTATCCTCTTTTTCGACTTCTGCGGGAGCTTCCGCTTTCGCATTGGACGATTCGGCATTTAATATTTCAGAAATATCTTCACCTTTCTCTCCTAATATGGCTAAAATTCCATCAACAGGGGCAACAGCTCCTTTTTCAACACCAATATGCAATAAAACTCCATCTTGAAACGACTCAAATTCCATTGTAGCCTTATCGGTTTCGATATCTGCTAAAAGTTCGCCCGATTCAACGCTATCTCCAACTTTTTTATGCCACTCCGCAACTACACCTTCTTCCATGGTGTCACTTAGTTTGGGCATTCTTACTACTTCAGCCATAGTTTAATCTGTTACAAATGGATAATCCTCTTCAACGTATACATCTTTATATAATTCTGATGCTTCTGGCATAGCAGATTCTTCAGCAAAAGTTACTGACTCATCAACCATGTCTTTTACGTTTTGTTTAATTTCTTCTAGTTGCTTTTCGGTTGCGTACTTTTTTGTTTTAATAATTTCAAGCACCTTTTCAATTGGATCTTTTGACTGCCATTCTTTAACCTCATCTTTAGCTCTATATTTTTGAGGGTCAGACATTGAGTGGCCTTTGTATCTATAAGTTCTAATATCCAATAAATAAGGACCATTTCCTTTTCTACAATGAGTAGAAGCGCGTTCGATGGCATCATGAACAGCTTCAACAGTCATTCCGTCAACAGACTCTGATGGCATCTCGTAGCTATCACCTATTTTTGACATATCAGTGACGTTTGTAGTTCTTTCCACTGAAGTCCCCATTGCATAGTTATTATTCTCGATGATAAAAACTACCGGAATTTTCCAAATCATTGCCATGTTAAAGGTCTCATGCAATGCACCTTGCCTAGCTGCTCCGTCTCCAAAGGAACAAAAAGTTACATTATCATTTCCTTTGTACATATCGCCAAACGCGATACCAGCTCCCATAGGTATTTGAGCACCTACAATGCCGTGGCCACCCATAAAGTTTAATTCTTTACTGAACATGTGCATCGAGCCTCCTTTGCCCTTAGAGCAACCAGTTGATTTTCCATACAACTCAGCCATCACATACTTTGGGTGCAACCCTAATCCTATTGGATGAACGTGATCTCTGTATGCCGTAATGTGTTTATCGCCTTTTTTACTGCCCGATACGGTTCCGGCTACCACAGCCTCTTGACCTATATACAAGTGGCAAAAACCACCAAATTTTTGTTGGATGTACAATTGACCACACTTCTCCTCAAATTTACGCATGAGTAGCATAGATTCGTACCATTTTAAGTATTGGGTCTTAGTGAATTTTGTTTGTTTTGCCATGTTACTATTCTTCGTTTGCGTTGAGCAAATTTATATAATTAGGTCTTTAGCTCAGAACTAAATATCGACAGTTATAAAAACCTTTGAAACCTTAGCTTTTCAAGCCTTTACTTGAAAATCTAAATGGCAACAGTTGCTTTACTCCATTGGTTTTAATTACTCCGGCATCAGACCCCATAATTACAGAAATAGCTTGCTTGGAAATTTCTTCATATTCGGCAATTACTTGTCGACAAGCGCCGCAAGGTGAAACTACCTCATCAACTATGAAGTTTTTAGAATACGCATAAATGGCTACTGATTCAATTTTTTGTTTTGGATATAAGGAGTGTGCTGAAAAAAGGGCGACTCGCTCTGCACACAGTCCTGACGGATAAGCTATGTTCTCTTGATTTGTACCAAGAATAACTTTCCCATTCTCTAATCGAACAGCAGCGCCTACATT
>Ga0115551_1002814_pt1 | contig 10466 bp, 8 predicted proteins | sample COGITO_mtgs_1103_FD_87179 | JGI IMG/M metagenome (GOLD analysis project Ga0115551, IMG submission 87179) | Pelagic marine microbial communities from North Sea - COGITO_mtgs_110321 | ecosystem: Environmental > Aquatic > Marine > Epipelagic | place: Germany:Helgoland, sampling site Kabeltonne... | reverse complement strand
ATTGAATTATATCTAAAACATGCAAAGAAAGTTCTCCATTACATTTATTAATTTTTCTATTTTGAATTGAATAAGCCATTTCAGCTATTCCTGCTCCTCGATAATTTGCATATGTTGAAGCCTCGTTAGCTCTAGAACTTTGTGATCTAATATTAATTTTACCTAATGGCATTTTATTCGTTTTATATTCTTTCCAAGGGTCTCCTAAACTTTTACAGATATAAACAGAACCACCAAACATATTTGGATCGGGAACTATCATCGACCCCTTGTCACCATATAATTCTATGTGATTTCTTTGGTGAGCTATTACATCAAAAGATAAAGTTAATCTAATAACCGTTCCATTCTCAAACGTAATAGTCGATAAATATGTTGTGGGACATTCTACTTTAAATGTTTTATTTTTTCTTGGTCCTATACCAATTGTTCTTCTTTTAACTCCATTAACAATGCTACCTGTAACTTTTTTTGCTGGACCTAGTAAATTTACTAGTGCAGTTATATAATATGGGCCCATGTCAATTACTGGACCACCTTCCTTTTTCGCAAACCAAGGTTCAGGATTTGGATGATAAGATTGAACTCCAGGAAAAGCAAAAATTGCATTTCCTAAATTAATTTTACCTATAATTTTTTTGTCAACTAGCTCTTTTGATTTTTGAATGCCTCCTCCCAAAAAAGTATCAGGTGCATTTCCAATATAAAGTTTTTTCTTTTTTGCTATTTTAAGAAGATCTTTTCCATCTTTAAAACTAATTGCTAAAGGTTTTTCAGAATAAACATGTTTGCCATTAACTAAGGCTTGTTTTGCAACTTTATAATGTGCTTTTGGAATTGTTAAATTAAGTATGATTTCGACTTCTTTATCTTTTAAAATTTCATTTACCGTTAATGCTTTAATTTTATATGTTTTTGCGCATTTTACAGCATTACCATGATTGATGTCTGCACATTTAATAATTTTAATATTATTAAAATATCTTTCGGCTCTAAAATAAGTTTCTGAAATGTGACCGCAGCAAATAATGCCAACTTTAAATATTTTATTCATAAAGAGTTATACGCCTTGTCTTTGTTTGCTCTTTCCCTCTTTATAAAGTTTTATTGCTTCTTTATTTTCTTCTGTTGTTGGGATTTCTAGTGTTGGACTGTCCCAAAAAGCAGAACCCTCTAACCACTGATACGCATGTGTCTTAATAGAAATTACATATGTAACATCAGATTTTTTTGCTCTTTTAAATGCTTCTTCAAGTTCAGATATAGAATTTACGTTTTCAGATTTAGCCCCCATACTTTCAGCATGTTTTGCAAAATCAACGTCAACAAGCCCAGGTGTTTTAGAGCTTTTAAGTAGATTGTTATATTCTTTTCCACCCTTAAATAATTGTAATCTATTAATAACAGCAAAACCTCCATTATCACAAACAACAATTATAAGTTTGTTATTAGTGATAACTGAAGAATAGATGTCAGTGTTATTCATTAAGTATGATCCATCTCCAATAAATGAAATAACTTCTTTGTCAGGATTTGCCATTTTAATTCCAAGAGCACCAGAAATTTCATAACTCATACAACTAAAACCCCATTCAGTTTCGTGAGTGTTCAGTTCTCTTGGTCTCCAAACTTGTACAACTTCTCCAACAAGTCCACCTGCAGCCGTCACTGCAATATCTGATGGATCAGAATTTTTATAAACAGCACCGATTACCTGAACGTAACTTGGTATTTTTTGATTTGAAGGAGCGCTTGCTTTATCGACTTCTTCATTCCAAGATTTTAATTCAGTTTGAGACTTTTTATTCCATTCTTCTCCAGCTTTCCAATCACCTAATGCTAAAGATAATTCGTTTAATGAAACTTTTGCATCTCCTATCACAGCTTGTGCTAAATGTTTGTTTGCATCAAATCTTGATACATTTATTGATACAAGTTTAAAATTTTCATTTTCAAAGTTTGCCCAGGAACCAGTAGTAAAGTCCGCAAGCTTAGTTCCAACAGCAATTGCAAGATCAGTTTGTTTTGCTAAAGTGTTTGTATTTCTTCCTCCTAAGCCACCTATTTGACCAGCATAATGAGAATGATCTCTTTTCATTGTAGAGTATCCCATAACTGTTTGTGCAACAGGAATATTATGCTTTATTGCAAACGAACTTAAGTCTTCCATCGCATCAGAATAAAAAACCCCTCCTCCAGATATAATAATTGGGTTTTTTGAAGATTTTATTTTTTCTGCAGCCTCTTTAATTTGAAATTCATCTGGTCTTGGTCTTCTAATTTTATGAACTTTTTCCTTAAAAAACTCTTCAGGATAATCATATGTTTGTCCCTGAATATCTTGACACAATGCAATACACGCTGGTCCACAATCAGCTGGATCCAACATAGTTTGAACAGCAGCAGGGAATGATTGAATTATTTGTTCAGGTCTTGTTATTCTATCAAAATATCTAGTTACTGGTTTAAAAGCATCATTAGCTGTAATTCCTGGATTATTAAAATGTTCTACTTGTTGCAATACCGGATCTGGCATTCTATTTGCATAAGTATCCCCAGGTAAAAATAAAATTGGAAGTCGGTTACTCATTGCAACACCAGCAGCTGTTATCATATTGGTTGCACCTGGACCAACAGAGCTAGTTGCTACAAAAATTTGTTGTCTTCTTTTTGCTCTTGCGTATCCAATGCCAGTAAGAGCCATGTTTTGTTCGTGATGCCCTCTGTAAGTTGGTAGTTCTTTTTGATTTTCTTCTAAAGCTTGTCCTAAACAAGCTACATTTCCATGACCAAATATTCCAAACACACCTGGAAATAGTGGTTCCTTTTTACCATTAATTAATATTTTTTGAGAAATTAAATATTTTACTACGGCATGAGCACATGTAAGAGTAATTTTTTTCATAAATTTTATTTAACTATTTAGTCGACCCATTTCTTTTAGTTCAACTTCTAACTTGTCAAGTTCTTCACCACCTGCCATCATGCTAAGCAACTCTTCTCTGCTAATATCTTTTTTATTAAAAGTTCCTAAACTTCTACCTCTATTAAGAACTGTAAAACTATTTCCAACTGGATAAGCATGATGAACATTGTGTGTAATTAAAATAACAGCTAATCCTTCTGATGCAGCTTTTACAACATATTTTAAAACCATTGACGCTTGATGTACACCTAAAGCAGAAGTGGGTTCGTCTAAAACTAAAACTTTTGCTCCAAAATAAATAGCTCTTGAAATTGCTAAACACTGTCTTTCACCTCCAGACATTGTTCCAACCGCCTGAGATGGATCTCTTACATCTATCCCTATCTGACCCATTCTTTCTGCAGCAATTTTATTAGCTTTTTCAATATCAAATGTTTTAAAGAATGGTAGTCCCTTTAAAGGTTCTCTGCCCATAAAAAAATTTCTAGTAACGCTCATTAAAGAAACTAAAGCAAGATCTTGATAAACAGTTCCAATACCAATATCTAAAGCATCCTTTGGAGAGTCAAACACAGTTTTTTTACCTTCAATAATAATCTCTCCTTCATCAGGTCTATGTACGCCTGCTAGAGTTTTAATTAATGTAGATTTTCCAGCACCATTATCCCCAAGCAAACACATAATCTCACCTTTTTTAAGTTTCATAGTGACATCTTTAAGAGCAATCACCTTACCAAAAAACTTACTGATATTATTAAATTCAATTAAATTTTCTGACATTATTTGCTCTCTGTAACTCTTTTTCTAACATAATTATTAAATACAACCGCAATCAACATCATTGCACCTAAAAATACTTTAAACCAATCAGTATCAACATCGGTATAAAATATTCCCATTGAAACTGTTCCAAAAATTAAAGCACCAAAGGCAGCACCTATTGCAGATCCATAACCTCCAGTTAACAAACAACCTCCAACAACTGCTGCGGCTATTGCCTCTAGCTCTTTTAAATTTCCTCTCATTGTATCTGCAGAGCCTGCATCCAAGACTTGGATCGTTGCAAAAACAGTAGCTGCTACCGCTGTCCCTATAAATAAACTTATCTTAACTCTTCCAACAGGAACTCCAACATTAGTTGCTCCATTTTTGTCACCTCCAGATGCAAATATCCAATTTCCATATCTTGTTTTCATTAAAACCCATGTTGCAAACAACGTTGCGGCAATAAACCAAATAACAGATATAGGTATTCCAGTTGCTAAAGGTGTGCCATCAGTTCTAAGTGTAATTAAATTCATGGAACCTAACCAAACAAAAAGCCACTTAAATGTATCTGTTGCAAAAATCCAAGCTATTGGATCGTTTTCAATTAAAACTCTTAAGCCTGGAACTTGAGTTCTTCCAGTAATTAATCTTGTGATAGCTAATGTTGCTCCTCTTAAAATGAAAAGCATAGCGAGTGTCACTATAAATGAGGGAAGACCAGTTTTTACAACAAGAACACCATTAAAATATCCAACAAGTACTGCCATTGCAAAAGCAAAAATAATACTTATCCATAATGGCCATCCCCAATAAATAGCTGGAATTGCAATACATATCCCCGCAAAACCAATCATAGATCCAATTGATAAATCAAACTCACCACCAATCATTAACATTGCTGCAGCAATTGCAATAATTCCTAAATTTGCAGATACATCAAAAAAGTTTAGCATACCGTACGCACTAAACATTCCAGTATCACCTGCAACTATTCCAAAAAATATAAAAACTAATATTGCACCACCAAGGGCGCCTAATTCTGGTCTATTTAAAAGTAGTTTTAGTTTAGAGACTTTTTGAAGTCTTTCATCTTGATTGAAATCTTTTTTTGAAGCTATACTTTTTGCTTTATCTGACATTATTTTTTTTTGAATTGTTATAAAAAAAAAGGCCTAACTAAAAAATTAGTTAGGCCTTTTAAATTATTTCTTATCTATAACCTTGAGCTGCCCACTTAATTACTTTAGCAGCATTGTCAGGAGTTACGAAACCAGGACCAGTCATTACTACACCAGCTGGCATTGTTCCATATCTCATATACTGACCAAAGATTGCTATTGGCAAGTAACCTTGTAGGTATTGTTGTTGGTCAATTAAAAACTCTACTTTACCTGCAGCAGCAGCTTTTAACATTCCTGGTGACATATCAAATGTACCAAGTTTAACACTACCAACTTTTCCAGCAGATTCTAAAGCTTTAAGAGCAGCTTCACCTGCAAGACCAGCACCTAAAGTAAGGATAGTATCATATCCACCACCTAATTTAGCAGCAACAGCTTTTTGAATTTCTGTTGGGTCATTAGAAGTTCCTAAAATATCAACTGAACCACCAAAACCTTTTTTGAATCCAGCACATCTTCTGTCTAGAGCAACGTTTCCAACTTCATGGTTAACACATAGTGCTTTTTTTCCACCAGCAGCTTTCATTTTTTGTCCGCCACCAACACCAGCTTCAAACTCAGTTTGTCCAACGTGAGCTGAGATACCTAGTGATGCAAAGTCATCAGAACCAGAGTTCATTGAAATTACTGGAATACCAGCAGCAATAGCAGCTTTAACTGATTTACCTAAAGCAGCAGCATCTGGAAGAGTAATCACAATACCTTTTGGTTTTTGTGAAACTGCGTTGTCAATTAATTTAGCCATTTCAACCATGTCAAAAGTAGCTGGCGCAGTGTACTTGCAAGATATTTTCATATCTGCACAACCTTTGTCTACACCATTCTTAGCAACAGACCAAAACGGGTCATTAGCTTGTCCGTGAGATACAACAATCACGTCTACTGCAAAAGCAGACACTGAAAGCATAACCCAAGCAGCAAAAGCTAAAATAGATTTATATAATGTTTTCATTTATTTTCCCTCTTGTTAATAAAAGTTAACTTTTTATGCGGCGAAACTAACATAAAAAAAACAAAATTGTCAAAGATCGTAGAATAAATAAGTATAAAAACTATATATCATTTATTTTAGATTTAAATTACAAGTAAAAGTTGTATTTAAAACTTAATTTTAATTTGTTTTTTTGTTTTGAGAGATTGCTTTGCAGCTATAGCTAAAATTAAAGCTCTTCTTCCATCTTCAAAAGTTGATAGAGGATTAACATTTTTCTTAATAAACTTTGATAAATCGTTCAACTGCATTTTGTAAGCTTCTTTATATCTTTCAATGAAAAAATACTGCAATGGTTTTTTTTGAGCAGTATTTGATTTGGTATAAACCTCAGTTTCATTTAAATTTTTATTTCCAGAAATTAACATACCTTTACTTCCAAATAGCTCTACTCTTTGGTCATAACCAAAACTGCAATGTCTTGAATTGGTAATAATGCATTGTACTCCACTTTTTGAATTTAAAATACAAGATGCAAGCTCGTAATCATTAATTTTATCAAATCGTTTATCAGACATATTTGTTGCTGTAGAGAAAATTGAGTCTAACTCATCTTTATCAAGATAAAATCTTAATAAATCAAAATCATGAATCATCATGTCTTTAAAAATTCCTCCAGAAACTTTCAAATATTTTATTGATGGAGGTGAAGGGTCTCTACTGGTGATAATTATTTTTTCTAACCTACCTATAATCCCTTTATTAAGATCTTTTTTTAATGAATAATGACCAGGATCATACCTTCTATTAAATCCTAATTGTATTTTTGGTTTTAAGTTTTTAATTTTTTTTTTACAATTATTTATTTTTTTAATACTTAAATCTAAAGGCTTTTCACAAAATATTACTTTTTTATATTTTACAGCCTCCTCAATTAATTTAATATGAGTAGAAGTACTTGATGCAATAAATATTGCATCAATTTCTTTGTCATTAAATGCTATTTTAGGATTATTAATACTGATAGATGAAAATTTTTTTGCAATTCTATTTGTTAATTTTTTATCTAAATCAAAAACATATTTTAGTTTAAAATCATTATGTAGCAGAAGATTTTCACCATGCATTTGACCAATTCTACCTAAACCAATTAATGCTATATTAATCAAATTTTAACCCATCTTTTTTTTCTTGATGAAATTTTACATGCTGCAATAAATTTAGCAGTTTCAATACCTTCTTCTTCATTTGGGTAGAAATTTCTATTTTTTGTTTTACTTTTTAAAGAAGCTGCAAACTCTCTATAAATATTTGCAAAAGCATCTAGATAACCTTCAGGGTGGCCAAATTTAATTCTTGAGAATTTTTTTGATAGTTCAGCATTATGAAATCCTCTTTCAAGTAATCTAACAGCACCTTTTGCTGGGTTAAGTTTTAAATATCCAGGATCATTTTGAACCCATTCGATACTTCCTTTTGAACCAAATATTCTAATTCTCAAGCCGTATACACCACCTTTTGCCATTACACTTGTCCAAAACATTCCTTTAGCACCATTAGTAAAATTAATCATGACTTGAGCGTTGTCATCCATTTTAATCTTTTTAGAAATCTGTTTAATATCAGCAAAAATTGTTTTTCCTTTAAGACCAGATATATATGAAGCTAAGTGATAAGCGTGAGTTCCTATTTCGTTAAGCACAGCGGATGCACCAACTATTTTATTATCAAGCTTCCATTTTAAATTTTTTTTTGCATTTTTACTTGTTATTTTAGTTCCATCTGACCAATCTTGTATATACTCAACATTTACATACTCAATTTTTCCTATTTTACCTTTTTCAATCAGAACTTTAGCTTCTCTAACCATTGGGTATGCAGAATAGTTGTGTGTTAAAGCATATTTAATTTTCTTATTTGATTTTATTTTTTTATAAAGTTTTTTTGCTTGTTCTAAATTCCCCGCAAAAGGTTTGTCTGAAATTATATGAATATTTTTATCTATAAATATTTCGGCAATTATTTGATGACTAGATGGTGGTGTCATTATGGCAACAACATTTATTCCATCTTTTCTTTTTGCCTCTTCATTAGCCATTTGCCTATAGTTTGAGTAGCACCTGTCTTTTGAAATACCAATTTTTCTTCCAAATTCTATTGATGATTTTACATTTCTTGAAAAAACACCTGCAACGATTTCATATTGATCGTCATATCTAGCTGCAATTCTATGAACATGCCCTATCCATGATTTAGGACCACCCCCAACTATTCCAAGATTTAATTTTTTTGTTTTCATTATTAATATTGTTTTATATATCATAACAAAAATTTTTATTATGTCAGTAAAATTAGGAATAGCACCGATAGCATGGAGTAACGATGACATGCCAGAACTTGGTGGAGAAACCTCTTTAGAACAATGTTTAGGAGAAGCAAGTCTAGCAGGTTTTATTGGTATTGAGTCAGGTGGAAAATTTCCAAAATATTCTCATGAACTTTTGCCATTACTAAAAAAACACAAACTAAATTTATGTTCAGGTTGGTATGGAGCAAATTTAAGAACCAATTCCGTTAAAGAGGAAATTGAACTAATTCAAAATCAATTGAAACTTTTTAAAGATTGTAACTCTCCTTGTATGGTTTTTGCTGAAGTAAGTGACTCAGTTCAAGGTGATCCTAATAAAAGATTGTCTGAAAGACCTAAGATGAATTTAGAGGAAAGCAAAGCATTTTATAAAAAAATTTCTGAAATAGCTAAATACCTTGAAGATCAGGGCATGCCTTTAGCTTACCATCATCACATGGGGACAGTTATTGAAACTGAAAAAGATACTATACAGCTATTAGAAAGCACTGAAGATAGTGTAAAATTAACTTTAGACACTGGTCATATGTTGTTTGCACAAGGTAATTCAAAAAAAATATTAGAAGACTTTAGTAGTCGAACTATTCATATTCATTGTAAAGACATTAGAAAAAGTGTTTTAGACAATTCTTTAGAAAAAGATTTAAGTTTTAGAGGAGCTTTTTTAGATGGAGCTTTTACAGTTCCTGGTGATGGTTGTATTGACTACAAACCTTTATTTGACACCTTGAAAGCCAAAGATTATTCAGGTTGGTTGGTAGTTGAAGCTGAACAAGATCCTGCTAAAGCAAATCCTTTTGAATATGCAAAAATTGGTTATAAATATTTAACTGAAACATTAAACAAGAGTAATATTGAAATCTTTAAGAATTAATTATCTATAAATAGAAGTTAATTCGTTATTTCCAGCAGCAACACATGGAGATTTAAAACATGTACCAACAATCCATTCTGAACCCGGTTCAGGTAAAAAATCAGAAGACATTACAAAAATAACTCCCATTTCAACTGATTGACCAGCTTTACCTTCCGCTTTAATTCTTGGATCTGGGTCAGTTCTTACTGTTGCGTCATCTGAAAAAGGATTTTCAATTTTAAGATTATTATTTATATAATTTACAACTTTTTCAGCTTTCCATTCACTATTACATGGATCACCCCAAACAGTTGATTTTCCTTCATCATTATTTCCACAATTATTAATCTCTGCATTAATCAAATCAACTACCTTCTGGTGATTTTTTTTAACAAGATTTGCTCTAGCCTCGACTGCTGGTCTAGTGCTTACTGTCCAAATTAACATACCAACAACAAAAATTGCAGATAAAGAAACTAAAACTTCCAAAAAACCAGAATTTTTTAAATTGATCTTCATATTATAATTTTATGACCTTTGACTTTTCCAATTTTTCATCAAAAAAATCAAGTATATTTTGAATAGTTTCTTTACCCATTCTGGTCATGCATTCTTCTGTAAAGGCTGCTGTATGTGGACTTAAAAAAACTTTGTCATTTTTTAATAATGGATTATTAGCTTCGGGTGGTTCTGTTTCAAAAACATCTAAACCAGCTCCAAAAATTAAATTTTCATCTAAAGCTTTATTTAAATCAAATTCATTAACAATTCCACCTCTTGCAGCATTAATTATAATGCAATTTTTTTTCATAGTTTGGAGCAAATCATAATTTATAATATTCTTTGTTTTATCATTTAAAGGAATATGAAGTGATATAGCATCCATATCTTTGCATGTCTCTTCCATGCTATCAACCTTTATACCTCCCAATTTTTCTATAATATCTTTTGATACAAAGGGGTCATAAACAAAAACTTTCATTTCAAATCCAAGACATCTTTTAATTAAAGCCTGACCAATTCTACCAAATCCTGCTATTAAAATATTTTTATTCCATAATTCAACTGTTTTAGGTAATTTATTTCTATCGTTAAACTTTCCTTCCTTAACTGTACTATCGTACATGTTTTTTCTTTTAGATATATTCAGCAACATAAACATAACATGTTCTGCAACTGCAACTGCATTTGCTGTTGCGGTGATTGCAAGAGTTAAATTTTTTTGTTTTGAAGATTTTAAGTCAATGTTGTCATAACCAACTCCATGTCTTGAAATAATCTTTAGTTTTTCTGCTACTTCAATTACATCAGAAGTTAATTTTGCAGTTCTAATTGAAATACCATCACAATCTTTAATTTTAGATTTAAGAAATTCTGGATCTACATTTTCAACAATTTCAAATTCATAATCTGAATTATTTTTAAGAAGCTCAATT
>Ga0115551_1002809_pt1 | contig 10473 bp, 10 predicted proteins | sample COGITO_mtgs_1103_FD_87179 | JGI IMG/M metagenome (GOLD analysis project Ga0115551, IMG submission 87179) | Pelagic marine microbial communities from North Sea - COGITO_mtgs_110321 | ecosystem: Environmental > Aquatic > Marine > Epipelagic | place: Germany:Helgoland, sampling site Kabeltonne... | reverse complement strand
CACCGTCTTGCGCTTGTCCTGCGTGTGTGGAAGGTGAGGGGTGGGGGTCAGTTAACGCGATGGGAGCGCGATGGGAGGTGTGGGAGCGCGTCCAATCTGGGCACCCCCCGTTTTTCCGCGAAATGGGACGGGCGATGGAGGACGGGACGCGCGACGGTCATCGACGGTGCGTACCTCCGCGGACATGCCCCTGGGCGGCATCTCGACTCACGTGCTACGGTGTGGGCGCGTGCGCGGTGAATTATACACGAGGGTCGATAGATCCCGTGCGGCCGCGTGTGACCTTCGATGTTACCTTCGTTCAAACAGAGAGGAGAGAAAGGCTGCGCTTTCGAAAACGAACGTCGACTCGCCCGGCAGGCGGGAGAGAGTTCCTTTTCAGCCGGGGGGGTCGAACAAGAGCATTGAACGTGGCCAACTTTTTTTGGAATATGTGGGTGTGAACCTTGAAATAGACCGTGAAATGGGATCTTTGAAAAAGCGGCCGATGGAGATTGACACCCTTCCAGCTGGGCCAATCGCCAGTCGCCACACTGGCCACGCGCGCCCTACGTCTCTCGTTTTTCCCCCCTCGGTGACGTGCTCAACAAACTCGACAACCCACCAAGCGTCGTTTGTTCAAAGTCGGGGTGGATCTCCGTGAAGGGCGCCACTTCTCGACGAGACGCGTCAGTGTACGAGCGTCCAGCGTCCGTGCACGTCGCCTCGACGCGAAGACCCTTAGTCTCCGCGCTCTTTCGGTCAACCCAACGCAGCGCGTCAGTGAGTGACGCCGCGCGGGATCGGAGGGCTCACGTCGCAAATTCTTGCGCGAAAAACTCGCGTCGAGAGTTTCCCACGTCGACCCCCCATCAGGTTCGGGTTCGCGCGCGGATAGACGACTCACGAAGCGCGCCCGAGGTCTCCCGTTCTTACCCTTTGAACCCCGACGCGTCACCGTCGCGGGCGATCGGGTCGAGAACGGAGACGCGTTAGCGAAGGAAAAGCGCCATGACAACGGAGGTTGCCGGGTCTTCTCCAGCCCCCACGCAGGAGGCGCAGACCGCGGGGGCGACCACCAACGACTTCTCCGCGCAGCAGTGGGCCGCCGCCGCCGCCATGCAGCAGTACTACGGGGTGAACAAACCCTCGGCCCCCGCGGCGAACAACGCCGCGGGCGCCGCCCAGTACTACGCCCAGATGGCGCAGCACCCCAACCTCTACGCGCAGATGTGGGCGACACCGGTGCGTCCCCCGTCGCCTCTGACCCCCAGATATTTTTATCCCGAGCTCGCCTCGCCTCGTATATCGTGTCACTAAACATCGACTGACGCATCTTGTATCTCGTCTTCTCCACGTGCAGTCCATGGCCGGTGCGCCCTTCCCCGGCGCCGCCAACGGGTTCGGCTACCCCGGCGCGATGGGGTACCCCGGAGCCGCCGCGGGTGCCGCTCGGGCCGCGTTTCCAGGAGCGTTTCCCGGAGCCGACGGTAAGGCGAGCGGGGGAGGTTCCGATACCGGCGGATCGCTGCCCACGTCGCACGGCGGGAGCGCCGAGAACCTCGCGGCCGCCTACGGCACCGGGCTCGGCGTGAGGCCCGCCGGGGCCCCCGCGGCGGATGAGCGCGAGCTGAAGCGTCAGCGAAGGAAGCAGTCCAACAGGGAGAGCGCCCGCAGGAGCCGCCTACGGAAGCAGGCGGAGTGCGAGGAGCTGGGGTCACGGGTCGGGTCGCTGACGGAGGAGAACGAGAAGCTCAAGACGGAGGTGAAGCGGCTCACGACGCAGTGCCAGGCGCTGAGCTCGGACAACACCATGCTCCGCGACAGCGTCGTGGCGGCGGGTGGCAAGGTCGAGACGGAGGCGCCCGCGCTCCCGTCGGGGCCCACCGAGGAGGAGAAGAAGATGGCGGCGGCGGCGGGGGCCAAGGCGGCGGCTGAGGCCATGGAGGCGGCGAAGAAGGCGGCCGCGCTCGCGGCTGGGGACAGCGATGAGGATACCAAGTCCCCCGGCGGTGACGACGACGGGTCCAAGTAGGACTCATCGCTGACACGCCGACCGGTATCTGCTCAGGCCGCCGCCCAATCCGCACCACACACCCGCACCCTACGCATTGATGATCGGGGAGGCGACAACACGAGACGATGTACCCTTAACGGCGCTCAGGTCCTGACTCTGACGACGCCGTGTCTCGCCGCCGCCGCCTCCCCGGTCGGTATATTTTTTGGAATTCCGTTTCCTCCCAGGGGTCAAAGCCAGAGCAGCTAGAGCTGAGAGAGAGAAGAAGACGACGCTATAACATACGCACGCTTAGTAAACGACGTTTGCTACCTAGATATTCATTTTCAAGAACAACACCAGAGCCGGTGTACGCATCAAGAGTGTCCTTCGCGCCTCCGCGGATGACCCGTCATTTCCGACCACAGGGGACTTTGGGCTCGTTTCATCGCATCGAGACTGCGACCCTTGCGAGATCTCAAGGTCGCGCCAAATTGAAAGCGCGGGTCAGTCCTATCGCCGCGAGCGCACCGACCGCGCGCGTTCACGGGTTGGTAGAACGACCTCAGCGATACGCACGCATCAGTCGCGCGCGAACTCGATCGAACCCACGACCCCGGGACCGGCGCTTCACGCGTAGGAAGCGTCGCGATGACCACGCAATCTGAAGATGAGTCCGTCGCCACCCTCGCTTCCATCGCCGGGCTCGAGGACCTCGAGCACGCCAGGCGATTGTTGAGGCAGCACGGCGGGGACCTCGAGGCTGCGGTGAACACCGCGATGGGATTCAGCGCGCCCCCGGATCCATCCAACGCGGTCGGTCACCCGGACCCGCGCGACGACGGGCGCAGATCCGCCCCGGGCACCCGTCCTCGTCAGCGCGTTCGACCGCTACGCCCCAATCCCGTAGTGCAGCTCCTCAACCTCCCGCTCGGCATCGTCAAGGCCACCGTCGGGATATTCGTCAAGGTCATCGGTAACGTGCTCGTCGGGCTGGTGGGGCGAAACAACGCCGCACGAATCACGCACGCGGCGACGGGCGGAGAGCTCGACGATCCCATCGAGTCCGCGTCAAAGTTTAAGCGGATGATGCGGAAGGACTTTGGCGACTCGCTGCCGGACTTTCTGGAGCTCTCCCACGCCGCCGCGCTGCGAGTGGCGTCCGAGGAGGGCAAGATGTTGTTCGTCTACCTCCACTCCCCGGAGCACCCCGACTGCAGGGCGTTCTGCCGCGATGTTTTGTCGCACCCGGCGGTGACGGATGTCGTGAACAATTCCTGCGTCGCGTGGGGCGGCGACGTGACCAAAACGGACGCGCACCGACTGGCGAGCAGGCTGAACCCGTCCACGTTCCCTTACGTCGCGCTCATGACCAGCGCGGGCGGCGGATCCGGCGTTTTGGCGCTCGCCATCGAGGGTGCGGTGGAGCCCGGGGACCTGGCGCGGCTGCTGGCGGAGACTGCGGAGACGCACGGGGTGGAGATGCTCGGCGAACGGATGGAGCGGGAGGAACGGGAGACGGAGCGACGCATTCGGGACGAACAGGACGCGGCGTACCGCGCGGCCCTCGAGGCGGATGCGCAGAGGGAACGCGAGGCGGCATCGCGCGCTGCCGCGGAGGAGGAGGAGGCGGCCAGGGCGCGGGCCGTCGAGGAGGCGGCTTTAGCGGAGGAAGCCGCCGTCGCCGCCGAGGAGGAGGCTCGCCTTCGGTCCGTGGAGAAGCGAAGGGAGGAGAAGTCCGCGGTGCTGGCCGAGGAGCCGCCCGAGGGTGCGACGGGTGTCTGCAAGGTGCTGGTCAGGTTCCCCGACGGGTCGAGGCAGCAGAGGCGCTTCTTCGGCGACGACGCCGTGGAGGATCTCTACACCTGGGTCGACACCCTGGAGGAGCACACGGGTTTGCACTACTCGCTGGTGTCCAACTTCCCACGGAAAGTGTTCTCGCGGACGGACGACGGGGAGGTGACTCTGAAGGACGGAGACCTGTGCCCGCAGGCGACGCTGATGTACCGCCTGGACGATTGATGACGGGGCGAGTCGATACCATCGACGTTCGAATTTTATGACATCCCAAATATTTTCACAACTTGTCGTGCAGCTCGAAGACGGCCTCGATTTCTACCGCCCACCCTCTGGGAAGGCTCCCGGCGCCCACCGCCGACCTCGACCCTTTCCCCCGCTCGCCGAACACCTCGATCATCATCTCGCTGAACCCGTTCATGACCTCCGGCTGCTCCGAGTAGTCGGGCGTGCAGTTAACGAAACCTTTGGCATTCACCAGCCTCTTGACGTGGTTCAGGGACCCGAGCTGCGCCCTGAGCACGGATATCATGGTCAACGCGCACGCCCTCGCCGCCGCCTTTCCGTCCGCGGTGCCGATGATGCCCTTCTCCTTGTCCTCGGAGACGCCGATCTTCGCGACGTGGGAGGTGGCCTCGGGCGCGAGAGGACCGATGCCGGATACGTGCACCATGTTTCCGACCACCACGACGGGGGAGTAGGTACCGGCCGGCGCGGGAGCCTCCGGGAGCTCCTCGGGGGGCTGAAGAACCACCAGTAGCCGCTTCTCGGGTAGGCCGTCGGAGTGCATCGGTGGGACCTGCTGCAGCGCGCGCAGGGGGAGCAGCTCGGGACTCTCCTCTTTTTCTCCCTGTCCGGGCGGGACGATCTTGTCTCCCAGCTCCTTCATCTTGGCGCTCAGCTCGGGCATCTTCTCATCGATCTTGTTCTTCAAGGTGGCGAACATCGTCGCCGGTGTGACGTTTCAGTGCTCCTCGTGTGTGTGCTGGTACCGGTCGGTGTCCGGCCTTGCAGGGTGAACTGGAGTGAACTTCGGAGCTCGAACGAAAACTTCTGTTGTGGGCACGAAGAAAGTAAAGTCTATCCACACATCTCGCGCGCCATGGCTGCCACCGCGACGTGCTCGACGCGATTATCGACCGGCCCGGCGGCCACTGGGCGCCGTCCGGATCGGTCTCGACGCACCCACACCGTCGTATCCGCCGTGGGTCAGCCCGACGGCGACGACTCGGCCGTCGACGTGTCGCGATGGGTCCCGACCAGACGTGGCGCCCTCTTGATGGCGGTGGCGGGCACCACCGCGTGGGCTCAGTCCCCGAGGCCCACACTCGCGAGTGAGCCATCCGCGACGGGCGTGGGTAAGCCCCTCAGACCTCTCGCTGAGTACCGCACCGCCCTCGACGGCGCCGTCTCGGAGCTCGATGCCGTCTGCACCGAGCTGAGGAACGCGGCGGGATCGACCACGGGCGTTGATGAGTTCGACGTTCCGGCCTACGCCGCCCCCTTGGACGCGGCCGCCAGGGCGTCATTCGCGCGCCGCCTGCACGCGGATGAGCTCGGCGCTTTTTGGGTCACGTCGCGGGGCACGGACAGGTACATGGCCGGGGAGCGATCGCCGTTCGCGAGGGATACGGAGGATCTGTGGAAGCTCCTGCCCGAGAAGTCCGGTCCGCTCGGCAAGGTGCTTCAACCCGACTTTGACAACCCCGACGACAAGCTCTGCCTGATTTACTCGTGCGTCAACGACCCAAGGGCACCGCCGTCCATCGACGTCCTGTACTCGCTCAAGTTACTGGACGAGGGGTTGAACACGGAAGGAGTCACCGCGGCTGGCTTGCTGGGCAACGCCGAGGACTGTTTGGACAAGCTGCGGCGGTACTCAAAGCTGGTGGACGACAACGCCGACGCGACGCTGGTGGACGCGGAGTGGAGGAACCCGGCCAAGAGTTCCGTCTGGCGCAGAGTGGGGATTTGATGGCACTTGTGTAGGCACTTGTATAGGGGCACTTGTAGACGACATCAGAACGAACCGAGACGATTTGCACACGTCCCGTCGCCAAATAAGTGGGCACCACGGCAGCTCGCGCCGAATCATTATTTGCGTTGACCGCTCACCACCCGGGGTCCACCCAGGCCGACTCGAGGCGTCGCGACCGCCACCGCAGCGTTTCTCGCACGTGCGACCGAGCCTGTTTGAAGCCGGAGAGAGGTCCCGCGTTCGTTTTCGCGCCATCCATGATCCCCCGGAAGAAGCTCGTCTCGGCAGATCCGTCTCTTGTACGGGACCGACGTCAGATCTTGTCCATGCTCGACGAACGGATGGACGCGGTGACGCTGGCGGAGCTCAGGAAGAACCCCCCACCGCTGCGTGATGACTCCGATGAGAACGGGAAGGCGAGCGGTGGCGACAGGGACGACGTCATGGCGTCCATGGCCCGTCGACTGGTGCGTGTCCCCTCAGAATCTGCGTCGTTCCCCTAAATCCGGCGTTCCAACCGTGCCGACGGCGTACCCCACACACCCACCGACGACCCACACCCTTCTTTCCTCTCATCAGGGTGCGTTGGAGCGCGAGTGCATCAGTTTGAGGAGCGCGTTGAAGCGCGCGGACGCGGAACTCGGAGAGAAGAGCGACGAGTGCGAACGCCTGAGGGATGAGCTCCGGTCGAAGGGTGCCGCGAGACTGGACCACATTCGGCGCGGGTCCAACTCCAACCGGCACCGCGGCGCGTCCACGTCCTCCTCGCCGTCCTCAGGGGACTCCGACGGGGACGAGTACGCGGCACGGGTTCGACGCACCCGGGACTCCGACCCGCGCGCTGAGAGGCTCGAACGGGAGAACAGGGAGCTCGTGTTACGTCTGCAGGGCGCCGCGGAGGAGAACGTCTCGCTCAAGAAGTTCCTCAAGGACTACGGCATGACGTGGGTGGGCGACGAGCGCGGGCGTGTGGTGCCGAGGCCGTCCGCGGAGAGGAAGGTTCGGTCAACGCGGCTCGAACAACGCGCCGCGGCCGCGCGCGCCAAGTCCACATCGCCGGAACCGAGCGTCAGCGCGGAGGTTGAGAAGTCCGTCGACGCGCCCGCGCCCGCAGACTTGGAGCCCTTGCCGGCGGTGAAGCCGCGGGCCCCTGAACCAAAGCCACGGGCCCCTGAACCAAAGCCACGGGCCAACGTTCGGGCAAAGCCGGTGACCGCCAAGTTCAAGGTTAACGTGGAGAAGCTGGTGAAGTCCATCAAGGAGCTCAACGGCGTGGCGGGCGACGGCAAGGGAGTGGTGGTGACCCAGCCCAACGGGGACCGTGTGCTCGTCATGCCCACCCCCAAGACGCTGTATCTGTACGCCGACGGGTTCAGGGTGGACGACGGACCTTTCCGCGGGTTCGACGACGATAAGAACGTGAGCTTCGTCCGGGACGTGCAGGATGGGTACTTCCCGTACGAGATGGTCCACACCCACCCGGACGGCGTGCCCTTTCGGCTGGTGGACAGGCACGACGAGGACTGGGAGAGCGGGTTTGTCGCGTTCACCGGCGCGGCTCGACTGCTGGACAGTCAGAGGTTCCGACCCCCCGCGCCCGTATCGTTCGCGAACATCCAGACTGAACCCGGTGATGACGTGGATGACAGCGAAGACGAGGATTGCAAAGTTGAGGACGATACTGAGGTGACGACGCTGAGGGTGAAGGCTATGAACGGATTGAAGACGTACGTCATTCGGCTCGGGTTTGACGACACCGTCGGGGACTTGAGGCGGAGGCTGGGACGGGTCAGCGGCGAGGATGAGGACGACGTTCACGTGGGCAAGGAGTTTGAGATCAGGGGAGGGTATCCGCCCAGGGCGTTCACGGAGGATGAGGTGACGCTGCGCGAGGCGGGTTTGGTACCCAACGCGGCGCTGCTCCTGAAGCCCGTGTCTGCCGAGCGATGACGAGTCTCGAGGTTCGTCGTGAGTGATCATGTAACTCTTATCACGACACTAGCTAGAATGAAGGGAACCAACGGATGACCTCGTCGATGCGTTTACGACACACCGGACAGTCCCTCACCTCGTTAGCGCACCTCCAACACATGAGCGAGTGCCCACAGGGCTTCAGCACGCTCTGCACGGGCATGTCCAGGCAAATCTTGCACGTCATCCCGTTCATTCCGCCGCCGCCCCTCCCGTCCGATCGGATCGTACCGCCGTGGATCCGTTTCATGGCGTCGATGATCCTGAGCCTCGGGCCCTTGGGCAAACCGACCTCCGCCATGTCCGCGTCCGTCATCAGCTTCAGGTCGTCCATCGTGAGAATCTCGGCGCGAACGAACGAACGCACGTGCGCGGACAGACCGAGGTCCAACAAAAAGTCAACGAGCGCCCTGTCCGGCTCGTGCGCGGGCGACCCGCGTCCTTGTGTCCCTCCGCCCATATCCGACGCACTCCTCCTCAACTTATTTCCTCGGTCACGTAGTCGATTGAGCGCGTCGCTCGTGCCTGGGGATGGTCCGCTCCGTCTCTGCTCGCCGCCCCCGTCCCTCTCCAGGCTGCCCTGGCGGGACAGAGAGGACCTCTGTTGCTCCAGGCTGCCCTGGCGGGACAGCGCCGGGGACGCGCCGAACGATGAGGACGCGCCGCTCGTGGACCGACTGATACCCGCGGGTGAGCCGTCGGGGGATCCGTCCGGTTTCTTGGACCCGCACGCGCTGCACTCGGACTTGTTTCGCGGGTTGAGGAGTGTACACGCGCGGCACGGCCAGTGGTCGGGGGGCGACGCCGGTGAATCCCGAGCGTGTCCCCCTCCCCCGGTTGGAGCCTTCAACGGGGAGTTTGGTCGCCGGAACCTTTCCGCGTTGTGCCCGCCCTGGAACGCGTTGTGCCCGCCCTGATACCCGCCACCCGCGCCGCGTCCTTCCTCCCCCGCGATGGACGCACCGAGCCTGTACTTGGGCCCGGACGAGGATCGATCGTCGAAGCCGGTGGCTACGTTTCCCTCGGCGTCAACCTGCCACCTGCCCAACGACTGCATCAATCTTTTGAGCTCGTTATCCGTCATGCTACTGACCACCACCCCGGCGTCTGCGCTGTTGACGTTCATGAGTCTATACAGCATCTCCGCCGGCTGGAATATCTGCGGGAACCTCGCCACGAGCAGCTGAAACTCCGAGAATCCCATCCGCTTGGACCCCATGTTTCGCGTCATCCGCTCCAGCTCCTCCCTGAGCTCCGCGGGGTTGCCCTTCACCTGCGGGTCGTACGGCCTCGGCCTGGCCCGCATCGGCATCTTGATCCGGTGGTGCGTCGGCAGCGTGCTGTACTGCTTCTTATCAGTCTCCAGCGTCGCCTTGGCCGCGGCCATCAGCTCGTGCTTATCGAGGGAGCCGTCGCCGTCCAAGTCGAAGAGCCTGTACGCGAACTGCACTCGCCTGTCAAAACTGTCCACCTGGAACTTTGACAGGCCGTAGACAAACTCCCTGAACCCGATCGTGCCGCCGTTATCGAGGTCGATGATGCGCACCAGCCTGTGCGTGTACACGTCCGATTTCAGACCGAATATGGACACGAACCCGTCGTGGCTCAGCTGTCCCTCGTCGTCCGGGCTCCCCTCCAGGAAGAACTCGTGCAGGCGGATCAGCGCGTCGGTGGTCTTCCTGTCGTGGCCCTTGCGGTTGGAGAAGAACGTGAAGGAGTTATTGCGTCGCAGCGCGGTGCTGAAGTCTTCGACGTTGTAGAACTTCTTGCTGTTCTTGATGTGCACCGGGGCGCACCCCAGCAGGTGGCTGGTGTGGTTCCCCATTTGGTGTCGGGATCAGATGCAGGTTTTCCGGTGTCGAACAACCACGCGTCGCCGGGTGATTCGAGGTATCAGATGCGATTCATCGCGCGGGTTTTGACGTATCGAGCGTCGTGGGAAGGTTGGTGTAGGTGGGCTATTCAAACCCTCCGCGCGAGCTAGGTGTGCCGTGAGGTGTGCGCGCTCCTTCCCCGTTGTCAGCCTGATTTCCGACCATTCGCCGCGAGAAATCAACAACGACGGAACCGAGGCCAATGATTTTACGCGTAGGTTCCCACAAGCCAACGCGTGCGTTGCATCGGTAGATGTCCTTCGCTCGCATCGCAGCCTCCGCTCTCGCCGTCCGCGTCAGCAGCTCCGCGACCGCATCCGCTCGCCACCCCTCGCTCCGCGCCGTCGCCCCCGCGTCGCGCTTTACCAAACCCACCCAAACTCTGGCCAGATCGGTGACGACGATGGCAGCCGCGGGCGACGAGAAGACCGCCGCGATCGAGGCGCACCTCAAGGGCATGGCCAACAGCAGCGAAGCCACCATCTTCGATAAGATCATCGCCAAGGAGATTCCCAGCGACATCATCTACGAGGATAACCTGTGCCTGGCGTTCCGGGACATCGCGCCCCAGGCAAAGACCCACTTTTTGGTCATCCCCAAGATCCGCAGCGGCCTGACGCAGCTCAGCAAGGCGGAGGAGGGTCACAAAGAGCTCCTCGGCCACCTCCTGTACACCGCGCAGAAGGTCGCGAAGCAGGAGAAGCTGGACCAGGGGTTCAGGGTCGTCATCAACGACGGCGTTGAGGGATGCCAGAGCGTCTACCACCTGCACATCCATGTCGTCGGCGGCCAGCAGCTCTCGTGGCCACCCGGATGCTGACAGGAGCGCGACGACGATGTAAGAGAGTTTAGCACGACAGTAATGCGATATTCAAGAT
>Ga0115551_1002808_pt1 | contig 10475 bp, 13 predicted proteins | sample COGITO_mtgs_1103_FD_87179 | JGI IMG/M metagenome (GOLD analysis project Ga0115551, IMG submission 87179) | Pelagic marine microbial communities from North Sea - COGITO_mtgs_110321 | ecosystem: Environmental > Aquatic > Marine > Epipelagic | place: Germany:Helgoland, sampling site Kabeltonne... | reverse complement strand
CGGGTTGCTACGAGGGCGCTACGCGAACAGCGCTTTTACATCGACATCGACTATTTCTTCGGCTTGAAATTCGAGCAATTCGCCGCTGCCAAAATTAAATTTCCGTGCAACCAGCACATCCGGAAATTGTTCGATGCGGACGTTGTTTAGATTAACGCTTTCGTTATAAAACTCGCGGCGGTCCGCGATGCTGTCTTCCAGCGCAGTAATCCGCGATTGCAGGCGTTGGAAGGATTCGTTGGCTTTAAGATCGGGGTAGGCTTCGGCCACTGCGAACAAGTTGCCTAGGCCCATGCGCATTTGCGTTTCGGCCTTGCCGACTCCTTTTACATCGCCGCCTTGGCGAGCCTTTTCGGCATCGGCGCGCGCCTGCATCACCTTTTCCAACGCGTCTTTTTCATACTCCATGTATTGCTTGCAGGTTTCCACCAGCTTGGGCAATTCATCGTGGCGCTGTTTTAGCAACACATCGATATTGCTCCAGGCCTTGGCCATGGCGTGTTTCAAACGCACCAGATTGTTGTAGATGAATACCGCGTACACGGCCAAACCAAGCAGACAGCCGAGCACAATGAACCAGATGATCGAGCTATTCATAATGTTACCCCCCGTTGTTTCTGCCTCAAGTTTATCACTCGGATAACAGTTGCGCCGTAGGCGGTAAGCTACAATGCGGGACAGTTTTTCGGTCAGGACGCGTTATGGATAAGAAATTCGACTTTATTGTTATTGGCGGCGGCAGTGGTGGTGTCGCTACCGGGCGCCGGGCCGCCCAACATGGCGCCAAGGTTTTGCTAATCGAAGAGGGCCGTCTCGGCGGCACCTGCGTGAACGTTGGCTGCGTGCCTAAAAAAATAATGTGGCACGCGGCGCAGTTAATGCATGGCTTTAGTGACGCCGAAGACTATGGTTTTGAAGCCGCCAAGCCACTGCATGACTGGGGCAAACTCGTGGCGCGGCGCGAGAAGTACATTCGCCGGCTGAACGGAATTTATGGCAGCAATCTGGATAAGGCTGGGATAGAAGTAATCGCCGGCCAAGCCTCCATGTTGGACGGCAAACGCGTGCAGGTAGGAGACGACATCTACAGCGCCGAACATATTTTAATTGCCAGCGGCGGGCATCCGAGCTGGCCAGAAATACCGGGCGCCGCCCTGGGTACCGATTCTGACGGTTTCTTCGCACTCGAAAGCCGCCCTGAGTCGGTCGCAATTGTCGGCAGCGGCTACATCGCGGTGGAATTGGCTGGCGTTCTAAAATCGCTCGGCACACAGGTCACGCTGTTATTACGCAAAGCGCATGTAGTTAAGGCTTTTGATGACATGCTCGGCGATTGCCTGCTGGAGCATTTGCAGAAATCCGGCATCGACGTGGTTACTAATACCCAAGTCGAAAAACTTACCGAGGCTGAGTCCGGCGTGCGCGCCGAGTTCGATACCGATCGCGATGCGCAGACGTTCGATAGCTTAATCTGGGCCATCGGCCGCAGCCCGAACACCCACGGCCTGAACCTGGAAATTGCTGGGATTGATGTCGACGCCAAGGGGTATGTCGAAGCTGATAAATACCAAAATACGAATGTTGCCGGCATTTACGCGGTCGGCGATGTTACCGGCCGTATCGAATTAACCCCAGTCGCCATTGCCGCCGGTCGGCGCTTGGCAGACCGCGTCTTCGGCGGCATGGCCGATCGTCATTTGGATTACGAAAACGTGCCTACCGTGGTGTTTACACATCCGCCGATTGGCACGGTCGGGCTTAGCGAGGCCGCAGCCCGCAAAAAATTCGGCGACGAAGAAGTTAAGGTGTATACCAGCCACTTTACCTCGCTGTATTACGGCGTGCTCGAGCATAAGTCACCCACCGATATGAAGCTGGTGTGTGTGGGTAAAGAGGAAAAAGTAGTCGGTGCATATAATCGGGGAGGGCGCAGACGAAATGCTGCAAGGCTTCGCCGTGGCCGTGCGTATAGGGGCGACCAAGCAAGACTTCGACGATACTGTCGCTATCCACCCGACCAGTGCCGAAGAACTGGTCACCATGACTTAATGCCTTTCCGTACAAAAAATATTTGAGAAGAACACATGAATAAAGGTCAATCGATTTTGTCCGTTATGCGGGGTTTAGCGATGCTGGCAGGTCTGTTTACACTCGCCGGTTGCAGCGGCCAAGCACTGGTAAATGGTCTGACGCCCTCCTGGGGCTATGAGCTAACCCGTGATATAGCCTATGGTGATGAGCAGCGGCAAAAACTCGATGTTTATGTGCCCAAGGACAAGGCCGACCAAGCCCCGGTAGTCGTGTATTTCTATGGCGGGCGCTGGGAGGAAGGCAGTAAAGAGCAATATAAATTCTTGGCGCAGGCGATGACCTCACGTGGTTATATTGCCGTTGTCGCAGATTATCGTTTATATCCGCAGGTAAAATTCCCCACGTTTGTAGAAGACGGCGCGCAAGCTGTGGCCTGGGCCCGCACCCATGCTTCGGAATACGGCGGCGACCCCGGAAAATTGGTGGTTATGGGGCACTCTGCGGGCGCACATATCGCGGCTATGTTGGCGATGAATGGCGAATATTTGCAGGCAGTGGGCGGTAGCCGTGCGTGGCTGGCCGGTATGGTTGGCTTGGCCGGCCCCTATGATTTTTTGCCGCTAAAAGCCGCGGACTTAAAGGATATGTTCGGCCCGCCCGAGCGCTATCCGCTATCGCAGCCCATAAATTATGTAGATGGCAAAAACCCGCCATTACTACTACTGCACGGTTTAGGTGATGAAACGGTATTCCCCAAAAACACCCGCAATCTAGCCAAGGCAGTTGCCGAAAAAAACGGACCAGTCGCGATCAAACTCTACCCGGACATCGGACATATAAAACTGGTAGCCAACCTGGCTGCACCATTACGTTTTATGGGCGAGCAACTGGATGATATCTCAGGCTTTATAGACGAGATAACCAGTAACGATTGATAGCAGAATGATTTTAAGTGGCGCGGTTAATAGATGCGCTATGGTATTCTTGCTGCGCATTGATTAATGCGTTCTGCAGCGAACGCATGATTCAGCTACTTACGATGGGGCGTGAGTAGGACAGGCGAATATGGATAAACCTGTAAGGGTTTAAAAAACGAGGGAATTGTAAGGCTAAGGGCAGTCAGCCTATGACTAGTCCTTTATTAATATTCAAGGAGATTAAAATGAAATCATTAAGAATGCGTCAATACTTGGCGCCCCTGGCTGCTTTAGCTTACCTCTGCTCGTTCATGATTATGCCGGTTGCGAACGCCAGCGTGATTGGCACCCAAGTCATGATGGAGCGCGATGCTCATCAAGCCAAGGTTGCACACGTGCAGCAACTGTTGTCTGACGCAACCGTAGAAGAACAAATGATAGCGTTAGGTGTAGATCCGGCGGATGCCAAGCAACGTGTTGCCAGCTTAACCGATGCCGAATTGAGCCAGATTGAAGGCCATTTAGACACACTGCCTGCCGGTGGCAGCGTGCTGGTTATTATCGGTGCGGTCTTTTTGGTATTGCTAATATTAGAACTTGTTGGCGTGATTAATATCTTTAATCGCGTGTAGGCTGGAATTACCGATTCATCAAGGGCGGCGGAGTAATCCGTCGCCCTTTTTTAGTACGCGCAAAAACTATGCGAAAGATACTCATATTAGGTTGCCTATTGCTGAGCGCCTGCGCTACAGGGCCGACAGTAATTAGCGAATACCTGCCATCAGATCCATCTCAGGAATCTGGCGCTGTGGAATGGGTCGATACCCCATTTATCGCCCAGGAACTATACCAGTGCGGTCCCGCATCGCTGGCGATGTTGCTACAAGACAGTGGCGTAGATGTTAGCGCACAGGCATTAGTGCCCCGTGTTTATATCCCCAAGCTAAAAGGTAGTTTGCAGGCGGAAATGATCGCCGCCACGCGTGACTTTGAGCGCCTGCCTTACCAAATTGCGCCCACTCTGGATGCGTTGCTAACGGAATTGCGCCTCGGCCGGCCGGTACTCGTGCTGCAAAATCTAGGTTGGGACTTTTACCCGGTTTGGCACTATGCAGTTGTGATTGGCTACCTGCCGCAAGCAGACCAAATTGTTCTGCGCTCAGGCACGACCCGCCGCAAATTAAAGTCTACAGAAAGCTTTCTAGATGATTGGGGCAAGGCGGAGAACTGGGGCCTATTGGCATTGCTGCCCGGCACACTGCCCGCCGATGTTTCTGCAACACGCTATCTAAAAGCCACGGCCGGAATAGAAGCTGCTGGCAAAACCGATGCCGCCGCTTTGGCTTATTCTTCGGCCACCAATCGTTGGCCAAAAGAGCCTGCAGCGTGGCTGGGCTTGGGCAATGCGAAATACCTGCAAAAAGATTTGCCGGGCGCCGAGCGCAGTTATCGGCAAGCGCTTGATTATTCGGGAAACAACCCAGTAATTCGGAATAATCTGGCACAGGTTCTGGCCGAACAAGGCTGCAAGGATGCCGCGTTCCGTCAGCTTAAACTGGCGCTGGATGATGCGCCCAAGGATTTGGATCAGGCGTTATTAAGTACCCGGCAGGAAATCCAGGCAATGTCGGTTAGGCCAGCTATCTGTTCGCGGGATTAGTTTTGTTTTAATGCTTTCAATGCCGCGGAAAATCCGCGTAAATCTATGGGGATTTGTACTGGCTGTTGACGCGTATTGAAAGTGGTAATGATTAGTTGCTGGCCGGATTTAAGCGTCTCAACCATATCTGGCTGTAGGCGCAATGTGGTTTGACAGCCGGCCGGAGCGCAGACTTGCACCGGAAATTGTTGGCCCTCGCCCTCGTCTACAGTAAGTACAATCCCGTTTGTGAGCCATAAACCCAAGGGTAAGCGGATTACGGTTACCGGCGTATCTTCCCCCGGCGCATAGCCCACGCTCATGCGCACGGCTTTCTTATTTTCGCCGTCTTGTTCTACGACTAGTTCTTGGAATATATGGCAAGCCTCTGCGCCGCCTTCTTCATCGCGCTCTTCGTCACTTACGCATTGCGCCGACCACTGCTTAAATTGCTCTCCGGATTTCACCGCGAAGGCGGGTGCTGTAGTCATGATAAGTGCGCAAATCCAAATGAGACCTAACTTTCGCATACCGATTACCTAAGCCGAATAATTTCCTCAATCTTGGCATAACACGCACGCCACGCATAATGTCTGCGTGCTAAAATGCCGACCGAATCGCCGCAACGAAAAACCTTATGCAAAGTAAATTGGTATTGCTCCGGCACGGCCAGAGCCAATGGAATCTCGATAATCGCTTCACCGGCTGGGTCGATGTAGACCTAACCGAAAAAGGCATCGCCGAAGCCGCCGAAGCCGGGCGTTTAATGGCCGCCGAAGGTCTGCAATTCGATCAGGCACATACATCCCTGCTAAAGCGTGCGATTCGCACCCTGTGGTTAAGCCTGGAGCAACTCGATCAGGTGTGGTTGCCTGTGCAACGTTCCTGGCGTTTGAACGAGCGTCACTATGGCGGATTGCAGGGGCTGAACAAGGCCGAAACCACTGCCAAGCATGGCGAGGAGCAAGTACATATTTGGCGTCGCAGTTACGATATTCCGCCGCCTGCTATGCCCATGGATGACCCCGACCATCCAAGTCACGACCGCCGCTACGCGCATCTCGATCCGGCAGCGCTGCCAGCCACAGAATCCTTGGCGCTCACTTTGGAGCGTGTGCTGCCGTATTGGCACGATGCGGTTGCCCCTGCGCTTAAAGCAGGTAAGACGGTACTAATTACTGCCCACGGCAATAGCCTGCGCGCGCTGGTTAAATACCTGGAGAATGTGCCGGATGACGAAATTACCAGCCTGAATATTCCCACCGGTATCCCGCGTCTTTACACATTGGACTCGAACTTGAGACCGATTGATTCGCGCTATTTGGGCGATGCCGAAGCGGCGGAAAAGGCCGCCGAAGCGGTGGCGAATCAAAGTAAAGCCTAACGGCTTCTACACGACTTCTACATAAACGGGGCATCTACTTGTGGAGTTGCCACGTGGGTTTGCTGCTGTCTGTAATGATTTGATTATTAAGTAGCCACAGTCGAGCATCGTCTGCGTCTTGGTTGAACCAAGCCTGCGCACTTCCCAGGCGGAAGCTATAGCCCCAGGCATCCATGTCCGCAAACATGCGTGCGCGGCCCATTCCAGGCAGGTAATCGGCCAGCAGTATCTGTAGATAACAGACTGCGTTTTCCTCGTCATAATCGCCACCGGCGTTGGTATCTAAACCACTGCGCCGATCTGCTGTCATACAGACGTAATGACAGGCCTCGTGCAAGACCGAATGCATGGGTGTGTCGTCGCGGGCGTAGAGTGTATCGGCTACCAAACCGGCCTCTTCGTCGCCCCAGAAACTTCCGGGTATCGGTTGTTGTTCGTCGACACCAATCAGCTTTAAGCCATAGCGCCTGAGCAGTTCGGTTGGTTCGCCTAAACCGCTGTCCGAGAGTCTATATACCAAGGGGTGTTGGGGCTTTTCGAGTTCGCGCTGCATAAGCCGAGCAGTGTAGGCTGTACATAAACCTAGTCAATAGATTGGACGAGAGTAATGAAGAGAAATGTATTTTTAATCGTGCTATTAAGCGCCTTTCTAGCTGCCTGCGGGCAAGCCGATACACCAGCCGACAGCAAGGCGCAGAATTCGCCTGCAGCTGAGCGTGTTCTGGCTGCCTACCGTCTGCGCGGCATGCTAGAGCAGGCCGCGCCAATAATTGGTGATGCGTTGTCGGCCAACCTACCCGCAGCGGTTAGCAAGCAACAACGCGATCAATTGCTGGAAGCGGTTGATGAGGCCTACGCGCCAGGTAAGTTGCTGGCCAAGGTGAGTCAAAATCTTACGCAAGCCGCGAAAAGCGCGAACAATACGGCCTATTTAACCGAAGCGGCAAAAGCGCTGGAATCGGACTTGGCCCAACGCATGGTGAGCTTGGACGAGGCGGCCGCAACCAACGAATTTGCGGATGATTTTGCCAAATTCCTGGAAGAGCCGGTTGCTGAGGGCTCGGACGAACGTATGCAAAGCATGCAGGCCTTGGCTGAAGATTTAAACTTGGTCGAGCTGCAAATTGTCTTCAATGTTGGCATGTTGCGGGGCATGATCGAAGCACGCAACGCCGCATCTCCAGAAGACTATTCCATGTCGCAAGAAAGCGCTGACACGATGGTTACGCAAACCCGGGAAGGGTTGCAGGGGCACTTGAATGAACAAATCCCCGTAATGCTGTTTTTCGCCTACCGCGAGGTCGAGGACGGCAAAATATCTGAATATAAAGAGCTGCAGAACAGCGAAGCTGTGCGCTGGACAAACGAGGCTATGGTTAAAGCCTTGGGCCATGCCTTTGCGGAAGCCGCAAAATCGGTACCGAAAAGGTATAACGAACTGGCCGCGAACGAGAGTACTTAGAATATTTTCGGCTAGATCATCCGTTCGCATACACATTTTGTAGAGCTAGTATGGAAACATCTTTCACTAATCCCAGTGACTCACAGGTTCGCGATTTGCTCAAGCGTATTAAGCGCATCGCCGTGGTCGGGCTGTCCACTAGCGAAGACCGGCCCAGCCACGGTGTTGCAAAATCGCTTATAAAATTTGGATATGAAGTTGTTCCCGTCAATCCGGGCCATGACGAAATACTAGGTTTTAAAAGCCATAGCTCGCTAGGGCAGCTGCCAACTGGAATAGACTTGGTCGATGTATTTCGCGCACCTGAACACGTGCCCGAAATTGTTGACCAATGCATTGCCTTAAAGATGCCCGCACTTTGGCTGCAAGAGGGCGTGATACACGAGCAGGCGGCGCAACGCGCGCTAGATGCCGGTATGTTCGTGGTAATGGATCGCTGTATATATAAGGAATATAAGCGGCTGATCTAGTCGGAAGAAGTGCAGGCAAAGGCCCACTTTCGCCACGTATATACGGCCAACAACCCCAAGAAGTTTTTGTGACGGATGTTGACAATCATCAATGAGGCCACTATGATGCGATGCAACAAATGGTGCAACGCAGCAAACGCAGCATTTGGATTTATCACAATCAAGCACAGCAAAGCTGTACGGAGCACAACAAATGGCGATCCAAGACATTATTAAAGACGTACGTGCACGCGTTGAAACCGCGAGCAAACAATATCAAGACGCATTCTTTGCAACCGTTGAAGTCAACAAAAAGGCTTTAAACGTAGTTAGCAATAATGCTCGTAGCTTGGCCAAAACCGAAGTCGGCGCCGCCAAGAATCTGTTCGCAGCGGCGCAAGCCAGCTTCGACAAAGCACGTAAAGATGGCGTTCGCCAAATTGCGAACAAGCCTTCAGATTACGTACCGAACGGTCGCGACCAAGTCGTAGCCGCCTACAAGCAAACCATCGAATTGTTGGTTAAAACCGGCAACGAGCTAAGCGACGTAGTAACCAAGGGTTACAAAACCGTAATTGGCAAACTCAACGGCAAGAAGGCTGCCCCGAAGAAGGCCCCGGCCAAGAAAGCGGCCGCTAAGAAAACCGCCGCCAAGAAGCCTGCGGCCCGTAAAACTGCTGCCAAGCGCACCACCAGCGCGACCAGCAAAGCCAGCAATGGCACAGCAACTGCTTCGTAAAACAAGCACGCCGCTGTAGTAAAGCGGCCCGGCAGGTACGACCTGCCGGGCCGTTTTTTTTGCTTAAGTGCTTAGTAAATCTTTCCGTATTAGTAAAGGAACACTTCAGTATGCAAGCTGTTAAGCAGGAATTATCCGTATTTTGGAGCAGTCTCCGACGCGGTTTCGATCTATTGGTAGAGCACAAAGCAGATGCTGTACGTACGCTGATAGATGCGCTGCACGAGCGCGCGACAATTGCCGGACAAGCTGGAGATATACGTACCCTGGTGCGCGACCAGTTAGAAATGCTGGAAAATAGTAGGGAGCAACTACGCACCCATAGGCGTGGTCTTGTCGCGATCGCGCAGCGGTGGCGCAGAGACCGCCGTGCGGGTGCTGTATAACCGGGAGCGGCGCGTCTAGGACGGCCCTTTCACTAGACTATTCTTTTTTACTACTGCGCCGGGTGGCTTTTTTCTTCTGTGTGGGTTCGGTCTCTTCTTCGTCATCGTCCAAACCGGTTTTGCCCGCCGCCATCGACAAGAAGCGTTGTAAAGTTTTGTTGCCCCAAGTGGTCGTTTCCCGAAGCAGGTCGGCTGGGTCGAAGCTTTCCGCGCCTTTGGATACCCGGCCGCGCACGTAGGCGATCATATCCTCTTGTAAGCCTGCTACATCTGGTAAGCCCAGGAACTGTCTTAGTTCTGCGGGCGTTACGTCTATTTCTATCTTTATCTGCAACGTTCGACTCCTTCTAGTCCGATATCCTGCGGTATAGGCTCAAGTCTGGACCGCTTTTTTAATCAGCGCAATTAGCTAGCTGCCGCATTGTGAAAAATGCTTGGGTCTTAGCGCAGAAAATCTGTTCGATTAAACGAACGGTTAGTGTGTGAATTCTAAAGGCCTTTGGATTATCCTGGGCTTTAAAAAAGCGTCTTATAATCAGTCGCTTAATGGCGTAAGAATATTCTTACGCCATGACTGTCTGATTCCTTATACGGATGCGCGGCGAAGTAGCCGATATTGACTATGTCGATGAGCAATAATATTTGTTATTAAGGCCGCCGATAAAAAATTTAGCCTAAAATTTTACACATAAAAGAGAAGGAGAACTCCATAATGAATCGCATAGCAATAACGGCCTGTATGGCGATAGGCCTCGCTGCCCCCGCTGCGTCCGCGCAAGATGCATTAAGTGTCCTAGGCACGCTGGATGGTGCAGTAGCCAATCTGTCCGCAACTTCCGTATCCCTGGTAGGGGCGAATGCGGGAGCCACAACAATAAATTTGACCAACACTGTTAATGGCTTGACGACTGGCTTAGCAGCTGGAACACCGGGCGCCCCATTTGCTGCAAGTGGTGTGGACTTATCAAACATCCTAGTTTCGCAGTCAACCACAGTAACAAATATTTTGGATACCCAAGCCGCACCGGTTAGGGATCTCACTCAACCCTTCGCAGATGCCTTTGTGGCCAATACCGCCGTAATTCGCGACGGTATCCCATTGGCTGACGGCATTATTGCTATCGGCAATTCCGATGGTGGTTTCCAAGGTCTCCTCGTTGGGTCCGATATTCCGGTACTCAGCGACTTGGTAGCTGGATTCCCCGCAGTACCTGGCTTTAGTGGCGGTGGTGGCGGTCTTTCCGCTGATGCCATCACACTACCGCTCGATGCGTTAGATCCCGCAACCTTAACGGGCTTACTCGGTGGTGGTGACCTTCCGGGGTTAGACTCTTTGCCAGGACTTCCTGGTGCTGATGCTCTTCCAGGGTTGGATGCTCTTCCAGGTGCTGATGCATTACCTCTTGACGCGTTAGATCCATCGATCGTAACCGGCTTGTTGAGTGGCGGCGTACCTGCACTACCTGGT
>Ga0115551_1002801_pt1 | contig 10490 bp, 10 predicted proteins | sample COGITO_mtgs_1103_FD_87179 | JGI IMG/M metagenome (GOLD analysis project Ga0115551, IMG submission 87179) | Pelagic marine microbial communities from North Sea - COGITO_mtgs_110321 | ecosystem: Environmental > Aquatic > Marine > Epipelagic | place: Germany:Helgoland, sampling site Kabeltonne... | reverse complement strand
ATCTATAATGAGTAATGGTATGAGTTCCATTTTCTACATACTCACCAGCATCATTGTAATACCCATAATGATTTGGTATTTGTCTCGTTACCAAAGCATCTTCATAATTCCTTGTTTCAATCGTTGTATTTTCAATCATTTCGTTTTCCTTTATCATTATCATAACACTATAATATACAAATACTATTTGTAAATGTCAAGTCTTTTTTTAATTAATTTTCGTCGTCTGTGTGGTTATCTCTTTCATAAACTTCTTCTTCGCAATCATCACAAAGGAAAAAGCCGTCTATTTCAACACCACACTCTTCACATATTATTTCATCAATCATACTATAATATACAATGAATAAATGACAATGTCAAGTAAAAACTTCTAAAAAACTTCTAAAAAGATATGTCTATAACACAACACTTTTTTTAATTTCCTTATATTTATTACTGAGTTAAATTATAGGAGAAATAAAGTGGCATTAGTAGACCCAAACGATATATTTTTTACACCATTTGAACCTAAACTAAAAAATAGGTTTATTATGAATATAGACGGAATTCCAGCGTTTTTAGTTAAAACAATGGCAAGACCAGCAGTTCAATTTGAAACCGTAACACTTGACCATATCAATACAAAAAGATATGTTAAGGGTAAGGCAACTTGGCAACCTATTAGTATCACTTTATATGACCCAATCGTTCCATCAGGAGCACAATCAGTAATAGAGTGGATTAGATTACATCACGAGTCAGTAACAGGTCGTGACGGATATTCTGATTTCTACAAAAAAGATATTACATTTAATGTATTGGGTCCAGTAGGAGATAAAGTAGAAGAGTGGACATTAAAAGGAGCATTCATCACAGAAGCAAACTTTAATGAATTAGATTTCGCATCATCAGAAGTAGCAGATATCGCACTTACTCTACAATATGACTACGCAGTATTACAATTCTAAGGAGAAAAGTTATGTGGGCAATATTTAAAGACAATAATGAATACAACGAGAAATCAATAATTGGTTTCGGTGCATTCACAGTAATGGTCTTATTTGCATTTGCAGATGTTGTTACCGGACTTATGGGTAAAGATTTAGTTATCAATGATGTGGTATACAATTCTTTCCTATTCACTACATTAGGTAGTTTCGGTATCGCAGGTGCAGAAAAAGTTTTAAAAAAATAAGTTATTAATTCTTAATTAACCAAGGAGTAAAAATGGCTGAGAATCAGTATGGATTTCCTACTGAAGTTCTATCTTTACCTTCAAAGGGATTATTGTATCCCGAAGATAGTCCTTTGCGTAGTGGAACAATCGATGTAAAATATATGACAGCAAAAGAAGAAGATATATTGACATCTCAAAACCTTATTACACAGGGAGTAGTGATTGAAAGATTATTACAAAGTGTTATCGCAACACCAGGAGTAAAGTTAGATGACTTACTAATCGGTGATAAAAACGCACTAATGGTTGGAACTCGTGTTTTAGGATACGGACAAAACTATGATGTGATGATTATGGACCCAGAAACAGGTGAGGAAGTAGAAACCGTAATCGATTTAAGTAAATTAGACCACAAGAAAATTGATGAATCATTATTAACTAATGGTAATAATTTTGAATATGAATTACCAAATTCAAAAAGAAAAATTGGTTTTAAACTTCTAACTCATAAAGATGAGATGGAAATTAATGAAATACTTAAATCATTAGAAAAAGCAGAAAAAATAACTGGTGTCTCAAGTGAAGTAACAACCAGATTAAAATATCAAATAACATCTATTGATGAAAACACAGAACAAAAAACAATTGATAATTTCGTTGATAATGAATTTTTAGCAATCGACGCAAGAGAATATCGTAAATATGTTCAGACTATCACACCAGACATAGATTTAACTTTTAATTATACAAGTGGGAACGGAAATACATCTCAGGTCGGAATTCCTTTAGGGATTGACTTTTTTTGGCCAGCCGCCGGAGAATAGGGCGGCCATACACGAAGAACTCTTCAACATAGCATACTATGGAAATGGGTTCAATCACACTGAACTTTACAATATGCCTTTACCGCTTCGTAGGTTTTATGCGGATAAATTAATAAAAGCAAAAGAAACCGAACAAAAACAATACGATGACGCGGTAAGACAATCTAACGACCCACGGATTAAAAATTAAATTTTTTGATATTTATTACTAAATAAATGGGATTAATCTATGGCAAACTTTAAAGTTAAAAACAAAAAAATCATACCAGAATTCGTTGGTTCACTAATGAAAGCGATTGCTCGTAGAGGAGCATCTAAAACTCTTAAATCATTAGAAAGAGACCCAGTAATAAAAAAGTCATTTGATAGAATTAGACAAATCGACAAAGACTTACAGGTTCATATCGCTAAAAAATCAAAGGAAGACCCAGACTTCAAAAAAAGATTTAATGCAACAAAAGATGCTATAAGAAATTTATAATCCTTTTTTAATAAACACACAATCAACATATGGCAAAAAAGAAATCAAAAAAGCAGATAGAGCAAATTACTATAAATGAATTGATAAATGAAGAATTATCAACCAGGACCGATTCACTAAAAATTCTTGATAAGGAATTTGGAGTTCTGGATGACATTAGTAATTTATTCAATGAAAATATAAAAGCAAACAAAAAACAAGCAGATGTCCTTGGTGATATTGTTGATGCTACAAAATCAGTTTTAGAAAATAATGCTGACATCACTGATGAAACAATGACCCACGTTGACTTACATAAATTAGAAAGAAAGTTGATTCGTGAAGGTGTTCGAGATACTGGTCAAATAATTTCCAAATTAAAAGAAAAACAAAACATTCAAATTCAAACCAATAGAATCGTTAATAGACAAGCAGGAATATATAAATCTATTGGTGATACAACAGAAAATTTAGTTAAACAAATACCACTCATAGGTGGATTTTTATCTGATGCTCTTGGTATCACGGGAATTGGTGATGAGTTGTCTAATGCGTTTAGAACTGCATTTACTCAACAAAAAGGTGAAAGTGTGGGATTCGGTAAAGCCGCAGGTGCAGAATTTGCGGGTGGTTTTGGAGTATCATTATTACAAACGGCAAGAAGCAAAAACAGCGGTGGTGGTAGTATCGTTCAATCTCAAAGATTTTTAAGATTATTGATTAAAAATGCAGTAGTAGCTGGTGCAACGGGTGGATTAATACTTGCATTTACAGGTGGTGTTCAATCTATGACTATATTCGATAAATTAAAACGACTTGTTTTTGGAGGTGCATTTGAAGGTTTAAATCAAGCATTTGGAAACTTAGATAAATCTCGAGGTTTTCAAGGGTTTTTAAATTTATCAAGATTACGAGGATTAAAATTCAGATTTGGTATCGACCAAGGTGAAGCAGCTAAAATATTACGAGCACAAACTGAACTTTCAGGACTTAGTGATAACCAAGCACTTAACATTCAAAAAAATATAGCAAATTTCGCAAGACTACGAGGAGTTATACCAAAAGATGTTATAAAAGATATCGCAGATAATACTAAATTGTTTGCAGAATTTGCAAAAGATGGTGGACAAAATATTGGATTGGCAGCCGTAGAAGCCAAAAGATTAGGTTTATCATTAGATACGGTCGCAAGTATATCGGATAGCTTATTAGATTTTCAAACAAGTATTGAAGCAGAATTACAAGCATCATTATTGATAGGTAGACAATTAAATTTAAATAAAGCAAGAGAATTAGCACTTTCAGGAGATTTAGCAGGTGTTCAACGAGAGATTGTGAAACAAATAGGTTCAGAAGCAGAACTCAATAAATTAAATGTGATTCAAAGAAGAAAGTTAGCAACAGCATTAGGTATTACGGTTGCTCAATTAAATAAATTGGCAGGTGGTGAAGTTGAATTTGCGTCAAGTGATATTGATAGAAATACTATGGCACTAAATAGACTATCAACTATAATGGGTGGAGCAGCTATAGCAGGTATAGGTGCAAGAGCTACAAGACCAGGTGCTGGAGCAGGTGTATTGACAAGTTTAATGGGTTCACAAATTGTAGGTGCAAAAACTGCTGGTGGAATTATAAAGGCTGGAAGATTCGTTTTGGGAGGAGCAGGAGTAATCGGATTACTTGTAACATTAGTTTCAGTCGGAAAACTAATTGCTGACCAACAAAATAAAGGTAATGATAACGCATCCGATTTTTACAAAGGTCAAGGTGGTAATAATTTTCAACCATTTATGGGTTCAGGAGCATTAGAATAATATGGCATTAATAGATAAATTATTCAATTTAGAAGATACATCAGTATTTAAAAAGAACTACCAAAAAGTTGGTGGAACTAATACTGAATTAGGAGAGTTCCAAGTAAAACAAGGAGACAACACTGGTCGTGATTCTAAATTAACTGAAAAGAAATCAGACTTGCAATTAAAAGAAGAACCACCAAGAAGTTTACCACCAGAAATCAAAGGAAGACAACAAGCGTTAGAAGCAGTTGGAGATGTGGGATTTGGTAAGACCGCATTATTCATAGGAAAACAAACTGCTTTACACACACTAAATCCAAGTAGTAATACAAGAGCTTACAATCCAGCATCATTAGTGAAGAACTTAGCAGTTCCTTCTAAAAACTTTGTCGATACTGGAGATTTACCAATTGGGGTCGGAGATTTGTTTGGTCCAACAGGTTATGACAAAAACCCAGTTGATGCCGTCAAACAAGTAGATATTAAAAAATCCGGAACAACATTTTTAGGAATAAATAAATTTAACGGAGAGGATAATAGACCATCAAAAAGATTACAAATCCAAATCAACGAAGAACCAATTAGTTACGGATTAAAAGGAGAATTAGAAGTTGTTGATAATGATAACGATACAAAAGGTTTGCCAGATGATTTTATAAAATTTCACATTAAAGATGTCATTAGTAATAAAATGATTCAATTTCCAGCATACTTAGCAGACATCACGGATAACTCATCAGCAGAATATAGTCCAACACGATACATAGGTAGAGCAGACCAAGTATATGTTTATTCCGGATATACGAGAAACATTGGTTTTGGATTTAGAGTTGCTGCATTATCTCGTGGTGATATACATATGATGTGGAAAAAAATAGACCACTTAAAAAGATTAGCACTACCACAATACAGCACTGAAGTTTTTGATGATAATGAACCAAGAATGAAAGCACCTTATGTGGAGTTAACTATTGGTGATTTATATAAAAAACAATTAGGATTTTTCTCAGGTATCAATGTAACGATACCACAGACTTCAAACTGGGAAACAAAAGACGGACATCAATTAACTCATTTATGTGATGTATCATTAGAGTTCACATACATAGGTAGACAAGTTCCTTCACTTGATACAAAACAATATGATTATTACGACTTCCCTGAAAAACCAACTCAGAAAGAAATCAAAGATACACAGGTAGGAGTAGTTGAAGTAGGACCAATCTCAGTGGCAGAACAAGGAACAACACTTAGAAATAATTTTATATATGGAACTGACGGGAAAGTTTTAAATGTAGCGAAGGACCCATTAACATAATATGAAAAGATACAATAAAACATTCATCATACAGGACAAAAACAAACAGAGATATTTATCTACTGAAGACTACCCAACATTTACAAAAAAAGATACTGATGTTATTATAGTTGGTAAATATGGACTTCGTATGGATAATCTCGCTAATCGTTATTATGGTTCACCAGATATGTGGTGGATTATTGCACGAGCAAATCCTGAATTATTTGACGGTGGTTTATCTTTAAAACCAGGTAAAGAATATAGAATACCAACAGACTTATCAGAAACAGGAGAAGAGTTCATCACAGGTGGTGGACAAGTTGGAAGTGTGTCCGGAGGATACTAATGAGTTTCTTCAGAACCCACATAAATAAAACCATTCAAGAAGAATTATTCAATCGTATTGATTCTATAAATTTTGAAAAAAAAGTTGAAGGTGCATTAGACCCAGTAGAATCTATTGATAATGGGTTCATTAAATCTTGTTGGGCTAGAGCCTCGGTTGTATTGGGTAATGGTGATGTTTTCTCTTTAAATTCAAACCTTGAAAATGAAACACCAATAACTGAACCATTGAATGTCAAAGGTGGTAATTATCATCGTGGTAAACCAGGAATAACATCTATAAGTTCTACTTTCAAAGAATACTTTTTAAAACAAGCAACAATTAATTTCTATGTTCCAAATTCTAATGAGGTTACCGGAGGTAGTAGCCAAGACCCAGAACGAGAATATTTATTTGACGACTTTAAAGAAAAATACTTAAAGTTCGGTAGATATATGTTAGTAGAATTTGGATGGACCAGTCCAAAAAATGCTACATTACCAAAAATAGACGCAGAAAATATAATTCAATTCTCAAAAGGTTTACAAGATAGAATATCTGAAACAAGTGGTAATTACAATGCCATTGTTGGTGTAGTTACAAATTACACATTTAGTCAAACTAAAGACGGTTCGTATGAAGGAACAATAGAAATAAGTAGTATGGGAAGAAATATCATAGGTCAAAAACTTCCACTTGCAGAATCAGGTGATACCAGTATAGAAAATGTTGTAGGTTATGTAAATGAGATATTAGCAAATCTTAAAGATTCCGATTCATTGGAAGAGAAAGAAAAAAAGATTTTTAAAAAACTTAGAGATACATATGTAAACTTTCATTCAGTTATGAATAACTTTGATGATGTAGTTGAGAAATATGTCACTACCAAATCAGACGGAAGTTCAAGAGAAGCCGATGGTTATCTATCATCGACCGAAGTGGTTGGGGCACAAGCAGCTGTTTCAGTAGAGGGTAAACGAAATATCTATAATAACAATGGTGCATTTATGTATGAACCATACAAAAAAGATACTGCTGGAAAGGGTGGATATTCAAAGGATAAAGTTATATTAGTATCTTGGGGTTGGTTTGAAGACTTTATTCTAAATAGTTATTTTTCATTTGTTAGTGCAAACGATAAGATATTATTTAAGACAGAATTTTTTAGTGCAGATACTTTACAAGTAAAAGAAAATATCAGGACTTTAAATTCAAGTGATTTCGAAATTACAGCAGTAAAGGGAGCATTAGGAGAGTTACCAGACCAAACACAACTTCCAGATTTTGTTCACTTTAATAATAGATGTAAAAATCATTCAGAACTATACTCAATAGGGTTTGATAAAATTATTTTACCAGGTCAAACAAAGGCATTCTCAGAAGAGAATGTTAAAACCCAAGGTATAGCAAATGTTAAAGACGAACAATCTATTTTACTTAAAAATTTAATCGACTATACTAATAAAAACCTTTACACATTTAAAGACAAAAATGATGGAAGTTCAGGTGTGATTAGAAATATGTATTTTAATATTGATTACATAAAAGAATCTTTTAAAGATACTCAAAATATAGAGAAATCATTACGAGATTTTTGGAGTAAAGTTTCAAATGACTATGGATATTATTGGAACTTCTCTTTGGTTGAAAATGAAAAAGTTGACGGAAGAATGATGGTTATAGACCAGAATATAGGTAGAGAAGATAGTTCAAACAAACCAGCAAACTATTCCACACCAGATAGTCCAGATAAAATTTTTAAATTTAAAGTTTTTTCTAAAAACTCGATAGTTTCTAATTTAGATTTAACAACCGTAAATTCATCAGAAATGGCCACATTAGCAGTTTATGGTTCAAATGCAAATCTTGAATCCACAAGTGCAGATACTACACAAGGTTATCCAGAACTATCAATGAGAGCACTTTCTATTCTTGATAATCCTGGAGTAAAACCAAATACTACTGATAATATAAAAAGAAGTCAATACTATGATAACATTTTACAAAATATATCTAATCCAGTATATGGTAATTTTTCAGAAAATGAAGGAAGTGTATTTGAAGGAGCCTCAGCGAATTATAATAATGATGGTTCAGTAGCAGTTGAAAATAGAAAACGAAATGGTGGACTTAGATTTGGTCAGATTGAAGAAGTACAAAGAACAGATAAAGAAAATAGAAGAAGACTTCAAGACTTAGATTGGGGAACTGGATATTCTAATGCAAACGAAGAGATAGCCGATACACTATTTTGGTTTAAAGCAGATGATACAAATGTTCAAATATATGGGGGTAATTCACTCACCATAATTCCAGAATTTAAAAGAACAATGTTGTATCGAATAAATAAAGCACCAGGGACAGAATCTAACTATTCAGTCATATTACCAATTGTTCCTATACAATTAAGTTTGACATTACAAGGAATAGGTGGTATAAAAGTGGGTGATTTATTTGGGGTTGATTATCTACCAGAACAATACAGAGAAAATTGTAATTTTTTAGTTGTCAATGTTGAGCATGAAATAACCACTACGGGGTGGACAACAAAATTAGATTCAAGAATGGTTGTAGATATTCCAAAGATGTTAAAAAATAATGATTCAGTTCAAAGGAAAGATATTAACTTTGTATTTGTTGCGGATAACCTTGAAGCAACGAAGAAAAGAATTACTAAATATTATGCGGACCAAGCAAAAACAAGAAAATTTATGAGAGATGCCGAAGATTATATGAAACGACGTGATGAAAGGGGTGGAACTATTGTTGGGTTAGGTTCAATTTCAGGTTCACAAAGACTTGCAGATATAGAAAGTGGGGCAGGATTATATGGAAGTTGGAATAGAAGAGTGGGTGGATATATTAAAAACATTTTTAGTAAAGAATTAGATAAAGATACACCATTAGACCCAGACCCAGAAGGAAACCAAACTTACTAAAAAAATTACATTTTGATTAATTAAATCAATACTTATAATAAATGGTTATAGTAAATACAGATATTCTATTCAACCAACTTAAACAACACATACAATCAAAACCATTTGTATTATTACAAATGTATTCAGATGTTCAAAAGCATCCACAAGAAAATCGTATCAGTTGTTATTGGGTTGATTTTCAATTCGAACAATACATTGTTCCAATTCACCATACAGAAAAGTTTCGTGATAACATAGGTCTAATTGAAACTGAACAAACGATGTATGTTCAAGACTTAAAACAATATCAACACAATACATTAGTATTCGGTAAAGACATTCGTGATATGAATTGGTCTTATTATCAACACACCAATCAACCATATGACTTTGAACAACATCTAACGAACTCACATCATCATTATTATCGTCTACATTATGCTAAACAAAACATAAACGATGTTGTCCCTTTGGTGAAACACGCAGAATACTTTCAACCGATATCAAAAAAATTATATAAACAATACGAACAACACGACCAAACCATATTGGAAACCCTATACGAAATAGAACGAAACGGATTAAAGACTTATGAAAAAATCATATACTCAGAATATAATCCATACACATCAACCGGAAGACCAAGTAATCGTTTCGGTGGATTGAACTTCGCAGCACTAAACAAATCAGACGGAAGTAGAAAACAATTCATCAGTCGTTATAACAATGGAGTATTAGTGGAAATGGACTTTGATGCGTATCACTTACGACTAATTGGTGAAATAATAGGATATAAGTTTCCCAAAGGTTCAGTTCACGAACATATGGCAAAACTATATGGATTACCTTATGATGAAGCAAAGGCATTATCATTTAAATATTTATATGGAGGTATCACAGACGAGGTATCAGATAATCCATTTTTCTCAAAAGTAAACGATTATATTAAATTACTTTGGAATGACTTTAAAACTAATGATTTTGTAGAATCTTATATTTATAATAGGAAGATATATAGGAAAAATCTACACGATATGAATCCTAATAAGTTGTTCAATTATATGATACAACTTATGGAAACAGAAAATAATATCAAGATTTTGAATAAATTAAATCCTAAATTAAAACAATATAGTAGTAAGTTAGTATTATATAACTATGACGCATTTTTATTTGACTTTGATACCAAAGATGGATTAGAGTTTTTAAAAATGGTAAAAGAGACCATAGAGAGTGGTGGGAAGTATCCAGTTAAAATCAGTAGAGGTGTTAACTATCACGAAATGGACGACATAACGGAGAAATTTAATGGTTAAATTAAAAAGTTTATTGAAAGAGTGGAACGACACTTCTTTCAAATCACTACCAAAACGCTGGTCTAAAAATGTTAACGACACGAGAGACGGACTAACAGAATTAGAAAGAAAAGAAAGTGTAGTAAATCCAGTAAACCAAAAATATGATTTTTCAAAACCAACCGTAATAACAATTTCAAAAGATGAAATGAAATTATTACATAGAGATGGAAGATTAGAAAAAGACGGAATAACAATTATAGCAGATGAATAATTGGAAAAAAATACTCAATGAGTTAAGTTATAGAGTTTCAACGGGAATTCCAGACTTATCCAACGAACAACACTTAATCAAATTATGGGACATTTTAAAAGAACATAAATGGCCAGTTGATGCTCGTGTT
>Ga0115551_1002797_pt1 | contig 10499 bp, 5 predicted proteins | sample COGITO_mtgs_1103_FD_87179 | JGI IMG/M metagenome (GOLD analysis project Ga0115551, IMG submission 87179) | Pelagic marine microbial communities from North Sea - COGITO_mtgs_110321 | ecosystem: Environmental > Aquatic > Marine > Epipelagic | place: Germany:Helgoland, sampling site Kabeltonne... | reverse complement strand
GTCTGCACGCCGATGTCCACAGCCACGTTGGCGTAGTGCACGTGAAAGTGGTAAAACTGGGGCGGGTAGTGCACAAACACCTTCACGCTGTGATCCTCCAGCCCGTATGTCTCCCTGATCACCCTCCTGCCCGTCTCCGCCATGGCCCTTAGCATCGGCAGGTGTTCCCCCCGCAGGTCCCGCAGAGACCTGACGTCCCTCCTGTGACACAGTCCAAGGCAGTACAGGTCCCTCGTGGACGCGTGCCCGTTCCACTCCGCCTTGTGCGTCGTCTTGTGGTCGGGGTGGGTGGTCCACTTCGGGTCCGTGTTGAGCAAGAACCCGGTTTCTTGCGCCGGATCGTTGAACAGCAGCCGCTCCGTCTCCTTCTCCAGGGCCAATATCTTGTACACCCACCCGATGGCTCCCTCGGGGATGGCGCGCATGTACGGCACGTGCGCGTTTTCATAAGCCTCCACGGTCTCCCTGAACGCCACGGGAGCCTGCGCGGTGTTCCTGCCAATGTGCTTCTTCAAAAGCTTGGCACGCGCCTCCTCGGACTCGTCGGCGAGGCACCCGGGATAGAGAACGTCCACGCTCAGCCCCGGGGCGAAGGAAGGGTCGAGGGCGCCGTGGTAATACCCGTACTCCATCCCGCTCCACGGCGCGCGCTCTGACAGGGATACGGCGCGGGAGAGGGCGTCGGGATCGCCGACGGGTATGGGCGGTCTCGAAAGCTTCACCACCGCCTGCGTGGAACATCCGGCGAAGGTTCCCTAGGGAGGAGGGCGGGGGTTAGGGGTCAGGTATGGACGTGGGACGGGGGAATCGAGGCCGACTTCTCGTCTTTCGTCTCGGGGAGCGCACCAGCAGAGCGACGACGCCGCTCTCCTTGCCATCGTTCAGCACTCGATCCACCTTAAATCCGTGAAGACTTGGGAGTTTGTGGGGAAGCAGCGCACTCTCATCTTCAGAAGCCATCGCGGCGAAGGGACGCGCTGAGCGATGCTGTTTGTGCCTCGTTTGTCGGCGGACGCCACCAAATTTATCAATGTTAACTAACTTTCCAGCAGCCGGCGTGGGTGAAGCAGACGCTTCAGGCGTATCAGTCAAATTTCTACATATTACATATCGACGCACGCAATGCAGAGATGGAGATGCGCGCAACGTCTCCCCTCCGCCCCGAGCACTTTGCCGGTGGCTCCACCTGAACGATCCCAGAAGCCGCCGTCAACTTTCCTGTGCACACTCGTTTCTACGGAGGTTGGCGCTCTCACTACTTCTGGGCGGCGCGCTCAGCCTCGAGCTCGGCCACCGCGGCGAGATCTTCCTCGCTGAGGTTATCGAGGTCGATCATCTCGTCCTGCACCATCTCTGCCGCCTTGCCGCTGTACACCTGCTCGTTGTACTTGTCCGGGAACGCAATCTTGTAGATTGTGCCAAACACGAAGATGGCGCCGACGATGGCGCCCCACGCGGGAAGGATGATGGACGCGGCGTTCACGAAGACGGTATCCGCGGCGGAGGTGTCAACACCGAAGACATCCGCCACCTGAGGGATCGCCTGGTTCACGCCGGACACCACGGAGTCGACCGGCGCGGAGGCCCTGAGCATCGCGGGATGGAGGATCGGATAAGAGACGTCAGGGAGGAGGGCGAGGCGAGGAGGGCGACGACGCGAGGAATGGGCGGCGCAGGGCGCGAAAGAGCGATGTGAACCCTCGAGCGAGGTGTTCGCGCCATTCCCGGCGGTTTGAAAGGTATCGCGCGCACCTGACGGCGACGGAGCGGCCGCGACCGAGCGCAGCGGGGCGCGCGGCAGAACGAAGCTGGGAGATACCACCGGCGGGGGCCTTGCGCGCGGTGCGCGACGCGAGGGGCGCGCGGAGGAGTGCAACGGTGGGCGACGAAACAATGGCGGCCATGTTCTAGAGTCTAAGAGAGTTTCGGAGCTGTACGGATGCTCTCGCTGTTGTGAGCCGAGGGTTGTTGCCCGTTCGATGATGCCATCCAAACGTCAACAGCCAATAGAATCCGCGCAAGATCAAGATCCGGCAGTCCGGGCCTGGTATCGAGACTCATTTGCGGAAATGGGTCCTGCGCGGTTTTGGTTATCAACAGCGGCGTTTGGCAGGCGGAAAAAGGGCGAGGAGGGTTCGAGAGGATCCAGACCAAGGAGGAGCTCGACGCGAACCGAGCTCGTCGTCAGCAACATTGCGGACCTAGACCTTGCACACATGTTCGACAGCGACGACGACGACGTCGCCGGGGTCTTGTGAGTTCGCGACCCGCCGAACCCGATTTCGCCCAGCATTTTCTCCCCGCCGACCGATTCCCAGATCGCGTCCCGCGGCGCTCCCGGATACCCTGAGACTGACTGTACGCCGTACCCTCCGCACCACCGTGCCCTCACAGCCCCCTCCATGACGCCGCCGAAGCCGGAGACGCCGAACTGCTCGCCAAGCTCCTCTCTAAAGAGGAGAAGGACGGAGAATTCAACCCGGTGGGTGCCCCCTCCAATCACCGACACGCGCGCGAATGAATTCCCCGAAAATCCACCCGATCCCTCTCTCGATACCGATCTGACGACTCGCTTCCGCTCTCGCTTACGCTCTCAGGAGGAGGAAGAGGAAGACGACGACGACGACGTGGACCCCAACGAGAGGGACCGCGACGGATGCACTCCGCTCCACGTCGCTCTGCTCAACGGCCAGGCTGAGTGCGCGAGGCTGATGCTCGAGGCTGGGTCAGAGCCGTACATCACCCTCGAGGGTTCCCCGGCGCTGCACGTCGCGATCGCCGCCGGATCTCTGCCCCACTTCGCCGATGCCGCTGTTGAATGCGTGGCTCTGCTCGTAGAGAAGGAGGCGGACGTGTTCGAGACGGACGACTACGGCAAGTCAGCGCTTCACCTCGCCGCCGGGCACGGGCTCACGAAGTGCGTCGCTCAACTCCTCGAGCTCTATCCCACGGACGGGGGCGAGGCCGGGGAGGACGGCGAACCGATGCCGGACCCGATAAATGGCAGGGATAAGTACGGGTGGACGCCGCTGCACCACGCCTGCTACGCGGGACACGCGGACTGCGCCGAGGCGCTCATGGGCAAGGGTGCCAACGTCGCCAAGACCACCAAGGGGGGCGTCACCGCGCTGCACGCAGCCGTGGTCGGTCGCGACCTCGCCACGGTCCAGGCGGTCCTCACGGGCGGTAAGGATAACGCAGAGCTCGTCGGCACCGTGTGCAGCCTCGGAAGGACCGCGCTGGACATGGCGGAAGCGAGGGGCTACCCGCAGATCGCGGCGCTCCTTCGAGGCGAGGACCCGAGCTCGGTTGAGCCCACGCCCGCCGCCCCGCCGCCGGTCATCATCGCCCCGGACGAGTGCTTCTTGCACCACACGTGCGGACACATAACGAGGTCGAGCAACAACGTGCCCCCGGAGAACGTGAACCGCCTCGAGACGCTGATGCACAAGAAGCGAGGCATTCTGCGCGCATCTGAGTTCTCCGGCGTCGACGTCGTGTCCGAGGTGAGGCCCGCGACCATGGCCGACGTGCTCAGGGTTCACGAGTATCCCTACGTCCGCAAGATCCAACGCATCTGCGAACGTATTCCCGCCTGGCACACCGCCCCGAACGGCGCGAGGGACACCATCGACGGCGACACGGAGGTGTGCAAGGACTCGTTCCAGGCTGCCCTGTGTGCGGCGGGTGCCGTCGTCGAGGCGGTTGATCGCGTCGTGGCGGGAAGCGCCGAAAGGGTCTTCTGCGCCGTGAGGCCCCCGGGTCACCACGCGGGACCTAACGGGCCCGTCGCGGCTCCCGGTGAGCCCGGACCCGGATCCCATGGCTTCTGCCTTCTCAACAACGTGGCGCTTGGAGCGGCTTACGCGCGATGCGTTCACCGCCACTCGCTCCGCCGCGTTGCCATCATTGACTTTGATGTTCATCACGGAAACGGCACCGAGGCTGTTGTGCAGAACACCACTCCCGCGCTGCCTCAGTTTGCGTTCGCCAATCCCTACATCGAGGGATCTATCACTGTACCCACCTACAGACCGTGGCTCGATGAGACTGACCACGATGAGGTTTTCTTTGCGAGTGTGCACGGCTACGGTCGTGGTCGCGGGTTCTCCTTCTACCCAGGCTCCGGTCCCACGGACGATAACCGTAATCCCGCCGGTGAAGAGATGCTGCCCACGGAAGAGCATGCCGCGTGGGATGAAGAGGGAATAATCGAGGATCCCATGACGGTGGCTCAGGCTAGGCAGGAGAGCTCGGCAACTGGCGCCCTGCCGTGGGTGGTTGACATTGGTATGGAGGGCAAGGGCAAAAAGTCCGAGAGAGGTGCGGCGTGGAGGCGGGTGTGGCGTGGGAAGACCCTACCCGCCATCGCCGCGTTCAAGCCCGATCTTATCATCATCTCTGCCGGCTTCGACGCCCACGCCAAGGATGACATTCAGGGTCCAGTCAACCTGGGAGTCAAGGAGGCGGACTACGAGTGGCTCACCGAGGAACTGTGCAAGATTGCCAACACCCATTCCCAAGGACGCGTCATTTCCGTCTTGGAAGGTGGCTACCGCATCCAGGGAGGAGTCGTTTCCGCATTCGGCCGAAGCGTTGCCGCACACATTCGCGTCATGTTCCGCGAGAACCACGAGCAATGGAACCCCGAGTCTGTCCAGAAGGAGCAAGAGCTTGACCTGAGACAGAGGCGGCTCCAGAAAGAGGCCAGACTCGCCGCCGCACTCGAGGCTGCACGGGCGCGAGAAGCAGCTGCCATGCAACTCGCTGCGGAAGCTGCTGCAGCCGCGGGTGAAGGAGGGGAGGATGCAATCGCCGCCGCTGCCGCCGCTGCCGCCGATACAGATGCGGGCCCGAGCAAGAGGCGGCGGACTGCGGTTGACTACTCTGCGCTCAACGCCCAACTCGAAAAAGAGGGCAACGGCAACGCCGGTGCGGATACTCCAATGGATGGAACCGACGCTGCAGTGGAGGAAGATGAAGAAGATGCTGAGGACGAGGATGCGGAGGAAGGCGAGGAGGAGGAAGAGGAAGAGGAAGAGGAGGGCGAGGAAGACGAGGAAGACGACGATGTGGGCGTTCTCGAAATGGATGACTGAAACCAGGCGCCCCGCTTTGCGTCAGCGTTCCTTCCCACCCACTGTTTTGAAATGAACAAACCAAAACTACTCTTCGTTTGATCCTACTTTACCGTCCGTGGTGCTTTCGCGTTCCTCCATGGCGTCGATCCCCATCTCACGTTCGAGACGAACAAACTCTTCGACCAACGCCGGTCTTTTTGCCTGGAACAATTTCTTTCCCGATCCGACGCCCACTGGCGTGGAGCGGCCCTTCACCATGTCTTTCAAATCCTCCATGTTGAAATCTTCGAAATCTTTGAAGAACTCCTCCAGCTCCGCGGCGCTAGCATCCTTAGTCTCGTGAAGCTTGCGAGGATCCTTGTAGGGCCACAGATCACCCCACTTGGACTTTCGCGCAGCTTTGTAACCCTGCTTTCCAACGCTACCTTCCCAAGAATGAGATCTGGCGACAATGTGACGATCGAGCTCTCCGTCTGCACTGCACATGTCAAGAATGACGTGTCTGCTGCGCTTGATTGGTGGACGGACCAATCGACCCCAACTGAATGAGCTCGCGACTGCCACCGCTCCAGCTTTCGTCTCCGCCACATCCTCATCGTCATCATGGTCCTCATCCTCATCGTCGTCATGGTCCTCTTCCTCCTCCTCCTCCTCGCTGTCCTCGTCGTCTTCCTCGTCGTCCTCATCGTCCTCCTCCTCCTCCTCCTCCTCCTTGTCCTCATCAATTCTGAAACCGACTGTTCGCTCTCCCGCGGCAATCTCTGCGGCACGGTTTTTGGCCTCGGCGACGGCGTGCCTCCGACTCATGCGGCGGATGACAACGTACGAGAATCGCTCATCCTGGTGCTGAGGCCCCCGTCCACGGGGAAGCATCTGACGGTGCATCTCAGTTCGCTTCACTCGCTGGCTAAAATGGCACCAAGTACTTCCCTCGAGTCCGTCCATGGGACACACCTTGTCATGCTGACAAGGGGCCACGACGTGTGCGTCAAAAGAATTGTCAGCATCTTCTCCATGTTCCGACCTCTTATTGCGTGCCTTATTTTGCTCAGCATCGAGGATTAATGCCCTCGCACGTCGAATCAGTTTGGACCCTCGCGGTGTCCCAGGCTCCACGAGCACCAAGACCCCCCCGGGCGCAACGCGAGACCAGAGGGACATGATCGTGTCATCCAACCTTTTTGTCGTCCCGCTCTTCTCCCTCGCTTCGCTCCGAAGTATTCGCTGTTGTTGTTCGTGTCTAGTACCCGCCGCGATTTCACCGAGACTGTATCCAGAGACAACCATGTCAAATGTTGCACGAGGATTCAGCGACCTAAGAGATGCCACAGTTTGCACTGGTCCTGTTATACCCCACGGGTTTGGATCAGGCAGAGGCCTACCCGAAGGTCTAGCAAGAAAACCCATCCCACTACCGAGCTCGTGCACCTCATCATCATCGTACACGCCTTTAGCCAGTCTTCTTGTGAATGCCATCATGCTCGGACTCGCGTCGACGAGGGTGACGGAGGTGGCGTCACCCGTCGAACCCAGCGACACCTCGCTCCCAAAAACCTCACGCGCGGCCCAGAGCGCTGGAGTGGGACCCGCGCCAAAGTCCAGCAGTGACTCCGGCACGAACCCAGGAGCGCGCACACGAAGCTCCCGCATGACCCGCACCTGCGCCCCAAAGGTCATCGGAAGCCGAGTCACCGCGTACGCGGCAGCCTCCAGTGGGCCGTAGTTGGTAGCCGCCTCGCTCGGCGCCGGAGGCTTCTTCTTTCCCTTACCTCTGGCCATGTTTTCTTCGTTTTCAAGAGCCTCAAACAAGCGCTTCTGCTTGCGGACGGAGAGCCTCACGCCCCACTCGGCACCCTCCCCAAGGAAGTCTGCGCCTCTTGTTTCACCGTCAGAGGAGACCTCACCATCAGTCTTGCCATCCTTCAGCCTCGCCTTCACCTTTCCTGACTGTCCATCTTCGTCGACAGGGACCATTCCACGCGATATTGACTTGAGCGCCTCGAGTAGGCTGCGTCCTTTGGCCTTGACCTGCCTATGGGTCGCTCCTGTGTCCCTCACAGCCACCCTCACAGCGCGGTCCAGTCCCTTTGGCAACTCGACGATGCCCCTGTTCCTTGCCGAGAGTTCATGCACCCCTGCGATGATATCATCCCCATCAGCACCTGAGAGTAGCTCAGCGATGTCATCAGACACCCGCAATGCCGCCGGGAGCAGAGGAGGACCGTCGTCGGGCGCGAGGTCGTTGGGAGCGCCCAGGCGGCCAAACGGCGACAGGGCGTCATCGCTGAGGCGTCTCAGCGAAGCGGCGGCGGAGGCCGTCGGCAGCCGAAGGACGCATCCATCAACCAGACGTGAAACCACCGATGACGTGCGACACACGCGCCGATACATCTGAGCGCGTGTCTACCACCGCCCTCTCCTTGGCCCGCCGTGGTCTCCGCGCCGTCTAGCACTGCGTCAGGTCGACTTGGAAGATTTATACTCGTACGCAAGAAGTCCTGAAAACCTTCAAATGAGCTGCCGCCACGAGTTACTTTGCGCCGCACGACCGACTCGCTCATTTCGAGCGATGACGTCCCTGAGGCTCGCCGCAACTCTAGCTCGCGGCTGTGCACGACCGCGCTCCCTTCATCGCCTTGCCGGGCCTGCCGGTCCATCCGCAAAGGTCATGGGAGGAAATGGGTGGCGGGTTAACAAACCTCCTACAAGTATGCAGAAGGGCACCCGGTTCGTTCGCGTTGCGACCGCCGCGAGCGGCGGCGATGTTTCCAAGACGGCCACCGAAGACGAGGGATACAAGATGCCTCCCCCGGAGGTGGCTCAATTTGTTGAGCGGCCTCAGAACCCGAGCATCAGCATCTCGCCCATGAGAGACCAGCTCTTGTACCTGATGCGTCCACCGCCTTATCCTCTCGTCAGCGAGCTCGCCCGCCCCGAGCTCAAGCTCGCGGGTATGCGTATCGACGAGACCCAAAACAGCCGCTCGCGAATGTCGGGCAACACGGGTATCGCAATCGGCCCGATGCCGACGACCGAGGAGGAAATAAACGCGTTTGAGCACTTCGACGGGATCCCTGAAGGGGCCACATTGAACTATGTTAGCTGGGGTGTCGACGGGAGGCACATAGCGTTCACAGTTCGATTCGCCGGTTCCGAGGTGCAAGAAGCCGACCGTGCCCCGCCCGAGCTGTGGATCGCCGACGTGGCGACGCGTGCGTGCAGGCCACTGCTCCCCGGCCGTGGTCTGAACACCCTGTTTGAGAGCTACAGCTGGCTCGACAAGGACACCATCGTGGCTTGCGTGTTGCCCGCGGGACGCCCGCCGCGTCCGCAGCGCCCGCCCACCCCTCCAGGTCCGCGCGTACAAACCAACGTCGGCGGCAACGTGGCGCAGGCACGAACGTACGCTGATCTTCTGAAAGATTCGCACGATGGAGACCTGTTCGAGTACTTCAGCTCTTCCGAGTTTGTGAAGGTCAGCGTGTTGACGGGTGAGGCGAAGCCGTTTGGCTCGGGGCCCGCGATACACACGCGACTTGACCCTTCCCCGGACGGAAAATTTGTCATAATGGAGGCACTCCAGCGGCCATTCTCTTACGCCGTGCCCTGCGGCCGATTCCCCAAGCGCGTGTGGATAACAGACCGCGATGGACGCGAAGTCAGGGAGGTGTGCAACCTGCCGATGGCGGACAACATTCCCATTGTCCACAACTCGTGCCGTGAGGGACCAAGGTCGATCAACTGGCGACCGGATAGGCCTGCGGAGCTTTACTGGACCGAAGCGCAGGATGGGGGAGACCCGAGGCTGGACGTATCGCCCAGGGACATAACGTACACGGCGGACATGCACGCCGATTCCGCCGCCCCAGGAGTTGTTACGTTCCAGACGGATTTGAGGTATGGCGGCGTGTCCTGGGCGGGCGAGGGTGTCGGGTTACTCTATGAGTCATGGTACAAGTCTAGGACGATCCGCGCTTGGGTAGTGGACACGACCGGACGCACCGACCGCGCACCACGACTTCTGTACGATCGTGATTACGAGGACTCGTACAACGACCCGGGATCGCCGCTGTCGCGCAGGATGCCCGACGGGACTTACCTAATCGCACACGTCACCGGGTCAATCCCTGAGAGCGGTTGGAAGCCGGCGACGGTCACGACGGGGGAGACTAAGAACGGCGTCACAAGGATGCCCCCAGGACCAGTAGAGTGGGAAACGGGCATGATTTTTGTACTAGAGGGCGAAGGTGCGAGCGACAAGGGGGATAGGCCGTTTGTGGACCTTCTCAATCTCGACACGGGGGCGACAAAGAGAATTTGGGAATGTCCCGAGCAAGGTGCACTTGAACGGCCGGGATCCATCATCAGCGACGTGAACGGCGTACCGATCACCCTCGACACCATGCAGATTCTCCTATCGAGGGAGACGCCAAGCGATAATCCGCAGTACTATTCCCTTGAGCTGAACGGCCCCGATGGCATGCTCAAGCCGCGACGCATCAGCGACTTTCCGCATCCCCATCCAGGTCTGATCGATCCACCCAAGGAAATCCTTCGATACAAACGTGCCGATGGAGTTGAACTCAACGCGACATTATATACGCCACCCGGATACGATGCCAAACGCGATGGTCCTCTCCCGACGATAATGTGGGCGTACCCTCGCGAGTTCAACAGCGCGGAGGCTGCGGGTCAGCTGAGGGATTCGCCTAACCGGTTCACGTCGATCTCTCCCATGTCGCCGCTGGTCTGGCTGTCGCGTGGATACGCCGTGCTGGAGGGACCCTCGTTACCTATAATCGGATCCGCTGCGGATGGTGTTGAACCGAATGACACCTACGTCGAGCAGTTGGTGGCGGGCGCGAGAGCAGCAGTGGAGGAGGTGGTGCGCCGCGGCGTGACTGACCCGCGGCGTGTTGGCGTCGGCGGTCACAGTTACGGCGCGTTCATGGCGTCTAACCTGCTGGCACACGCACCGGACCTATTTTCATGCGCGGTTGCCCGCTCCGGGGCGTACAACCGCACACTGACGCCGTTCGGGTTTCAGTCTGAGGAGCGGACGCTGTGGCAGGCGCCGGAGACGTACATGAAAATGAGTCCTTTCATGCATGCGGATATCATCAAGAAGCCAATTCTACTCATCCATGGCGAAGAGGACACAAACAGCGGGACCAACGTAATCCAATCGGAACGTTTCTTCGCCGCGTTGAAGGGAAACGGCGCAGATGCGAGGCTTGTGCTCCTTCCGCATGAGTCCCATTCCACACGCGCTTTTGAATCCGTGTGTCACACTCTCGCAGAGACTAGTGAATTCTTTGACAAGCACCTCTCTGCCGAGACTGTCGAGGGGGAGTCTGACGTCGCGAAGGAGGCAGCACTAACGTCGAAGCTTTAGATTTCCTAATTTAATTGAAAGTC
>Ga0115551_1002796_pt1 | contig 10500 bp, 6 predicted proteins | sample COGITO_mtgs_1103_FD_87179 | JGI IMG/M metagenome (GOLD analysis project Ga0115551, IMG submission 87179) | Pelagic marine microbial communities from North Sea - COGITO_mtgs_110321 | ecosystem: Environmental > Aquatic > Marine > Epipelagic | place: Germany:Helgoland, sampling site Kabeltonne... | reverse complement strand
GGGGTTCGCGCGCGCGTGTGCGGCTCGACGCGGGACGGCGTGTCCGCGCGTTGAGAGTGTGCCGGAAACTGTAACCGCTGGCTGGTGGAAGGAAAAGGTAAAAGGTGCCGGTTTGGGCCGGAATGACTGAATGCCTATGCTTGTACGATGTGAATTAGGTAAATACGGAGTGACACCACAGACAAATCTGCAGAACAAATACGCCATCGACACTGTTTATTTGCTCACTCACGAATTTGCAAATCGTTATCGCCTCCACCAAAAAGCTCCGGTTGACGTGGCCATCGAAAAGGATATCCCTCCTTCGCCGGCCGGGTACACACACACAACGAACGACGCCCGACACGATGTCGACGTCCCTAGCAGCGGCCACCCGCCGCCCCGCGGTGCGCCTCGACGTAGATCGCCGGCTATCCTCCTGCTCCCGCGCGTCCACGTCCACGACGAGGCCGGCGCGGTCGCACACGATCATCACGAAGGTTCATCCCAAGGGTACCGCCCACCAATCGTCGTGCGATGAGGCGACGACCGCCGCGACGCCCGTTAAGAGCCGCCGCGACGTCCTGGCGCTCGCCGCGCTCCTCGCGAACACCACCCCGCTCGCCGCGCTCGCCGCGGATGACGACGACGACCTGGACGATGACGCCGCGCAGGCCGCCGTCGAGGCCAGCATGAAGGACGTCCTCTCCAAGAACAGCGGCGAGATATCGTACCCGCGACGCGCCGCGTTCGACGGCGCGTTCGGGGTCGACGGCGTCAAGGCTGCCTCCTTCGAGGTCTCCAACCTGTGGGACGTCGCACCAGTCGTCCAGGACGTCACCGGAGAAAGCGGGTTCCCGGCGACGGCGAGATGGGGCGAGATCGTCGATCCCGTGAACGGCAAAGTCGCCGTCGAAGCTCGCGTCTTTGTCACCAAAGGATTCCCGAAACAATCGATAGCGGACCTCGGTAAGCCCGAGAACGTGCCCGTCGCCAAGGCACTCGGCCTGGACAAGTACGACGACTCGTACAGGCGCGCGGACATGCTCGGGAGCTACAAACGCGTGGATAAAAACGACGGCGACAGGGTGTACTACGACTGGGAGATGGTCGCGAGCCCGCCGTCGAAGGAGTGCCCGAGCGCGGTGGGGTGCCTGTACCCTGCGCACATCTACCTCATGTCCGCCACCGTCGTCGACGGCGACCTGTACGTGCTGTCGTTGGACGCGTTCCCGGAGAACTGGAGACAGACGGGGAACTCGCTCAAGCGCATACGCAGCTCATTCACGGTCAGCACGCCGGAGATTGTGGTACCGGTGGACCCCAACGAGGTCATGCTCGGGGAAGTTCCCGTGGGCGCCATGTCGTGAGCGTGGTCTATCAAGGAGAGAGCGATGAGCGCACGTTATTAATACGACACGTTCATGCGGGTCATCGTCGTGACAGTACAAGTATCGTATCGCGCGGTGTTTGAATTGAAACGGCACAGCGTGCGTCTATCCCCGTGTGAAAGTAAAGCGTCTATTACATCCCCCCGTCTACAAGTAGACTATCTTTTCTCAACTGAAACTCAAGCGTCGGTGACGTCGAGCCAGGAGAAATCCATCCCCAGGTAAAACCCGTGCTCCCTCGCCTTCGCGAGCGCCTTCAGGTACGTCTCCTTACTGCCCGTGCTGCCTCGGCCGCGCTTGGGCCTCGCCTTGAGCCACTCCTTCTCCGAGCGAGCCGCCAGCTTTGCGTTTTCGGCGTCTAGCCACGACACGAATTGTTCTTCGCTCGCGATGCCGAAGCGGGCGACAACCTCCGCGGCGAAGAGCTCCTCGCGGAGGACATCGAGGTGGACGTTCGGCACCTTGCATCGCTCCGAGGTGCTGAACATGGCGGGGTACCGTTCTTTCAGTCGTTGCGCGGCACCCTCCAGCATCCACTTCACGTCGGGAGCCGCGACGCCGGGCATGTCCACGAACCGAACAGGCTGCGCCGCGTTGATCTCGGTGAAGATCTCACCCGCGCGTGTATCGTCGACGTCTTCGAAGACCTCCACTAGGACGTCGTGCGTCGGGGCGATGATCCCTTGGCTCAACAGAATATCCAGCGCACCCACGCGGTGTTGCCCGTCGAGGATGTGCGCTCCGGTTTTCGACGCGCCGAAGAGGAGCGATTTTTGGGCCTTTTTCCCCCGCACCGGTGCGGTGCCCTCGGCCAAGGTGACCACTCCCGGGAGGGAGAAGACGAGTTCCTTAGCCTTCTCCGCCGCGATGACCTGCGACCGCTCGGCTCGAAACGCCCTCTGCTGGTCGTAGATGCCCACCTTGTCCTTGGCCACGAGGTTCGCCGCGGGCATTGCGTAGATTTTCTTGTAGCCGAAGTCTCGGAGCATCGAGCCGTAGAGGGGATGCTGGACGACCGGCGCGGACGTCGCGAGTTTAGCCTGCGCGTCCATGAGCGCAGCCTCGAGCCCGCGGGACTTGGCCTCCGCCGCATCGAGCTTGGCAACCTTGCACTCCACGGACGCCAACAGAGAGGCTCTTTTATCCTCCATTGATTCGCGCAAGGCTTCAAACTCCGCCTTGGCTCGCGCCGTGACGTCGGCGACGGCTTCATCTTTGACGTCGACGATGCGCACCGCGAGGTCCTGCTCGCGCCTCATCGATAGCTTCAGGTCCTCACGGACGGCGTTCAGCGCGACTCGCGCGTCCGCGGCGTCCTGGTTAGCCTGCCACAGCTGCGTCTTGAGAAGCTGCATTTGATCAGAGTCGCTCCACGTCTTTCCCTCGAGCTTCGTGACGGACGCGCGGAGGTTCGCGGTGGCGGACTCGAGGTCGGCGACGCGGTCGAGGGCTGCGTCGCGCTCGCGGCGGACGGCGGCGACGGCGGCGTGCGCGTCGATGTCGTGAACGCCGGACGCGGCGAAGCCCTGGATCTGTCCCTGATGCGTCAAGAGAGCCGCGCGCTGCGCCGGGGTCAGCGCGACGTCCAGGATGGCACCGACGAACCGGGCGAAGAATGGGAGCTCGGCGGAGGACGTTGACGCGGGCGACACGTGCGTCGATGGGAGTCCGAGGTTGAGCGCCTGCGCGGCCTTATCCTTGATGCCGGACGTGTGCAGCGGTCGCGATGTGAGGGCGCGGAGCGCCCGGGTACGCATGGGTCCGCCACCGCTCATGGTTCCGTGCGTTTTATTTCTTTTGGACTCTTTCCCCTCTTCCGAGAACGCGAGATCCCGCGGGTGAGTGCGGATACGTCGACGACGGCGATGCGCTGACACTCGCAATGGACGGATACCCCGACGGAGAGTTCCGATACGAGCGATACAGGCGGCGGAGATGCCTCGCGCGCGACCGATAGTGCTCCTTCTTCTCCTTACCCCTCCTCCGAGATTTTGATATTCCATTTTTCGCGCGAGACTTCGCACGAAACAACTTTTTTTTCTCCCTTCGGTAATTTGCAAAAGTCAAAGACTAACTGTACACTCACAACGTATCGAGGATTGAAATAACGTTATGCAGATGCGTGTTGACCCGGATGTGACGTTATGCGGAGGAACGAAGGATGCGGAAGGCTCTCGGGCTCACTTGGCAGCCTCGAGGGCGGCGGAAACCTTACCCAGCGCTTCGAGCATGGGAGCGTACGTGTTGTCCCAGTAACCGGTCCACTGGCAGATCTTACCCGCGTCGTCGTACTTGAGCACGAAAGACAACTTGTTGTCGATCAGGTGTGCCACGCCGAGCTTGCCGTCGATGTTGATGACCAGGCGGCCGAACATGATGATCTTGCGATTGCTGGTGTCCACGATCGTGTCGGGGGACCAGAGGAAGTTGCTGACCATGAACCCCCAGGACTTCGCGAACTGCTCGAAGCACTCCGACGGGGTCTTCTCACCGGCGAACCCGTCACTCCATTCAACATCGACCTTCTCACTGAACATGCCAGCCAAGGTCTCGGCGTGGTTGTTGGCGGCGAAACCCGCGGCGAAGGCGGCGTGGAACTTGGCGGCCTCGGCCTCGCCGGTCTCGATGGTGAAGGCGGTCATGCTGTGAGCGTGGGTGGGTGGTTGTCGTGCGTGCGTGCGAGGGCGTGTGTTCAGATTCCGAATGAGGAAAAACCGTCGTCTCGAGGAAGGCTGCCGACGAAAAACTCGTCACTCGGGGCTGATTTTGTAATAATGATGAGTGGTCTTATGCGCTCACACGCAACTTCTACCTACGCGGTTCCCGCCGGGGGCAGCACGGTCACGTCCGCGTGCGTCCTGAGCCACTCCATGCTCTTCCGCGCCTCGATCGCCTCCCCAGCCTGCTCCACCAGCCGCTGCACGTCGTACTCGGTGCCGTACGCCTCGAACTCCTCCTTCGCCGCCATGACCTCGGACTTGAACTCATCCTCCGTCACCTCGATGTTCTCCAGACGGAACAGCTCCTCGCACGCGATGGTCCTTCGCACGACGAGCTCGATGTCAGCCTTGTCCGTCTCGAGGAACTTCTCGACCATCTCCGGCGACGCGAGCTGGTTGACGACGTCCATGCTGAGGCCGCTGCCCACCTGCATCTCCAGCATCTTCTGCGAGTACATCTGTCGGCCGGTTTCCTCGACGATGGACGGTGGGAGCGGGGCGTCGCAGATGGCGGCGAGGGCGTCCACGAGCGCCTCGTTCGTCGCCTGCTCCAAATACTCCGCGGTCTGCGCCTTCTGCGACTCCAGAATCTTCGCCTTGGCTTCGTCGATCGTGGAGGCGTCGGGGTAGATTTGCGACGCGATTTCGTCGGTTGGCTCGGGGACGTCATTCTGGAAGAGCTCCTTGAGGGCGATCGTGAAGTTGGCCTCCACGCCGCGGATGAACGCCTGCGGCCAGTCCTGCGGCATCGTGATCTTGATCTCGCGCGTCTCCCCAGTCTTCATGCCGACGATGCCGTCGACGAGTCCGGGGAGGTTAAGTCGCGCGGCGCCGGTGTCGAGGTTGAACTTTTCCTGCTTGATGCCCTCGATCTCCTCGCCGGTGGACGCGTTGACCGCGGAGAGGTCCATGACGACCTGGTCGCCCACCTCGAGCCCGCGGTCCACGACGACGCGCATGGTGCCGAGGTTACGAAGCGCGGCGTTGAAGATGGAGTCAGCCTCCGCCGCGTCGGTGACGTCGTCGCCCGGAGATTGAACCGAAACCGCGAGCTTGCGGTAGTCGCCGGTCCACTTGATCGTGGGGACGACCTCGACGCCGATGGAGTAGGTGAGATCGCCGACGGGAAGGCAGTCCTCACCGCCGAAGGCTAGTTTGAGGTCGTCGAACGCGGTCTCGATGCGTTCGGAGTCCTGCAGCGCGGTGGCTGAGACAGTCTCCATGGCGACCGGGATTGACACCTGGAGCATCTCTTCGACGCACGCGGAGGCGAACTCTTTCGCGCCGACGAAGTTGACGATGACGGACGCGGGCGGCAGCTTGCCGTCGCCCTTCTTACGTCCGCCGCCTTTCTTGTAGTTGAAGCCCGGGATCTGGCACTTCTCGGCGAAGCCCTCCAGGCAGGCGTCGTACGCCTCCTTCTGGACGGAGACTGGCACGGCGACTTCGAGTCGAACCTTGCAGTCGCCGAGGTCGTGCTGCTTGACGGTCACCTCGTCCGCGGCCGCGGCGACGGTGACGGTGGGGTACGCCTGTGAAAATGATCGTGGTGGGTAGATACGTGAGTCAGTCGGATCCATGGGGACGAGGGGATGGGAGGGTACGATTTGCCCTAAACCCTGTGGAAATCGGCACGGAAAAGATTGGAGGATGAGAATGGGGCGCGCACGCACCGAGCGGACGGCGCGGAGGGGCTTGGCGGCGCGCTTGGGGGCGACCGGGCGCGACACGATCGCCGCGCGCGCCGAGGACATGACCGCGGAGGCCATCTTGCTTGGTGGTGAGGTAGGTGCGACGGGGCGCGACCTGTTGTGAACGGTCGTCGGCCGCTTTTTGGATAAAGTTAGGATGTCGGCGGCGAGCATTTACGAAGAGTTTGTTTGATTCTGCACTTTGTGACTGGCCTCCATACACATATTAACACTAATTAGTCATATAAATTACCGTAATCGTATGCAAATGCAGTCAAGACCTTCGAAGTAGAGAAACTCTCACGATGAGCTTCAATCCCATTTTGGACCAATCCTTCGCCAAAGAGGAAACACTCGGAGGAGGCGCATAGCTCCCGCCGGGTCGATATGCCCCCGAAGAAGAAGGATCCCAAGGGCGGCGGCGATGACGACAAGCCCCCGCCCCCGCCCGAGCTCCCCGAGCTCACCCCGCACCAGCTCGAGATGAACGAGCGCGCGCTGGTCGCCGAGAAGCTCACGCATTCGCTGCTCGCCTTTCGCACCCGGACGGCGTCGCTGGAGCGAACCAACGCGGCGCTGCGGACCGCGCTGGGGGACACGACGCGGGACGCGAATGAGGTGGAGACGTACCTCACGTGGGAGCTCGCCGCGAGGCAGGAGATCGTCGACGAGCTGCGCACGCGCGTCGACGCGAAGACGGCCGAGGTGGACGGGGAGACGAAAGGCCTGGACGCCCGGGTCCAATCCGCGCGAGCCGCCGCCGAGGCGGAGACCGCGACGCTCACCGAACGCGTCACCACGCTGCGCGACACGGAGGCGGACATCACGCGCAGGCGCGACGACAAGACACGCATCCTCGACGGACTCGCCGAGGTCTCCGAGACGGTCGCGAAAGAACTCCACGAGATGAAGGCGAACCTGCACGAGCTCGAATCGTCCCTCTTCCGCGACCGCGAACGCTTACGACGGGAGTCCGCGATGCGCGTCAAAGCCACGAGGCTGTCCCTCATGCGACTCACGGATGACCAGCTGGAGACCACCACCAAGCGAGTCATCGCGCAGAACGAGCGCGCGAGTTCGGAGCTGGCGGACATCTCCAAAGACGCGAACGCGTTGATTGACAAGACGGATCAACTCTCGGCGGAGCACTCGACGTTCGGGCGCGAGCTCACGCTCCAGCGGCTTCTGGTGCGGAACACGGAGGTACGGGAGAAGGACTTAAGGCGGTGCGTGGACGCGCTGGCGAGGGAGGTGAGTCGGAGTGACATCGCGAAGGCTTCCGCGAACGAAGGCGTAAATTCGGCTCAATCGGCGGAGGACGCGAGTCGGGGGTTCGACTTTGACGACGCGGTGAGCGTGACCGCGGGGTTGGAACGCGAGACCGAGGCGTTGGCAAGTGGAATCGCGAGGCACACGGCGGCGATGGAGGGGCTGGCGCGCAGGGCGCGCGCGTTCGGGGCGGGTTTAGGCGGCGGCGTTTGGAATGCCGCGGGAAACGATGATGCCGGTGAAGGATCGATTAGATTTGACGAACCGGCGTTGGAGACTGTGTACGGAACGCTCCGTAGGTTCGTCGACGAGCTGGACGGCGGTGAAGTGGCGCTGGTGGACCTGGACGCGTCGCACAGGGCGCGCGCGCTAGAGGTTCTACACGACGAGTTGGAGAGAGCGGCAGGCGAGTTGTACTTGGCGGAGGCGGAGATTGCGAATACACAGCCGGCGGCGGGTACGAACACGAGTACACAGCCGGCGGGCGGGTCGGAGGGTGCTCGTGGGAAGCGGCGGTACGCGCCGTCGCCTGCCGCGGGTGCGCCGAAGTGGACGTGACGAGCGCGTCTCGTTTGTAATGCGCATCAATAGGCTCGGTAATAGGCTCCCGGGTGTTCAAATGTGCTCAGATAACTTAGTTGACAACGAAATGGTTCAACCGGGGTCGTCGTCGTTCAGTTCGAGGCGCCGCACGCGATGGTGGCGGCACCGCCGGCGCTCCGTGACGCCGCGGATGTCGCGCGTGACATCCGCGCGGAGACCACCGCGGCGTCGTCATCCGTCGATGCCCTCCGCGCTGACCTCGCGGCCGCCGTCTCGTCGGCGACACGCGGGTCATCCGAGAATGACGAATTCGGGGCGTCGGGCGACCGCGAGGACGCTGACGCGCGCTCGCTGGTCGCCAGGTTCCGCGCGATGAACGACGCGCGCGAGATGCTCGCGCGGGTCACCCGCGCGGAAGCCGCGCTCCACGACGCGTCCGCATCCACCAGGTCCACGCATCCGTCCACCGCGACGCCCGCGGATCTCGGGCGACTGCGCGAGGCTTCCGTGACGTTGCTCGGCGCGGCGCGGTCCTTGCGCGACGCCCTCGACGCCGACGATGTTCACGACGAGGGAAAGGGAAAGGGAAAGGGCGGCATCGCATCGGGCAAGGACCCGCGGCGCAAACCCGACCCGAACGACGCCGCGGTACGCGCGCGCTTCGCGGGATCCCTCGCCATTCGCCTCGCCGTCGAGTGCGATCGCCTACGAGACGTCGCGGGTAAACTCGCGGTGGACGCCGCGGGACGCACCGGGTGGCCGCCCGCGATCAACCCCGCCGCGGTGGACGCCTTCGAGTGGGCCATCGACCCGGAGACGGGCGACGAGGCGGGGTCCGCGGCCGGGGACTTACTCGAAGCGTGCGCCGCGATCGCGTCTCTCCAAGCCGCGAGCGAAGCGTGCGACGAATGCGTCGATGATGTTAACAACAACGACGCGGACGTGTCCACGTCACCCTCGTGGATCGCGGAGGCGCTGGCGACGCCCCTCCGCGACGCCATCGCGCGTCACTTCACCGGCGACGGTGCCGCGTCCGATCCGCACAGACCCGAGCGGCTCTTCGCGTGCGCGTCGACGCTCACGAATCGATTGAGCCCCATCTTCGCAAATGCCCTCTCCGGATACCTCTCCGGGTACCTCACGGCCACGGGCGACGACGATGGAAGTAGGCCATCGATCACGAGTCGGTCATCGACCTCCCCGACGACGTCCGCGGCATCGCTCGCACGTGGGCTCGCGCTGGCCATCTCTCGAGGCGTCGGTGACGTGATCGAAGGCCACTCGGCGCCCGCGATTGAATTAGCCGAGGAGGAAGACGCGTACGTGGGCGCCAGGGCGTACTCCAGGGACGACGCACGGCGCGCGGACACGCGTTGGCTGCACCTCGCGGACGAGTGCGAGCGGTACGATGCGGCGTTACGTAAACTGTTGGTCCCAGGTTCGAACCCGGGATGGAAGGGAAACTCCACGGTGGAGATTCCAGCCGGGTGTTCCGCGACTGGCAGGCTGGCGTCGTCGAGCCGAGATCGGGCCGGCCGGTGGATGCGCGCCGAGCTCGCGGATTGCGTTCGGGAGATCGAGAGCGTCGCGATGGGCGCGCGCGGGTGGTCGCCCAGCGCCGTGGGTGTCGGGTACGAAGAAGGAGAGCCGGACCCGGCGTTGGACGGCGTTGAAGGGGATGAAGTGGATGAAGCAAACGAAGACGGTCAGCTCTGTTTCCCGCCCGTGGCTGAGAAGGTTGTGGAGTGCTTCACGCGATCCGTGGACCGCGCGATGTCCATCCCGCGTCGATGCGTCGTCCCGGACAACTCACACGAGGGATGGGACAGCGGCTCGCCGATGTACGAGCCGGAAATGGGCGCCCGGGTCGCGTACCTCGCCAACGTATCAGCGGAGACGATCAACGAATTCGTGTCAAAGACGTTGACGCCGCGGGTTAAAGGGACGGATTCGTATCACGCGATGATCGCGTCGGCGTCTGGTCGGAGCGCGCGTGGTGCTGTACACGTCGGCAACTGCGTCGCCGTCGCGCGGCGCATCGCGAGCGCGCTGCGTGAGCGCGGTGAGTCCGACGCGGGTCTCCTCGCGTTGGGTACCGATCTTTTCCGGGACCAGGCGGTTTGTCTGGACGCGTTCGTGGATGAGTGGACTGGGAAGATCGCGGACACGTGCGTGGATGCGTTTAACCGATCCGCGGCGATGTACTTCGGCGGCGTGCACCTCATGGAACGCTTCGGAAAGGACCGCGACAAGCTGACTCCCGGCGGTGACGGAGAGGGAGAGGCGAAAAAACAAGATTCGAGGGGCGATGGCGCCGATGCCGACGCGTCACCGCTGCTGCTGAACCCGCTCGGCGTCCTCCGCGACGGACTCAACGTCATTCGCGCCGCGCTCATCGCCGCGGACGGGACGAACGACGGCGCGTCGTCGTGCGTACAGGCCGCGACGCGACGAGCCGCGAGCGCTGTTTCAAAACTCTTAATCGCCGAAGTCGTGTACTGCGCTTCCTTCACCGAGCTCGGCGCGGTTCGTTTCCAGCGCGACGTGGACGCGATCGCGGGCGCGTTCGGGGTACACCTGCGACGCGCGGGGAACTACCTCGGTCCGGTGCGTGAGTGCGCGGTTCTGCTGCGTCTGGACGTGTCCGTCGCGCGGGTCTTCGCCGCGGCGGTGGACGCCTCTCTATCTCGACAGGCTTCTAATTCCAACGACGGCGGCTTCAAGGGTGGTGGTGGTACCAATACCAACGCCGGCGGGGACGACGCGAGGGCGGTGGAGAGGCTGAGGGAGGACCACGGGGTGCATAGGTTGACGGATGCGCAGATAGCGCGCGTCCTCTCCAGGCGGCGCGACATGGGACGCGGCGGCTAAAGCCTTAGACGATCGATCGATCGGTTTCGCTACGTT
>Ga0115551_1002781_pt1 | contig 10532 bp, 10 predicted proteins | sample COGITO_mtgs_1103_FD_87179 | JGI IMG/M metagenome (GOLD analysis project Ga0115551, IMG submission 87179) | Pelagic marine microbial communities from North Sea - COGITO_mtgs_110321 | ecosystem: Environmental > Aquatic > Marine > Epipelagic | place: Germany:Helgoland, sampling site Kabeltonne... | reverse complement strand
TATGAAAGGAATTTATGAGCGAAGAAGCCCCGAATGGGTCATGAATATGCTTTTGAATCCTGCTGAAATGCTAAAGCAAGACCCTATTGCTAAAGCCTTGCTTGAAGAATATAATAATGTAATGATGCTCAATCAAAACTTGAGTCAAGAAGAAGCGCGTTCCATTAGTGAATACCTAAGAACTCTATAAAGACCAGGCTTTTCCACCGGTGGTTTCCATAAGGTCAACACATCCTTTTTGTTGGCCTGGAACGGGAGCATAAGCCAATACATTTTCTCCAATAAATTCATTTGTTTTAAATGCATTTACGGTTAAATTCCTTAGTTGCCCTGCAAACTTAGCGGCATCTTCTTCACCTGCAGGAACATCATTCCCCGGTTTAAGATATTTAGCTAGTTGAGCATCCCAATCTGTTCCGCTTAATTCACTTGCATTGGTTTTTCCTGCGGCACTTGTTCCCGCTTCTTTAAAAGCTTTCCAAGCGTCAACAAAATTATCTTGTCGCTCTTTATCCCAGACAGCATCAATATAGGCATCTGCAAATTCAGGGAGTTTTAATTCAATTGCTCCGGGAATATCTGTTTTAGGAATAATTAACTCCATCAAATTGGAGACAATTCCAAAATCTTCTGCGGGTATAAATACAGGGGTATAAGTTACCGCTGTCTGACAACTTTGAAATAAACTCACTACGGTAGGAGTGATTGCAATGGCTCCAATTCCGGAACCAATATTTCGTAAGGCTTTTCTTCTATCCATTTCTATACTATTAAATATTCATTTTTTTCAATTCTTCGACTGCATGGTTTGCAGCTCTTGCGGTCAATGCCATGTATGTAAGCGAAGGATTTACATTCCCTGCTGAGGTCATTGCCGCTCCATCAGTTACATAAACATTTGGCACGTCATGCAATTGATTATTCGCATTTAATACCGATGTTTTACGGTCACGACCCATTCTTGCAGAACCCATTTCATGAATTCCTAGTCCGATTGCATAATCACCATCATACCCTCTTACGTCTTTAAAACCAGCATTTTCGAGCATTTCAGCAGCTTGTTGTTGCATATCTTTTCTCATGTTGAGCTCGTTTTCCTTGATTGTAGCATCAAAGGTAACGGTAGGTAATCCCCACTGATCTAAATTTTCGTAATCTAATGTCATTTTATTATCATGGTAGGGTAGAATTTCTCCAAATCCACCTAAGCCCATTCTCCAGTCTCCTGGAGTTGTTACAGCTTCTTTAAAGGCAGCACCGTACGCCATTTCTGCGATAGAATCCGACCAGTTTCCTCTGCTAGCTCCCCCTTGATATCCATAACCACGGGTAAAATCTTTACGGTTTGTATTACCGCCGATATTTCTAAAACGAGGAATATAAACCCCATTTGGTCTTCTTCCTGTATAGTATTTATCTTCGAATCCTTCAAAACGTCCTGAAGCACCTACACCTAAATGGTGGTCCATAATATTATGTCCTAACTCTCCAGAATCATTCCCCATTCCATTTGGAAAGCGCTCTGATTTGGACTGCATTAAAATAGAAGTTGTTGGAATTGCAGAAGCACATAAAAAGATCACTTTTGCATTAAATTCATACACTTCTTTAGTTTCCGCATCGATTACACGAACTCCAGTGGCACGTTTTGTGTCAGCATCATAAATTACCTCGTGCACAACCGAATTGGCCCTAAGAGTCATGTTTCCTGTTGCCTCAGCAGTTGGAAGTGTTGAAGAGTTACTACTAAAGTAAGCTCCAAATGGACAACCTCGCATACAGCGGTTTCTGTATTGGCAATTACTTCTTCCTAAGCCTGGTTTTGAACCTTCGGTAATATGCGCTGTTCTTCCCATTGTCAAAATACGGTCATCGTACTTTTCACTCATCGATGATTTTAATACATCTTCCACACAATTCATTTCCATTGCTTTCAAATAATTGCCATCTGGAAACTGTGGTAAACCAACATTTTCTCCACTGACACCAATAAATTCTTCTACATGATTGTACCAGGGGGCTAGATCTTTGTAACGAATGGGCCAATCTACGGCAATTCCATCTTGGAGATTGGCTGTAAAATCAAAATCTGTAAGTCGGTAACTTTGTCTTCCCCACATTAAGGAACGTCCTCCTACGTGATACCCTCGCATCCAGTCAAAACGATTTGTCTCATTATATGGATGTTTGACATCATCAACAAAAAAATGTTTATTAGATTCAGTAGTAGTATATCCGGTCCTACTTTGCTTTCCTTGGGTTTTTTTAGTTTCCTGAGTAATCACATCCCCTGTTTTATAATCCCAAGGATCATTATTCATAGTTGGGTAGTCTTCAACGTGTTTGACCATAGGTCCTCGTTCTAGGACCAAAGTTTTTAACCCTTTTTCACATAGCTCTTTTGCTGCCCATCCACCGCTGATTCCGGTTCCAACAACTATTGCATCGTAGTTTGTTTCCATTAAGATTTTTTTTTATTTTTTTGTTTGCTTTGATCTGAGTCCCTCAAATATAAATATTTTATCGTGGGATCTTAAATATTTGTCTAATTTTAGACATATAATTTCTGTTAAAGTTTAAATCAAACCAAATGAAACAAAATAAATTTATCAAGTCAATTGGACTCATCGTACTCGCTATTACAGTTCTCAACAGTGTTGTAGCCTGCAAAAATATTCCAGAAAAAAAAGTTGAAAATAAAACTCCCTTTTTCAAACTTTCTTTAGCGCAATGGTCATTTCATCGTGCTTTTCGTTCTGGGGACACTTCTCCTTATGAATTTGCAAAAATGGCTCATGATTTAGGTTTTGAAGGATTAGAATATGTAAGTGCACTCTATCCAGATGTCATGAACAGTGAAGACAAACCAGCAGCAATACAAAATTTCGTTTCTAGAAATAATGCCCTTGCAGCAGAATATAAAATGCAAAATGTATTAATTATGGTTGACTCTGAAGGAGATTTATCAAGCTCCAATGAAGAAGCGAGAATGACAGCCATTGAAAATCATAAGCTATGGATCAAGGCAGCTCATGACATGAAATGTACTTCGGTTCGCTTGAATCTTTATGGGGAAAAAGATCCTGATAAATGGATTGAAAATTCAATCAAAAGTTTGGCTGTGTTGAGCGATTATGCAGCACCACTTAACATTAATGTGATTGTAGAAAATCATGGGCGAATTACTTCAAATGTTCCTCTTTTGATGCAAGCTATCAATGGTTCTCAAAAATCTAATTGTGGAACCCTCCCTGATTTTGGAAATTTCTGTATTGCAGAAGAAGGATACGGTTCTGTATTTGATGGCAGTTGTAAAGAAATTTATGATTTCTACAAAGGAGTCACTGAGATGATGCCTAGAGCCTTTGGGGTGAGTGCTAAATCAAACGACTTTGATGCCGAAGGAAATGAAACCACTCTTGACTTCATGAAACTTATGACCATTGTTAAAGAAGCAGGGTATACCGGATTTGTGGGAGTAGAATATGAAGGATTTCGTCTTTCTGAAAAAGAAGGAATAATTGCTACTAAAAAATTATTGGAAACGATCGGTGCTAAACTTTAGTAATGGTTTTAAAAACTAGGATTCAGCTCTCTTTTTTATTCTTTCTAGAATTTTTTATTTGGGGTGCTTGGTTTGTTACAATGGGTACTTTTCTTTCACAAGAATTTAGTGCCAGCGGAGGACAACTTGCGATGGCATATGAAACCCAATCTATAGGTGCTATTATTGCCCCCTTCATTATTGGGCTAATTGCAGACCGGTATTTTGAAGCACAAAAAATTTTAGGCGTTTTACATCTTATGGGGAGTGGTCTGTTATATGTCGCTGCAAGTGCTGAAAGTTTCACCTTGTTTTATCCCTACATATTTATATATATGCTTTTATACATGCCGACTTTAGCTCTAGCAAATTCTGTAGCTTTCCATCAAATGAAAAACCCCTCAAAAGAGTTTGCACCAATTCGGGTTTTGGGAAGTTTAGGCTGGATTATCGCAGGACTTACAATAGGTTATTTCGCTTGGGAGGGGAAAGCAGTTTTACAATACACTTTTTATATGGCTGCTACCGCATCACTTTTGATGGGTATTTTTAGTTTTACTTTACCAAAAACTCCACCTAAAGCAGATCGCCAAAAGAAAATTACATTGCGAGAAATTCTTGGTCTAGATGCTCTGGCGATGCTAAAAGATCGCGGTTTTCTATTTTTCTTTATTGCCTCTATTTTAGTTTGTATTCCACTGGCGTTTTACTACCAGCATGCAAATCAATTTTTGAATGAGTTAGGAATGAAAGCTGCTGCTTCTAAAATGATTATGGGGCAAATTTCTGAAGTCCTATTTCTATTACTCCTCCCTATTTTCCTAAAAAGATATGGCGTCAAAAACGCACTGATAGTAGGTATTTTAGCTTGGGGCTTACGCTATTTGTTATTTGCTTTTGGTAATGTTGGAGAACAAACCTGGATGCTCCTTTTTGGTATAATTCTGCATGGTGTTTGTTACGATTTCTTTTTTGTTTCTGGACAAATATATACTGATTTTAAAGCCGGAGAAAAATTCAAGAGTGCTGCGCAAGGACTAATCACTTTAGCCACCTATGGCGTTGGAATGCTCATTGGATTCAGATTTGCTGGATGGCTAACGGATCAATATGCCATAGAGGGTGGACATTTATGGAGAGAAATATGGGTTCAACCCGCAATTTTTTCTTTTATTGTACTTATTCTTTTTCTACTATTTTTTAAAAATGAAACCATTAAAATTAAAACACTATGAGTAAAATAAGACTAGGCGTTCTAGGCGGTGGCGGAGACTCTCTTATTGGAGTTCTTCATCGGGTAGCTTCAAATATGTATGACCGTTATGAAATTACCGGGGGGGTCTTTAATCCCAATTATGAGGAAAATATAAAATTCGCCAAACACATTGGGGTAAATACAGATAGAGTCTATGTTGATTTTGATACTTTTATCGAAGAAGAAATTAAAAAACCCGAAGGTGAGCGTATCGAAGTGGTATCCATTTTAACTCCCAATTTCCTTCATTTTCCTATGGCCAAAAAACTTTTGGAAAATGGCTTTAATGTCATTTGTGAAAAACCTATGACAACATCTTATGCAGAGGCAAAAGAATTAGAGACATTACAAAAAAAGCATAATGCAATTTTTGCTGTCACATACACTTATACAGGCTATCCTATGGTTCGTCATATGAAACATATGATTGCTGAGGGTGAAATAGGAGCCGTCCAAAAAGTAGACATACAATATTATCAAGGATGGATCAATCCGGTAATCCATGACCCAGAAGTACGTAAAACAGTATGGAGATTAGATCCTAAAAAAGCGGGGATCAGCTCATGTATTGGTGATATTGGAACCCATGCTTTTCAGATGGTTGAATATCTAACCGGACAAGAAGTCAAATCTGTTCTTGCCGATTTAAACAACTTGTATGAAGATAATACCCTGGACATTGACGGAACTATTTTAGTCCGTTTTTCTGACACCTTTAAAGGAGTATTAAGAGCGAGTCAGATTGCTACAGGTGAAGAAAATAATCTAACAGTCGCTATTTATGGAACAAAAGGAGCTTATAAATGGGAACAAGAAAATCCTAATTTTTTATATCATTTAAAAGACGATGAACCTCGACGCGTTATAAAACCAGGAAATGCCTATGTCTCTGATGTAGCTGCTGATGGAACAAAATTACCTGGAGGTCATCCCGAAGGAATTTTTGACGCTATGGGAAATATATACAAAGGGGTAGCAAAAGCCTTACGAGGAGAAACCGCCTTTAAGGGTGAATTTCCTACAATGCACGAGGGAGTAAGAGGGATGCTATTTATTGAAAAAGTTGTTGAATCACATAAAAACGGAAATATATGGCAAAGCATGGAGAACGAATGAAAACTATAAAAGGTCCTGGTATTTTTCTAGCACAATTCGTAGATAGCCAAGCACCCTTTAACAGTCTTGATGGTATGTGTAAGTGGGCAGCGGATTTAGGATACAAAGGTATCCAAATACCAACTTGGGAAACATTTCTAATTGACCTAGATAAAGCCGCAGAAAGTCAAACCTACTGTGATGAATTAAAAGGAAAGATTAATTCTTATGGTTTAGAGATTACAGAACTTTCTACACATCTTCAGGGTCAGCTCGTGGCAGTTCATTCAGCCTATGATTTAATGTTTGACAACTTCGCCCCTGAACCCTTAAGAAAAAACCCTAAGGCAAGAACGGAATGGGCAATAGAAACGATGAAAAAAGCAGCTATTGCAAGTAAACGCCTAGGACTAAAAACCCACGCCACCTTTTCAGGTGCCTTACTGTGGCATACTTGGCATCCTTGGCCTCAGAGACCCCAAGGACTTGTTGAGCTTGGCTTCGCTGAATTAGCAAAACGATGGAAACCTATTCTAGATGTCTTTGATGACAATGGTGTAGATGTATGTTATGAAATACATCCTGGAGAAGACTTACATGATGGGGTCACTTTTGAGCGATTTTTGGAAGCTACAGGAAATCATAAACGAGTCAATATTTTGTATGATCCTAGCCATTTTGTTTTACAACAATTGGACTATATTGAATATATAGATCATTACCATCAATTCATTAAATCATTCCACGTGAAAGATTCAGAATTTAAACCTAATGGCAAAAAAGGAGCCTTTGGAGGATATGGAGATTGGATTGACCGCGCAGGTCGCTATCGCTCTCCAGGTGATGGACAGATTGATTTCAAAACTATCTTTACAAAACTAACAGAATATGGGTGTGATGTATGGGCAGTAATGGAATGGGAGTGCTGCATCAAAAGTCCCGAGCAAGGCGCTAGAGAAGGAGCTTCATTTATCCAAAATCACATTATAGAAGCTACAGAAAAAACCTTTGATGATTTTTCCGGAGGTACTATCGACGAACAACACTTGCGTAACATATTAAATCTTTAACACTTTAAACAAAACTTTATGAAAAAAATATTTTTAGCTCTATTGACACTTGGATTAATGACCGGTAGTGCACCACTAAAAGAAAAAACTGTACCCACAGTTGATGCAAAATGGGAATCACTATTCGATGGTGAAACTCTTAATGGTTGGCATCGTTTCAATCGTATGGGAGTTACCCCTATATGGACAGCCAAAGATGGAGTACTTACCTTTGATCCTGAACTGCTTCCCAAAGGAGATTATATTCATGATATTGTAACCGACAACACCTATAAAAGTTTTCAATTGTCAATAGAATGGAATATCTCTGAAGGAGGTAACAGTGGAATTTTTTGGGGAGTTCAAGAGGGAGAAAATCATAACAAACCCTATTCAACAGGTCCAGAAATCCAAGTATTAGATAACGAAAGACATCCTGATGCTAAAGCAAATCCAAAATTTCACCAAGCAGGTGCACTATATGACATGGTTCAGCCTTCTAAAGATGTCTGTAAGCCCGCGGGTGAATGGAATCATGTGCTCCTTACAATAGACCATAATAAAAATGAAGGAAGTGTTGAGTTAAATGGTACTAAAATTGTTGAATTTCCATTAAGTGGAGAAGAATGGGACACTATGGTTGCCAACTCAAAATTCAATGATAAGTGTGACTTCAAGCGTTTTGGAAAAATGAAATCTGGTAAAATTGGTTTACAAGATCATGGCAACAAAGTGTCTTTTAGAAACATCAAAATTCGTAAACTTTAAGTTATAAAATATGATCCTATCCATGACGGGTTTTGGTAAAACCGAAACCCAATGGGAAGATAAAAACCTCAGTGTTGAGATTCGTTCCTTAAATAGTAAAAATGCTGATATAAATCTAAGAACTCCCTCGTATTTAAGAGAAATGGATACGGAAATCCGAAAGCGTATCGCTCAACAATTGCATCGAGGAAAAATAGACTTAAATATATTCATTGAATTTAATGGTCAAAATGCACCCTCAACAATTAATACCTCTGTTGTAAAATCTTATATCGGTCAGCTTAAAGAAATTGGAGACGTTTCTGAAAATGAAATGATGGCTATCGCCATGCGTTTACCTGATACCTTGTCCTCAGAACGAGAAACGTTACAAGAAGTTGAAAAAGAAGCGATTTTTAATCTATTAAACCAAGTCATAAAAGACATTGAAAGCTATAGAAGAGATGAAGGTAAGGCGCTTGAAAAGGATTTTTTGAAACGGATTGATCTCATTGAGGGACATCTCACATCTGTTATTAAAATTGATCCAGAGAGAAGTGATAAAATAGAACAAAAACTTCGTTCTGCACTAGACGATTTAAAAATTGAAGTGGATACCAATCGTTTTGAACAAGAATTGATTTTTTATCTTGAAAAGTTTGACATTACCGAAGAAAAGGTTCGCCTTAAAAATCATTTAGACTATTTTAAAGAAGTTATGAAGAATGATTTCCCTAATGGTAAAAAATTAGGCTTTATTGCTCAAGAAATGGGTCGCGAAATCAATACCATTGGATCAAAAGCGAATCATGCTGAACTGCAAAAAGTTGTTGTTCAAATGAAAGATGAATTGGAGAAAATAAAAGAACAACTATTAAACGTACTCTAAATTGAATTCAGGGAAACTCATCGTCTTTTCTGCCCCTTCAGGAAGTGGTGAAACCACTTTGGTTCACCATTTACTATCCCAAACCCTTCCTCTAGGATTTTCAATTTCTGCAACTTCAAGAAAACCACGCGGACAAGAAGAAGACGGGATCGATTATTATTTTCTGAGCGCTTCTGAATTTCAGATGAAAATCGAAGAAAAAGCATTTTTGGAATACGAAGAAGTATACCAAAACACTTTTTATGGGACGTATACATCAGAGCTGGAACGACTATGGGCCGAGGGAAAACAAGTTCTGTTTGACATTGATGTAGTGGGGGGAATAAACATTAAAAAGCAGTATCCAGATCAAACCCTTGCAATTTTTGTAAAACCTCCTTCTTTAAATGAACTTGAAGATCGCCTCAGAAAACGCGGAACTGATAGCGAAGAAAAAATTAAAGAGCGCTTGGAAAAAGCAAAAATAGAAATTGAATATGCCACGCAATTCGATTATTGTTTAATCAATGAAGACTTGGAAACTGCCAAGAAGGAAGTTGTTCAATTGGTTTCTGACTTCATAAATCCCTGAGGGATACCTACCTTTACCCTGTGAAAAAAATTGGTTTGTATTTTGGAACCTTTAATCCGATTCATAAAGGACATCTGGCTTTAGGTATATACTTTGCTGAGCAAACAGACCTCGACCAAGTTTGGTATGTAGTGAGTCCTCAAAATCCTTTTAAAGTTGATGATTTGTTATTAGACGACCAACACCGTTTAAAAATGGTGCGCCTTGCATTAGAAGATGAGCCTAAGCTGACCGCTAGCGATATTGAATTCTCTCTTCCCAAACCCAATTATACCATCCATACTCTGGAACATTTAGTTCAAATCCATCCCGAACAACAATTTGTGCTATTGATGGGAGAGGATAATCTTGTTCATTTTGATCGGTGGAAACATCATGAACGTATTTTAGAACGCGTTGAGGTTTATGTATACCCTAGACAACATGAGAGTTTTCCTCCTACAGCTTTATTAAATCATGAAAAAGTGAAATTAATAGATGCTCCCAAGCTTGAGTATACCTCTACTGCAGTAAGGGAAATCTTAAAAAAAGGGGGAAGTGTTGAAGCCTTTATCCCCAATGCCAGTTGGGTTTATATGGAGAAAAAGGGGTTTTATAAATAAAACATGTAACCTAAAAGTTGTCGTGTAAGATTATTTATTTGATCTTTTTAGGACATAAATAATAGTTTTAGAGCTTAAAACTCAATTCTAATCAAAATGAGCTGCTAAAATCTCCTACAAAAAAAGAATGAATGTTCACCCTTTCATGATTTCTTCCACCAAACGTTTTGTTAAACCCTCTCGACTCCAACGCTCTATGTTGGGAAAACTATTTTGAAGATGATCTTTTTGAGAGGCTACCTGTTCAATAAATTCTAAAATACCTTGATTATCTTGGGCTTCCAACATCTTGGCTGCTGACCCTTGGGCTATAAATTTTCCAGCTTCAGAATTTGGATCACCTATTGAGAGTACCGGGACTTCAGTCGCTATATATTCTAGAATTTTTCCTGATATCATTTGTGTATGTGCGCCTTCAAAAATAAAATTGAGGAGAAGGTGGGCGCTTTTCATAAGTTGTATGGCCTCTCGATGGGGGATGTATCCATGAAAAATAAGTTCAATTTTAGGATATTTTAAACGTATTCCTTCAACAATCTCTTGATTAATATTCCCTGCAAGAGATAATCGTACAGGAGCTTTTAGGTTACTTAAAATCCGAAGTACAGATTCATAATCTTGATTTTGTGTCAATAAGCCCGTGTACACCACGTGAAATACTTTTTTGGTTATTATCCTTTTAATTTCCTGAAATAAATTTGTATCATAGCCATTAGGAATTGAAATAAATTTTTGCATTGGAGCTCTGACTCTAAGTTTATCGTGGAGTGCACCACCCAC
>Ga0115551_1002764_pt1 | contig 10564 bp, 5 predicted proteins | sample COGITO_mtgs_1103_FD_87179 | JGI IMG/M metagenome (GOLD analysis project Ga0115551, IMG submission 87179) | Pelagic marine microbial communities from North Sea - COGITO_mtgs_110321 | ecosystem: Environmental > Aquatic > Marine > Epipelagic | place: Germany:Helgoland, sampling site Kabeltonne... | reverse complement strand
GAAGAAGAAGAAGAAGAAGAAGAAGAAGAAGAAGAAGAAGGGAACAGAAACAAAGACGCGAAGAAGTCCTCGTCGTTCGCATCTTTTGGCCCGGGCGTTTTAATCAAGCAGATGAGCAAGAGAGCATCCTCAATCAACCCAGCCTCGGTGTCGAGAGATTTAGAGGTCAAGATATTCGAGTGCGAGAAGCTGTATAAAAAATACGAAGCGAAACGGTTGTCGCGATCGAGATCGAAGAAAGCCGGGGGCGGGACGGTGGATCCAGTCGTATCCGTGCACGTGAAGAAGAAGGATGGGAGCGAGTACGTTGGAGTGACGAGACCTATTTTGAATACGGTGGATCCTGTGTGGAACGCCGGAGAGGGCGAGTCGTTCTCATTTCCAATATTCAGCGAACAAGTAGAAGAGGAAGAAGAGAGGAGAGGGATGTTTGCCTCGTTTTCACCGAAAAAAAAGAAGAAAATTTTGAAGAAGACGAAAGGAAAGGATATAGACGACGGTGGTAAAAGCGAGGAAAACGGTGCTGCTCCCAAGGTGGAGAGTGGGAGCGATGATGATAATGATGGTTCTTGGTGTTCGAAGGAAATTGTCTTTAAGATTTGGGATTTGAAAGGCCCGTCTGAAATTGATTCTAAGAAATCGCTCATTGGGACGTGTGCGGTACCCATCGAGCTGTGCCCGCTCGATGGACATTGGAGAGAAATCACTTTGGAAGTGGAGCCAGCCGGGTCGCTCGACTCTTTACGATCGCGCGAAGGTTTGACCCAAAACGCGAAGAAAAAAGAGTTGAAAAAAATGATGTCCAAAAAACGGATGGAGAAAAACAAAGAAGGCGGTGGCGAAGGTACTCTGAAGATGGCGTTTCGACGGCCGCCAAAACTGTTGCCAGCGCTCGGTGTGAATGGAAACTGGCACGCTTTGCAAGTGAACGAGGGGAGCGAAGATCCGTTGGAGCCTTGGATCGCAGGTCGGTCGGCGGCAAGACACAGCGCGACATCGTCTACATTCGTTGAGAGGAAACAAGATCAGAATCTCAGCTTATCGGCGAAAGAAAGAAAACTCGACGAGCGATTGAAGAAAAGTTTTAAATCGTTCACCCCGGCCGAACGAAGTGCGATGCAAAACGAGAGACGAGGTCGATACTACGTTCACGTTATGGAAGCTTCGAACATTACGCCAATGGATGGATGGTCGGGATCTGATGCGTACGTTAAAATTGGAGGTGATTCTATGCCGGCCAAAGAGAGATACAAAACGAAAGTTAAAAATGACACGTGCTTTCCTCGTTGGGACGAGAGGTATCTCGTTGATCTCACCAGTAATGATTCGGCGCTCGTGTTTACCGTGTTCGATCGCGATTTTGGGAATGCGGATGACTTCTGTGGCGCATGCGGTATTCCATTGGAATGTTTACCGCAAGATGGCTCGTACCGAACGTTTAATTTACCGCTAGGAACGAGAATCAGTCCACGAAGTGCCGGCGAAGAGGTTGTTTTTGAAGATTATGAACGTCGACTGGACGTTGGATTTTTAAAAGTTTCCGTGGCGAGAATGATGGAACCTTTGGAAACGCAAAATAAAATTTTAGACGCGTGTGGAGGATTCGGTTCTATAACATTGGAGGATTCAGGAAATTTGACAAAGTACGCGCGGAGATGTCACGTCAGAGTGTTGGCAGGGAGATATTTGTTACCGGTTGGAAATACGAGTAAAGATTTGTGTGATCCCAGCGTTACCCTCCAAGTCGATAACGCGCCAAAGTTTGAGCGCTTTGCAACATCCGTGGTATACGATACATCCACACCTGTTTGGAACGAAGGTTTAGGAGAAACGTTTACACTTCTCGTTAGACCTGGGGCGAAAGAATTGATTTTGTGTTGCGTCGACAGAAACTTTTCCGGACAAGTTGAAATGGGAAGAGGACACGTCAATTTATTAAACGTCGAGGCGAATGGAGATTGGACGAGCTCGGAAGTTGCAATATATCGACCAGATCCGAAAGATCGAGAAATGATGATTCCATCAGGTTTAGTTTCTGTTCAGATATCTTTCTCGCGTCCTCCGTTTGCGGAAATTATGGAACCACCCGTCATCGACGCGGATAAAAAGATGCTCAACGTTCACGATCCTTCGTTGTATCTCTACGTTCAAATTTTACGGATTCGTAACATAGCACTTCCAGCGTACCGTAAATCTACGGACGTGTACGTCAACTTGACGACAAACACAAACTTACTACCAGTCAAGGGTAGAGTGCAGGAAGATATCAAGTCTACTGCTGAATTTGATACGGAAGTTTTCTCGTTACCGATGAATCCAATGACCACGAGTTTTCGCGTTCGCGTAGTCGCTGAACTAAAGAGCGTATACTTTGGCGTCGCGCTCGTAAAAGCTTGGAAGCAGTTTCAAAAATATCTCTACGGGAAAGATGGAGCTGATGATGGTGGTATGAGTTTTATCGATGAAGACGGGGACGGAGAACTCGACGATCCAGATGAAGCGCTCACGATAAAAGCGGAAGATTTCTTTGCGTTGAAGAAATTTTACGTCGGCGGCACCAAAATCGGTGAATTTACGGTCAACACCTCCGGTTTAGCTATTGGTGAAATGAGAAAGACGTGGGCAAAATTGGTACCGTTGAAAAATACCACAGTGTACGGCTTTTTGAATAAAGCTGGAAAACAACTCGGTCACGCTGAAGTCGCGTACTCCATCGGCCGTCGATCGCTTCCACCCGCAGATTTAGAGAACACTTTTGGAGCGGCTCGTCCGAGAATTGGGAATTTAAGCATTCAAATCAAATCTGTTATCGGCGGTGTCTTAAATTCGGGGAACCCAGTCAAGGATATGCACTACAAACAGAATGTACTCAAGAATGCGAATGAAAAAGATGAAGGCTTACTTGGAACGCACATCTCGTGCGCAGTCATTTTGGAGAGCTTCGAAGAAAACTTCCGGACGGCCTTCGAGTCTGCCACCTTTCCTGTCACCGAAATCATGGGTGAAATTCGCGTCGTTTTGTTCGCGAGAGATCCCGTGACGACTGCATTTACCAAGCCGGTTGGCGTCGCGTGCGTCCCGCTCTCAAATATTTTGGCGAGTGAAAATCACGAACTCGACGTGTGGGCTAACGTCATCCCAACGGACGAAGATGGTCTCTCTGCACAAGATTTAGTCGATGTGGAACGTGAAATGTTCATGCGCGAGAGGAACAAGAAAACAGCGACGAAGAAATGGCAAGGATATTGCCGCATCGTGTTGAAATTTACTCCGATGATAAAGAAGAGTTCTTGGTATTTGCGTCAAATGCCGTTGGAAAGACCGAAAGAAAAACCAGAGGATACAGTAATTGGCATCATAAATGCTTTATCTCGATTAACTATTGCCATTCTCGGCTTTCCACACATTGTCATGCAATCGTTCGCGTGGTTATCTCTTTGGCCGTTGAGAGAAACCTTCGCGTTGAGGTTGTATTTTGCATTTTTTTACACCGTGTTGTGCTTTTATCTTAGAGGAGATATTTTGGGTGCATTTTTACCCCTCTTGTGCGTTGTGGGTCTTTTATTCGTCGGTTACACGTCGCGAATTGTGGAGGATAAAGACGACGCGCCAGTATCGTGCTTTGGAATTAATGAGGACGGTTCAGAGAAGGAAATCTTACGAGCGCAGGTCATCGACGAGTTTGCGAAGACGAAAGCGATTGAAAAAGAAATCGACGAAGAGATTGAGGATTTGTACGAATATTCGAGATTAGTACACATGGGGAAATCACACAAAGAAGCGTCGAGAGTCGTCGGGAATAAAGCCGCAAAAAGAATCAAGGCTGACCGTGAAAACGCCGAGCTCTCCGGTAACAATCCGGTCCAGAAATTACGAAACGTGATAAAATCGCTTTCGTCGAAATCGAATCCAATGGACGCCGTTTTGAAAATCGTCAAAAAATTGTTGGCGTTTTGCATAAACGTGGTGAAGACAATCACTAAAACGGCAATGTCGCTCGATCAAGTTCAGGCGCCGAAAATTTTATCCGGTCCGTGTTTGGCGGTTATCGTGCCTTTGGATTTAATTTCGCAGCCTTTGGAGAGAATTATTGGCGTTTTCGATTGGAGAGATGATAATTTGTCGCATTATTCGGCAATATTGATGATATCGATTGCGATTATTTGCGGCATTGCGTTGAAAATCGCGCTTGAGATCCGATACTACATGGATTTATACTCACCAGTGCGATTGTGGTTCTTCGTCTGGTTTCTCGGCGTTGTCTTTTTAATCCCGCAAGTCTCTAAAGCGTGTTTGTTCCCAATCGTCGTCTTGTACGAACATTCAATTCAGTACAACATCTCCGCGAGTGGTATTCATGTCCCGGCGGTGTGTTTGCGTTCAATTCAAGAGGTTGATAAGTTGACAAAGGGCAGAGTCGCGAAATTATTCGAAGGGACCGCTGAAGAACGCGAGAAAGCTCGAGACGACCTTTTCCAAAACAGGAAGAAAAAATACTTGGCGGCGAAAGCGGCGGAACTCAAGAAGAGAAGGATGAAATCGACTGCCGCTCTTAAAGGATTTTCCTCGAATCCAGCGTCATTTTTTGGTATTTTGATGGGTCGTTCGCTCACGGCGAAGCAAGAGTTGCACCGATCGAGGCTTGAAAAGTTGTTCGTCAAGAATCCAAATGCTCTGGCTGCGGCGGCGATGAAGACGAAAGAGGGTGGAATGGAAGAAGAGTTCATGGAGAAGCCGGACTTTGTGAAGATAGCGGACATCAAGATAAAATCAACGGCGTCGAAAGGTGCCATATTCTTACTATATTTGCCGAAGTTGATTGTCTCAAACGCCGTGGCAATTCCTCGCCGAATAATTTTGTCGCCGATGGTGATTTACGCGGCTTTAGAAAAGGTTGTTCCGTCGAAGCAGCAAGTGAAGGCAAACTTCAAAAAGATGTTTGCCCCCATGTCCAAAGACGAAAAGAAGGTCAAGGGTGTCGGGAAGGTGAGAAATCCGCGCATTTTAAAGAATGGCGAGGTGATTACGCAGGACGTTTTGAGAAAACAAGTCGCCGAGCGACGAGCTTCGAGGAAGCGAATCAAATCGGAAGCGGCCAAGTCTTTGAAGTCTAACTCTCGAGCTAACTCGAGTAAATAAATACTTTACAAGTAATAATACACATCAGCGCACGCGCGCGATAAATAATACCTCTCTCTCTCATTCCATTTACCGATCTTCGTCGAACGATGAAAACCAGGCACCGACGCCGGATTTATGCCGTCGCCACATTCCAACCACGTCCCCCGGGCAACTCACTTCATACTCCTTACTGTTCGATTTCGCATTAGCCAAGACGTCTCTTTCGTCCTCGCTCACCGTGAACCTTCGCGCGGAATCCCAAATTAAAGCCGCGTCTGCGTTTTCTAATAACTTCAGTCTCGCAATCGGCCGCTTCTGCGCCGCTAATCGAACGGTGTCTAAATACGCACTCCAACTTATTTGATTAAGCGAATCTTTTCGTCTTTTTTCTCCTCCTCCTCCTCCTCCTCCTCCTAAACGTCTGAAAGAGGTCTTCTTCTTTCTAGAAGACGACGAGACTAAACTTCTCATCTTTTTCGACGAGTTGTCCACAAAGTTGCCAATCAACACCACGCAAACGTCCATCGAGATCGCGTAATCTAGCGGTAACTTCAAATCGCGATCGTTCGTAACGACGATAGCCACGTGTTTTCTATTCTTTACAATCTGACGTAATTTCGTTTCGTCTGGCGAGCACTTTTCCTCCAAGCACGTGGCGTGAATCTTTTCTCCTTCCAGTTTGAGCAATTCCTGCTTCGCCATGGCCAAGTTTCTATATTCTCTTCTGGTTTGCTCGCAAAAGGAAACGTGTTTAAGTTCCGGGTCGCACGACGGAAAAGTTGTATCGTATTCATCATCTTCATCGTTATCTTCATTGATGTCGTCGTTTACGTCGTCGGAGGTAAGAAAGCATGCCTCTTCTGCCCGCCTGGTAATAAACGCCGGCACGTCTTGAATCTTCTTCCCTTGACTCTCGTTCGCGAATTCCATCAAACGTCTCCCCAACCTCAAATCCGCGGCGTCCGGCCCGTCCAGGTAAAACTCCGTTTTCAAATTTAACCTCTCGAACGTTCTTTTAAATCCTTTTATTACTTTCGTCGAAGTATCGTCCTCGTTTTCGTCCTTATTTTTAGTATCATCTTCGTTATCGTTATCGTCTGAATCGTCTGAATTGTTACAACATTCGCTCAAGTCTCGACTCGTTTGCATTCCAGCGAACGCTCGAAAAGCGACGACTCGACCAAATTTCTCCCCCGCTTTTTTTATTCTCTTTGCGTTTATGGCGAATCGTTCGCACGTCGTCCCCGGGTTCACGTTGTCCAGATCCCAAAGAATGATTACTTTTCTCACTTCTTCTTCTTCTTTTCGTCGTGGTAAAAAGAACCTTTGGTCCTTCTCTTCTTCCGTGGTTTTAGACGACGACGGTGATGAAATCTTACCGTTATTCTTCAGGGGGGCGGCGCTTTCCCCTCGCGGAACAGAAGAAGAAGAAGAAGAAGAAGAAGAAGAAGAAGAAAGAGAAGAAGAAGAAAGAGAAGATCGAAAACCCACCAAAAGTCTTCCGTTCCTAAAACCCCTTTTAGGAGTCTTTTTATTAATCGTCGACTTTTCAGAGGAGAGAGTGAGAGAAGGAAGGCGCGTTGACCCCGCTAAGGGGGCGGACATGAGAAAAGGGGGGGGTCAAATGAAGAATTCGTTTGAAGAAAAAAAGATATTTACTACGTACTGTAGTATATATACTCAAACTTTTAGGGGGATGTTCTAAAACAAAGTCCTAGAGGTATTCTATCTAAACTATCTACGTATCTATCTATCTACCTACCTAACACACACACAAACTCTCTCTCTCTCTCTCTTTCTCCATCACTACTGTTCTTCTTCTTCTTCTTCTTCTTCTTCTTCTTCTGGAAAAAGGAGTTGTTTCTCGAGCGCTTTCGCTTTCGTCTCGGCCAAGTCCATCTTCTCTTCCGCCTCGGTGCACCTCAAAACGGCATCGTCGACGATTTCTTTCGCCACGAGAGCTTCTTTCATCAATTTCTCGTTGAATAATTCCTCGTTCTTTTCGATGGTGAGTTCTTTTTGGATCAAGATTTCGTCTTGCACGTCGATATCTTTTTTTAAACCTTCGATGACTTTTCGCTTGTCCTCGAGTTCGTCTTTTAATTCTCGCGAGGACGTTTCGAGGAGGAGAAGTTTCGAGGTGCACTCGTTCAGCTCGTGGCGCACAGATTCGACTTTCCGTTCCTCGGTGCGTAAGCGGTCTTCCAAGACTTGCTTCTCGCGTTCGGAACTTTTGAGATTTTCGAGATGTTGAGCGGCTTCGTTTTCCGCTTGCGCGGTGGCGGATAAAAGTTGCTCTTCCGCGTCTATTGCCCTTTTTTGGTACTCTTTGAGGAGACGAACATGTTGCTGCTGCCGTTCTTCGAGCTCCTTTCCATCTTCGACTCCTCCTCCTGCTGCTGCTACCGTTGCTGCCGCGCTTTCTACAAAATATTCCTCTTGTTCCACTAAAAGCCTTTGCGCTTCCTCCAAACGCCGCTCGAGTTTCTCGCGCTCGCGTTGCGCGTTTGCAAACGCCACCATCGCGCTCGCGCCGCGCTCGCGAGTGAACTTCTCTAGAACATCGTACTCTTTTTTCATTTGCGTTAAATCTTCCTGAAAATATTTCTTTTCGTTTTCAGAATACGTAAACTTGCGCTCCATATCTTTCGCGAACGACTCCACGGATTGAATCGCCTCGTCGGCTTCTTTCAACATTTTCGTGAGATTTTCAACCTCTTTCGCTTTCTTAACCATCATCTCTTTGTGAAACGGATTGTTTCGGACGTCGTCGTTGTCGTCGTTATTGTCGTCATTTGTGGCGGCTTTTGTTTTCTCTTCTTCTGCTTCTTCTTTTCCTCCTCCTCCTCCTCCTCCTCCTCCTCCTCCTCCTCCTCCTTTGCCTTTCTCTTCTTTCGTCGTCGTCGTCGCGTTTCCGTTGCTGTTGCTACCGCTCTTCCCGTTATCATCATCGCGATCTCTCTTCTCCTTTTTCTCCTTCAACGTCTTCGCCTCTTCTTTCCAATCTTCAATCTCTTTCTTGCACCTCTCGTTCTCCCTCTCTAATGCCTCGGTGCGGTTTCGTAAACTTTTCTTCTCCTCCTCCTCTTTCGCCTTCATCGATAAAGACGCGCGCTCGATTTCCTCCCGCTTCCTCCGCGCGTCGTTAAGTTCGTTCAATAAATTTTCACGCTCTGACATCATCTCTTCGATTCGTTTCTCGTGCGCTTTTGAAAGTTTCTCTTCTAAGTTTTTTTGTTCTTGCATGTTCTTGTTTTTAATGTTGTTGTTGTCGTCGTTCGCGCGTTCTTTAAACAGTCGCAGCGTCGCGATTTCCTCGATGAGTTCCTCTTTAATCTCCAATTGCGCTTCCCGTTCTATAATTTCTGTCTTTCTTCTTCTCTCTTTTGTTGTTTTATTATCACCGAGAGTTTTGTCCTCTTCTGTCTCTGTCTCTGTCGTCTGAATCGTCAACGCGTTGTCGTTGTTGTTGTTGTTGTTGTTGTTGTTGTTGTTTACGTAAGAATCGTGTAAAGCTTCTTCTGTTCTCGTAACACCAAAATTTGTCTTCGATGCGTCATCGTTCCTGTTAAAGACTCTCTCCGTCTCTGACGCACCGCTGATGCTGACGCCATTCGTTAAATCATTTTGAGAGAGATCATCTTTTAGAACTCCTTTTTTTACTCCTCCTCCTTTATTCTTGTTCTTGTTGTTGTCGTTCTCGTCGTTCTTTTTCTTCCTCGTTGTTCGAAAACCCACCATATTGGTATTCGATTTATGTGCTCTACTTCTCTACTATATGTTCTCTTCGTTATTTATTTTATATGGTGGATGGATGATTTGGTGCTTTTTTTTTTCTTCTTTCCTCGTTCTTTCCTCCTCCTCTCCTCCTCCTAAAAGAAAAAATTTTCTCTCCTTCTCTCTCTCTCTTTTCACAGAAAAAAATCTTCAGAAGAGAAAGAAAAAGGTACGCTTAAAATCAATCCGACGACGACGTAAAAACAGACGACGACGCGAAATTCTCGTCGCATTCACCGTCGAAAGTTTTTATTTACTCGCAAAAGCATTCTTTCTTTGTCGTCGTGTTGTTGCATGGGCTTCTTTTGTCGTCGCGTTCTTATTTCTGTTGCATTTTCTCGCGCGCGACACATCATTGGAGGAGGACTTTTGCGAGAGGAAAAAGGGGGCTTGCGATTTTTTTTATTAGGACTTTGGGTGCGCGTAAAAAACGTGGTTGGTGTTTTGGTGGCAGACGCGAACGCGTGGATGCAGATTTTGAACTTTAAATGCGTTCGACGAGTTCGTTTACCTGCGAAAGAAGGTTTAAACTGTTCTTCTTCGCGGTTGGCGGTGATGATGCTCGCGCGTGATTTTTTCTCATCGCGTGCGTGTGACAAAGACCTCTCTCTGACGACGCTCCTCCTTTTCTCTCTTCTCTTTCATTCTTATACAAAACAACAAGCAGAGCGAAAACAAACACATACATACACATAAATTATGCCGCCAAAATTCGATCCAAACGCCGTCATCGAAGTCTTTCTTCGTGCCACCGGTGGTGAAGTCGGTGCAGCCTCTTCGTTGGCGCCGAAAATCGGTCCTTTGGGTCTCTCCCCGAAGAAAGTCGGGGAAGATATCGCCAAGGAAACTGGCAAAGACTGGAAAGGTTTGCGCGTTACGGTGAAACTCTCCGTCGCAAACAGACAAGCGAAAGTATCCGTAGTTCCGACCGCGTCTGCGTTAGTCATCAGAGCGTTGAAGGAACCGTTCCGTGATCGTAAGAAGGAGAAGGATGTGCCGCACGACGGTAACGTGGCTTTGGATGAAATCATTGAAATTGCGAGACAGATGCGACCGAAATCGAGAGCAAAGACTTTGTCTGGCACGGTGAAAGAGATTTTAGGTACGGCGAAGAGCGTTGGTTGCACGGTTGAGGGTGAAGATCCGCAAGATGTGCAACAATCCATCGATGATGGAGACATTGTCATTCCGGAAAAGTAAGAAAAACGACAGCTATGAACGTGAAAGTTTTTTCGATAAGGTCGGCTAAATTCTCTGGAGGCTACTTCTGTACGAAAGAGAGTCCACCCTAAAATGTTCCTTATTATTAGACGCGTCTATATCTATGTCGTTTATACTATATACTTTTCTGTCTTTGATGATTAGAGAGAAATAGATTAAACATTTAGAAATGCATCAATAATAATAGAATTTTGCCTTAGCTGTTGAGATTTGTGAATGAACAAATACACTTAAATGAACAACCTTCTTTTTATTAAATTCTTTTGGTCGTGACTGCTTAATTAACTCTTCTTCTTTTTTTCTTCTTTTTCTTCTTCTTCTTCTTCTTCTTCTTCTTCTTCTTCTTCTCCTTCCTTCTCCTCTTCTAGTTTTCCGCGACGACTTCCTCTTTCTTCGCTTCTTCTCCTTCTTTTCCTAAATCCTTCGCCTTTTCCTTTTTCTCCGG
>Ga0115551_1002762_pt1 | contig 10566 bp, 13 predicted proteins | sample COGITO_mtgs_1103_FD_87179 | JGI IMG/M metagenome (GOLD analysis project Ga0115551, IMG submission 87179) | Pelagic marine microbial communities from North Sea - COGITO_mtgs_110321 | ecosystem: Environmental > Aquatic > Marine > Epipelagic | place: Germany:Helgoland, sampling site Kabeltonne... | reverse complement strand
TTTTTTAGGTAGATGTAATTTTTTTTACTGCTCTAATTAGGAGGAAGTATGAATCAAATTGATCTTAAAAATAAAACAGCTGTAGTAACTGGGGGCGCTCAAGGTATTGGGCTAGCTATTGCTAAAGTGTTTCTAGAGTCTGGCGCTTCTGTAAGTCTCTGGGATCAAGATGAAAAGCTTGTGAATGAGACAGCCCATAAATTATTCTCATTAGGAAATATCGAGGCTATTGTGACTGATGTTTCTAGCCTAGCCTCGGTTAAAAATGCTGTTGTACAAACTCAAAAATCGATGGGTGGAATTGATATTCTTATTTGCAATGCTGGAATCTCAGGCCCTAATGAAAAACTTTGGGATTATCCTCCTGAGGCTTGGAAAAAAATTATGGATATTAATTTAACTGGAGTTTTTAACTGCCTAAGTGCAGTTACCCCATTAATGATTGAAAAGAATTATGGAAGAATAGTGAATGTCTCTTCTGTTGCAGGTAAAGAAGGAAATCCAGGCGCAGGTCCTTATAGCGCCTCTAAAGCCGGCGTTATTGCTTTAACCAAATCACTTGGAAAAGAGCTTGCAGAATTTGATATTGCTGTCAACTGTATCACTCCTGCTGCAGCTAAAACTCAAATATTCGACCAAATGAAGGAAGAGCATATTCAATACATGCTTGGTAAAATTCCACGTGGCCGTTTTTTAAAAGTGGAAGAGGCTGCTTCAATGGTTGCTTGGCTTTGCTCCAAAGAAAATTCATTCACCACGGGAGGTGTTTTTGATTTAAGTGGTGGACGCTCAACCTATTAATATGATAAGCCAAGTAAAAATTGTTGATATTAGGGCTTATGTAATTGATCAGGCAGGAAGTGGAGGAGATTATCATGAACAAGAGTCAAGACACTGGATTCTTGATTCAAAAATTTCAACTCCAACGTCAACCTACTCAGATTATAAAAAATTCCCAACCAACTTTGGGTTCAGGCAATTCTGGTGACGTAATTATGTCTTTTGTAGAAGGTGTTAGTGGACATGGACAAGATAGCGAAGAAGAAAAGCCTCCTAAGCATGCATTTGGAGATGTTAGAAGGCTTCAAAAAAATTCATCAGGAACGTTTCTCTGTTTTAAGTAATTTTAATTCTCAGGTTAAAAGAAATAACTTTCTTTATCCAGAGATCAATATTTCTTTGCATGCTGGTGAAAATGAAAAGTTGTCTCCGACCCTCCATTAAGGCATTATATCTTCAACTAACATACTATTATTCAAATGGCCAAATTATTAAATAAAGTTAACTTTAGGAGTATTAATGAAACTACTTAGATACGGAATGCCTGGCAAAGAAAGGCCTGGTTTGCTTGATAAAAATGGAGTTCTTAGGGATCTTTCTGAAATTGTAAGTGATATTGCAACTGAAACACTTCTCCCTGAGAGTATTGATCGCTTGCGTAATATTGACCACGTGACTCTTCCAAAGGTTAAAGGAAGTCAACGCCTTGGTCCATGCGTTGGACAAGTAGGTAATTTTATTTGCATTGGCTTGAATTACTCGGATCACTGTAAAGAATCTGGGATGGATGTTCCATCTGAGCCTGTGATTTTTTCTAAAGTTACCAGTGCTATCTGTGGTCCAGATGATGATGTGATTATTCCACGAAATGCGATAAAAACAGATTGGGAGGTTGAGCTTGGCGTGGTTATTGGAAAGCCTGCTAGGTATGTTGATGAAAAATCTGCCCTTGATCATGTTGCAGGTTACTGCGTTATAAATGATCTTTCTGAACGTGAATTTCAGCTTGAACGAGATGGTCAATGGATTAAGGGCAAGAGTTGTGATACTTTTGGTCCAATAGGTCCATGGCTGGTAACTCCAGATGAAGTTGGGAATCCTCAAAATTTAGATCTATGGTTAGAAGTTGATGGAAAACGCTATCAAGATGGAAATACTCGTACAATGATTTTTGGAGTTGCTTATCTTATTCACTACTTGAGTCAGTACTTCACTCTTCAACCTGGAGATATTATTTCCACTGGAACTCCTCCAGGTGTTGGTCTTGGCCAAAAACCTAATCCAATTTATCTGCATTCTGGGCAAACAATACGTCTTGGAATTGAAAAATTAGGCACCCAAAATCAATATACTGTTGATGAATAATATATACTAGGCAGGGAGATTAATGACAAAAATCAGATCAATTAATTTTTAAGAATTGTGCCATCATTAATATTAAAATATACTTGTATTTTATCGCCAATATTAAAATCATTCTCAATCTCTGTTCTAGTTTTTTTTAATATAATTTCGTTTTGATTTTCATCAAAACATATATATTTTATAACATCACCTAAAAATACAATTTGATTGATAATTAATTTGAGAATAACTTGGTTTTCATTTTTGATATGATTATTGCTAATAATTTTTAATTTTTCAGGTCTTATAGAAATGAATTTATCATTATTTATATTTTGAAAATTACTTTTTAAATCTTCTATATTTAAAATATTTGTTTCACCTATAAAATTTGCCGCAAATTTTGAAATTGGATTATCATAAATATTTTTTGGATTATCTATTTGAATAATTTTACCCTGATCCATTATTACTATTCTATCTGATAGTGTTAAAGCCTCACCTTGATCGTGAGTAACATAAATAATAGTACATTTAATTTCTTCATGATAATTTTTTATTTCTATTTGCATTTTTTCTCTTAATTTTAGATCTAAAGCTCCAAGTGGCTCGTCCATTAAGAGAACTTTTGGTTTAAATACTATTGCTCTAGCAAAAGCTACTCTTTGTCTTTGGCCACCCGATAGTTCATTTGGCATTCTTAAACCATAATCTTTTAATCCTACAAGATCTAAGGCATACTTAACTTCATTATTAATTTGGTTTTTATTTAATTTTCGCATTTTTAATGGAAAAGCAACATTATCAAAAATATTCATATGAGGAAAAAGTGAATAATTCTGAAATACCATACCCACATTTCTTTTTTCAGTTGGTAAGTCATGAATTGAAGTTTTTCCTATTTGAATCGAACCTGCATTTTGCGTTATAAAGCCCGCTATCATGTTCAAAACAGTAGTTTTTCCAGAACCACTTGGTCCCAGAATGGTAATAAATTCACTTTCTTTTATTTTTAAATTAAAGTTACTTACAGCAATCGTTTCATTATATTTTTTTTCAACATTGGTAAAAGTAACTGAATCGCCATACATAGTGTTTTTCATGATTTTTCTCTCAATATTTTTCTTGATTTTTTTTGTATTAAAGTTCCAAATAATATTCCAGCAAAAGTTATTATTATTAGAACAGATCCCACAGCAGCTATTGTAGGATCAATTTCATATCTAAGATCTTGCCATATTCTCTGAGGTAAGGTCCAAATTTTTCCAGAAATAAATAAAGCAATTACCAATTCATCAAATGAAATAAAAAAACTAAAAATTGCTGATGAAATAACAGCTGGCTTTATATAAGGCAATGTCACGAACCAAAAAGCTTTGAATGGGCTGGCGCCCAAAACTCTAGCAGCTCTTTCAAGTGTAGTGTCAAAATTTATCAAACTTGTAGATACTATTATCAGAGAAAATGGCATTATCAATGCTGCATGTGCAATTATAAGAGCATAGAAATTTTCTATTAAATTAAAACTAGCTAGAAAAATATAAAGCCCTAGCCCTAAAATAATTACTGGAAATATTAAAGGTGATAAAAGCAAACCCATTAAAAATTTTTTACCAAAAAAATTAGTTTTACTTAATCCGATTGCTGCCATTGTTCCAATAATTGTTGCAATTATGCTTGAGGAAAAACCTAGGTATAAACTATTTAGAGTAGATGTTAAAAAATGTGGATCATCTAAATAATTTACGTACCATCGCAGTGAAAAATCTGTTGGTGGAAATTGTAAATATTTTGAATTAACAAAAGATATAGGAATTACAATTACTAAAGGTAGAAGAAGAAATAAGATCACAATCCAAAAATAAATTTTAAATAAAAAGTTTAAAATTTTGGTCATGACAACTTAAGCGCCTGTATTCTAAAAATTACAAGCCAAATTTTGTAAATATTTTGCATACCATTATCGAATCTAAGCGCACATTCTTTTAAGTCCAAATTAAACATACTTTTGTTCACTCCTTTAAATTTTATCCCCTTTTTTTAACAATAAAAATAGAATATTATATATTATGTCCTAAATTAGTGTTATAATAAATTTGATTTTTAAAAAAAAGGAGAAAAATCATGAAAAGAATATCAAAATTACTTATTAGTGTTACTTTTGCTAGTTTCTTTTTTACTACAAATGTAAATGCTGAGACAATCTATGTAAATGGCTATGGTGGCACAACATGGGAAAATATTACAAAAGCTTTTTTGGGGCCTTTAAAAGCTAAAACTGGCCTTAATGTTGACTTAGTTCCAGATCCTAGCCTTGCTAAGTTAGACGCAATGGTAAGTGCTGGTAAATGTGATTATCACGTAATAGAATTAGAGGGAGCTACATATATTTTGGCTGAAGAAAAAGGATTACTACAAGAAATTAATTATGACATCGTAGATCCTAATAATATTGTTGCTGACACTCATAAAAAGAAATTCGGCTATGAGTTTGTAGCATTCTCAGAAATTATTGCCTATAAAAACGATCAGTTTCCTAATGGTGGCCCAACTAACATGGCTGAATTTTGGGATGTTGAAAAATTTCCTGGAGCAAGAACTATGCATGATAGAGTTGTTGGAAGCCTAGAATTTGCACTTGAAGCCGATGGAGTTGCACCTTCTGATGTATATACAGTTTTATCTGGTCCGGGTGGCATAGATAGAGCTTTCAAAAAATTAGATGAGATCAAACCGCATATTGTAAAATTTTGGTCTTCTGGAGCTGAACCTATTCAAATGATTGCTGATGGTGAAGTTGCAGCTGCTATTGCATGGAATGGAAGATTGCAAGCTATGGCCAATGAGGGTATTGATGTTTTTTATACATTTCAAGATGGAAACTTAGATTCTGGAATATATTCTATCCCAGCATCTTGTAGTACAGAAAGTGCGGAAAACGCAGCTCTCTACTTAAATGCATGGACTACTCCTGAGTGGGCAGTTGAATTTGCCAAAGTTATGCCTTACCCGCCTTTTACAGGAGGAGTGGCTGAGATGTTAGATCCTGAATATGCAAAATTACTGCCAACTACCCCTGAAAATGTTGCGATGCAACATCAGACAGATTGGGCATTTTGGCATGAAAATTATGAATCTTTAAATGAAAGATGGAAGGAGTGGACGCTTGAGTAGAAGCTCGTAATTTATTCCATTTAATTAATGTATCCCATATTTAATATTTTTATTGAGTATGGGATTTTTTTAAAATGAAAAAAGAACATTTTTTAATTCTACCCGCACTAATATTAACTATATTAATTATAATTTTTCCAATCTTTGAATTATTAAAATCAAGTTTTTTTGATCCTGATTTTACTTTAAGACATTTAGAAAAATTTTTTTCTAAAACCTTATACATAGAAGTTTTACTTAATACTGTAAAAATCTCTTTATTCACAACACTATTTTGCTTTATTCTTGGATATCCATCTGCATATTTTATTGCTCATTCAAATAAAAGATTTAGGGGATATTTTTTATTTTTAATATTATTACCTTTTTGGGTTAGTATTTTAATTAGATCTTATTCATGGATGACAGTTCTTGGAATTGAAGGGGTTATTAACACCACATTAATATATTTAGGTGTTATAGATCAGCCAATAAGAATGCTCTACACAACTGGGACTGTTTATCTAGCAATGGTTCAAATTATGCTGCCTATAATGATCTTAACTTGTTATGGGTCTATGTTAAGAGTGGAAGAAGACTATGTAAAAGCGGCTAGAATACTTGGAGCTGGGCCAATTCAAGCATTTTATAAAGTTTATTTTCCTTTGAGCTTTCCTGGGGCGGCCAGTGGGTCAATAATTATTTTTATTTTATCAATGGGGTTCTTTATAACTCCCGCTCTAGTAGGTGGAAAAAAAGATATTATGATTGGCAATTTAATTAACTTTCAAATTAATCAACTTTTAAATTGGGGCTTTGCATCTTTTATTGGATTAGCTCTTTTAATCGTAACTTTAGTAATTGTTTTATTATTTGTATATTTAACTCGATTTAAAATTGAAAACAGGCTTGGGGGCTAAAACCAAGGCTCATAACAGAGTGGAAAGACTGGAACTAATTTAGAGAGTCATAACTACTATCCTTGGCATATTTATTTTGACAAAGTTTTTATTAATGAAATAACATCAAATCTCCTCGAGGGACTTCGGTCCCTCACCCCTCTTTCGCATATTTATTCAGACTCTTTCTTGGTTAGTTTCGGAAAATAAAACCAAATATATGTGCAGTAAGAAAAAATCCAGAATAGCTGGCTTGTCATCATTCCTATTCTTGTAAATTCTGGAAAAATAAATGGAAAAAACACTCTAAAAATTACCCCCAATGCAAAACTAATTAAAGCCAAGTTCAGTACAGGATATTTTGCACCTACATTTCTGTCAGTATGTCCAAGGCCAACACGACACATCATGCTAAATGATATTAGTGCTATGCCGCCATAAGCCATAGCATGAATTCCTATATAATGTAATCGATCTATAAAATACGCTAAAGATAGACATGGCAATGTTCTGGCAGTTGATGTTCGTAATACAAATGTTGGCAATAGTTCAAGAGCAAAGACATTTACTGATTCAATTGAAAGGGCGATGAGAAAGTCCACGCCTCTTCCATATACTTCTGATGATGCTGTGTTTGATAAAGAGTTAGTTTTTGTATTTAGTTCTAATAGATAACTACAAGATTTGAGTGCCATAAGTGGTATCTGTTAAAGAAACATTAACCAACAGAACCTTAATAATATGTGGTGGGATTATTAAAAGAGTAGGCTAAATGAATGCTTGATGTCTTCTCATTGCTAAAGCAACAGAGACTCTCTTTCTACTGCGCCTCACTTCGTTCGTTGCTGAGCTAAATGCTCTTTCTTAGAGCGGTGTTGCTTGATTATTCTTTTTAACACTTCCTTTTGTTTATAAGTCACCTTATCAAACTTACCAACATTGAGATAAGATACCCAAAGTTTGGTTAAAAATTCTCGTTCCCATTGGTTGAGTTTAATCTTGTCTTTGCCAAACAAGGCTTTGTGAAGTTCTACTGTTAATCTCATTTTAAATCTCCTATGTATATGGCTGTATATTAGGGTGTTTACTTTTTAACCTAGGGAATGTCAAAAATAGGATTAATAATTAACCCTATTGGCACTACTTCTGCTTATTAATTGAACAGCCAAGGTTTACAAATTGACCCTATTTATTAGTAAATAGGATTAATAATGGGTATTGGTTTTTACAATTCTTTTAATATCTTTTTTGTACTGAGCATCCCTTTCCTTCTTGGTTTTGTAATCTGGATTAATCTCCTTAGCCCAGTAATTTAAACTAGTTCGACCTTCATCGTAGTGAGCATAACGTAATTCGCCTTTTTTTGCCTTGAGTTCATTTATGGGATAGAAGGTTAGCCCATAAAGACTTGGCAGTTTTCTACCCCAGGCGCTACGTCCACCGTAAGCATTAATGACGATAAAGCCTTTTTTATGAAGCTCATCTTTCGCGCTATACATAGTGTTCTTTGTCATCCATTCACCAATAATAGACTGAGTGATAGCCAAATCACCATTGTTAGAAGAGTTATAAAACCGAGTAAGGATAGTTAATAATTTTGCGGCGTTTCCGCTCAATGACTTGTAGTTACTGCTGTCAATCACATGAACGGGTATGCCGGCAAACCTGCCCTTATTTTTATGCTTATATCTTGCCATCAGCTTTAAAGGCGTTACACTCTATAACATACCTGTCAATTGATGCGAAACCACCGTTGACTTTCCTAGTGAGTTTCTTTCTTCCCATGATGACGTCCTAATCTAACAACCCCCTGGCTTCACCAGTGTGAGTGAATGTGTTGTTTTCGATATAAGCCTCTAAATCAGATTGACGGTAACGTACAATTTTCCCTATTTTTATATATGGAATCTGTATTCCCGTACCTGTGTATCGACTATTAGCTAATGACTTATCATTGATACCAAGAAAGTCACTTGCCTGTTTAGTATCGAGCAGTCCATTGCTCGCTTGTATTATATTAAGTAATCCATTTGCCATAATATTTCTCCTATTGATAATAATTAAACATCCATCTAGATCGGTTCACTCTAGTAGGTGCAAATATACATTTTTAGAAACTGAAAGACTTAAATTGGTGTGCTATTAAGACGCTCTAGAAGACACGATCCACAAGGATTCCATTGTGCTTTTTATGTGCTGTTGTGATTTTTAGGAAAAATTAGGGTATTTTTTCAATTTTTTTGTTCGAATCGTATCCGAACTGAGAGATATTTGATAGTCGTTTTTCAAGGTATCGCAAATTTCATCTGCTAGTAAATATCGAGGGGTTCGTGGGTGTTTATTCATAATTTCTTTCGCAATATTATTGATTATTCCTTGGACTTTAGTAGTTGATTCTCGAACTTTGGCTGATTGTTCTGGAGCAATAATTGCCTTCATAAGCCCTACACTTGTTGCCCATTCTAGAAATTCTTGGGTATTTATGCGTTTGCCATCAAAATATTTTCTACTTAAGAAGTCATTTTCGGGCGTTAAATATATAGAATAGTCAAAAGAGCATTCCTTGTCGGGTTTTATTGACAAGTCCTTTTGGCTAATTAGTGAGGCTGAGTCCGGAACAATGCCTAATAATAAACCTAATGCCTCGTTATAAGAGAGAGTTTCATAATGTATAGCTTTAACCCAGTCCCTAGAGAAAAGCTCAGTCACTTCAGTAAATGAAATATAATCTTTAAGTAATGTGAGCGAATTCATAAATTGAGTTAAATCTTCCACTGTGCATTTTCTGTCCATTAAAGGAAAAGCAGCACCTCTTTTTAATATATTAAGCTGAAGTGTTAATCCACGGAGAAGTCTCTTGCTTCTTTTTATATCAGTTGGAACATAAAGAATATCTTTCATTATTTAACTTGATCCAATATATAGTCAGTAATCTTGTTCATCGGTTCACGCAGACGCTCCATATCGGTAATAATGTAGCCCCCAGTCACATCACGTTGGTCTTTATGATTTAGTAGGCGTTTGAGTGCGTATGTATTAATATCTAAACTCTCTGCAATGGTTATAAAGGTTCTGCGTAGGTCATGTAGATTGAAATACACACCACTAATCTTTCTAACTTTATCAAGCTGCTTTTTTGGGTCATTAAGAGGTTTGTCAGGCGTCGTCCCTTGAAAGATGTATGGACTTTCTGATTTACGCCGTTCCAATATCTCCAATAAGAAGGGCGTGAGCGGTAGCGAATGTGTTTCGTGGTTTTTAGTGTCTTCTATGGTTAATGAATGGTCTTTGAAATCGATATTGCTCCACATAAGGGTCGAAGCCTCTCGCCGACGCAAACCAGTGAACAAGATGAATAAAAACAAATCTCGGCAAGTTTCAGCTGATTCAATATAGATGTCTTTGTATTGATTTTGTGGTAATGCCATAACCGCTTCATACCATTTTTTTAGGTCGTAAGTTTTAATGACTGTTTGTTTGCGTTTTTCACGATTCCAGACTTTATGGTGACTTAATTTATCAACAGGGTTGTAGGTGAAAATTGGTTTATTGTTACTGCCTTCGTATTCGTTGATTGCAAACCGGTAATAAGCTCTTAAATGCCTCATAACGGTATTTGCTCGCGAGGGTGAACTCTTTGTAATTTCTCTATGTTTTTGTAGAACCATTTTCCCTGTAATGTCGTCTATAGGCATATCCGCCCATTCGATTAAGTACGAGTTAAAAGTCCCAACATAGTTTTTTTGAGTGTTTGCTTTTAGGCTAGTTCTGCGATTTTCGATATAGTCAGAGAATACTTGACCAAGCGTGATGTCTTTAAGTGTCTTTTCCTCTTTTTGCTTTGTAGGGTTTACCCCTTCACTAATGCTGCTTAGTGCTTTAATTGCCATTCTTCTGGAAATTTGAATGGTCATTTCTGGGTAACGACCAAGCGTGACAATTTGTGGTTTTTTGTTTATTCGCCTCTGAACCATAAAAGACTTAACACCATTGCTTGTAACTCTTAGCCCCAACCCCGGAGTTTCTGAGTCATGATAGTAAGGTCTTGATTTACCCTCAGGAATTGGCAGATTGTCGAGAACAGCCTTGGTGAAGTTGATTATTTTCTTTTTCTTCATTTGCTGTTTATATTTTCTGGGATTACGCTGGGATTACGCTTTCCGATTATTTACACAGATTTATAATTGTCTATAATGGAGTGTTTTCTCACATAAACCCTTTAAAATATGGACATAATAACTAATGAATGGATTATAGTGGAAAGCAATGGAAACCACAAGATACATTTTCATAATGCTGGGGTCGGTGGTTCAAGTCCACCCATAACCACCATATCCCATAAGGCTTTAAGCCATTTCACTTAAATCTAAATATTGCTCCAGTACACACT
>Ga0115551_1002756_pt1 | contig 10580 bp, 11 predicted proteins | sample COGITO_mtgs_1103_FD_87179 | JGI IMG/M metagenome (GOLD analysis project Ga0115551, IMG submission 87179) | Pelagic marine microbial communities from North Sea - COGITO_mtgs_110321 | ecosystem: Environmental > Aquatic > Marine > Epipelagic | place: Germany:Helgoland, sampling site Kabeltonne... | reverse complement strand
GACATGCACCACGGTCCCGCCAGACACGGGACCAGATGCAGGAGCAATAGCAAACACGGTCGCCGACGACATGTACTCAAACGCAAGCTCGGATGTGCTCCACACCTCGCTGTTCACGCTGGCAGCGACTGAAATCAGTCCGCTTTTGTGCGCCGGTGAAGCACATTCCACGCCCAATCCAGCAGCACGGCTGCGGAGTGGAGCAATGGTTCCGAACTTGCACGTCAAGAAGGACGCCGTGCCGACATCGAGGGTACTCATTGCTAGCCGCACGACAGTACCGCCACTCTGTGACCCTTCTCGCGGGACGATCGCCACCACTGCACCTTCCTCAATGTACTCGTATATGATGTCGTTGTGGCTGAATTGTTCGCCGTGGTCACTTGTGCTGATCTCGATCACCACCCTACTGGGCTCATGAGCGGGGGCCTCGCACTTGACCAGCACAGAAGACACAAATTCTGCCTGCACCTGAGAATCGTACCCAACGTGGCAAAATGCCTCGTTGCCGACCATATGTCTACCGGATACCTTGATGACCGACACACCACTGTCAATGCCGATCACTGGATTTAACCCTGTCACTGTTGGCATAATCTGGTACTCTAGCACAGTAGGATGCAACGACAAAATGTCCGAGTCCTCAATCGCCATGTCGAGTGCCACAAAGCCTGGGGCTCTAGGGGGGGTCATACACAGGAATGTGCCAGCAGACAGCTTTGATGCGGGCACTGGGAATGTATCCACGATGCAAACCAGGGACATGTCGGTATCTTCCGAAGGCCACAGCGATAGCGTAATCTCTCCTCCTCCCTCAGCTAGCACGCGGGTTGGGATTGGACCGAGAGTGCTAATCATGGCTTCGTAATGATACGCGGCCTCGCTGAAGGTATGATCGAACCCGTTCAAGGTTATCTCCACGGGTACATTGCCCGGCGCATGCGCTGGCATGAGGCAGGATATCTCATCGGTGCTCACGTGCGACGCATGGACGCCAGATATGGTGCCTACCCGGCACATAACATCGTCAGAGTCCATGAAGCCCACATATGAGCCGTGCATGACCAGCATACCTCCACCCTGCTCAGAACCAGCCAACGGGTACAATCCCTCAACTTCGGGCGACTGCGCAAACTTGAACGCCTGCATGTCAATTGTGGTATCTAATCCGTTGACAGAGAGCTCGAGATTTGCTTTACCCAAATCACTAGCGGGCGCTTCACACTTCAGCAGACGCGATGACACGACGTGCGTCGTATCGCTGGAACCATCACTGGTATGGTTAGAGAACACACAGTTGGTTCCCTCATCAAAATCACCCGCGGTGTTGAAATGATCGCCATTCACTGCGATGACAGTACCACCTCGAGCAAAACCAGACTTGGGAGTGATACCGAGCACTGTCGGAGGCACAACGAAGTGGAACTGCGTGCCCGTGACAGTGAAATCTTGCTTGTTCACGGATACCTCCATAGTAGCCAAGCCTGCCTTCATTGAAGGAGCTGCACACACAATCTGGTTTGCCGTGCGAGACAGTGCCGCTACAGGAGTTGAGCCAAACTTGCACATCGCCCTGCCGCTAGACGGGAAGTTCACGCCATCTACCGTTACTCTCGTGCCTCCTCTCACCACGCCAGCTGTCGGATAAATGGATGTGATGTTTGGTGGAGGCGTGTACGTAAACGAGACATCGTGCATATCGTAGTCGGCTGCGTTGGAGTGGAGGCCAAGAGGCACCGGACCTTCGCGGTGTGCCGGGACCTGGCACGATGTTGCCGACGACGACAACCACCTGGACGCGATATGCGAGATTGTACCGACCCTGCAGGACAACGTCTCAGTGTTTCGCATCCCGGAACCGGCGAGCTTGAGCAAGGACCCCCCAATCACGGAGCCCTGCCTTGGTGCCACGTAATCCAGCTGTGCGGTTGACTCGTAAGCAAACAAATATCCCGCGCCGCTCCAGTCCATGCCCAGATTGTTTGACACCTCCACAGTAAGTCCGAGTCCCGAGGTATGCGGTGGCGACTCACACATGATCTGCGTTGACGATACAAATATCGCAGTCGTCTCTGGGTAATATCCAAACTTGCACAGCGTCTGGGGCGTGAAGTTGATGCCCTGTACGATCACGAAAGTGCCACCGAACGCAGCACCCGAAGTGGGCCCGACGGTATCAATCTGTGAAGGTAACTTTTTGAGGAAATCTTCATCCTTGTCATCGGGATCAGCGGGTGACAGCAGACTGTTCCCAAACTCATCTGTGATGACGGTGTTTGCCTCGTCAATATCCCCCATCCCGTCTCCACTGTTTGGAACAGTGCACATGATGGTGTTCGCGTCCTGCACGGTCCCAGGGACGAAGCCCAAACTGTTGCCCAGGTTACAATACACCTTTTCGCCTGGATGAAACCCTGCCCCGATCACAGTCACGGTTCCGTCGTTGTTGTCCGTCACCGTTGTGAGCTCGGGTGTCACCACGTACTCATACAAAACCTCCCTATCGTTGGGGTCATCGTACGTGTGGTAATCGTTCTGTATGCCGATGTCGAAGAGAACCACCTCAGGTGCATGTGCGGGAGCGATGCATCGGAACTCATCCTGTGCTATCCACTCGCCGGAAACCGGGCCGATGGTGCCAAATCTGCACGCCATCTCGTGTAGCTCGCTGAAGTAATACCCAGCGGCGATGACCGTGTTGCCACCGTTCACGGTGCCGCGTGATGGAGCCACGCCGGTGACCCGTGGTATCTCGTCAAATATGAAATTAGGACGCACCAAGGGTTCTGCCGCGGTGGATCCGGGCTGCGTCACCTCAAGTGCATACGCTCCAGACTCTAGCGCAGGAACCTCGCAGTGCATCAACGCTGAAGACACCACGAACGCAGTGGCTCCTACCCAGCCGAATTTGCACTGCACGTCGTCGAAAATAAAGTTTCGACCGGTGATCTGCACCACGCTTCCACCTCCGTTGAACGCAACCTCCGGGTACGCGACGTCAACCTCAATCGCGGGTTTCACCTCGACAAACACGGCGTTCGACTCAGAGGCACCAACCGGTAGGCGCTCGTAGTCCTTGCCGTTCCTCGCCACGTAGACGGTGTGAAATCCTGCGGATACCGACGGAGCGATGCACGTGACATAATCAGCAGACAACACGCCGGGTGACTCGGTGCTCCCAAACATGCACTTGGGGGTTTCCATCGGGTGCGCAAGCGGCAGATGGATCGCCACCTCCGCGCCACCAGCCGCTGGAAGCTGCGTGGGGAACGCGGCGTCCACTCCGGACATCTCCTGATACACGAACTTGACTTCGCTCCGGGTGAAGTCCCTCTGGTTGGACGATATCTGGACGGGATGACCGCGCCTGGAGTTGGGTGGCGACGGCTGCATCGCGGGCGACACGCACTCAACTTGATGCGATCCCCGCCACACTCCGCTCGACTCTATGGTACCCACCCGACACCTCAGCGCGTTGGTGCTCGCGAAGTTCCTTCCGCTCACCGTCATTACCGTGCCACCTTGCGAATTGCCCATCCTGGGCTGTACTCTCTCCACCGACGCCTTCGGGGCATACTGGAACTCAACGTCAGAGAACTGATTGAACACGCCGTTGGGGTTGGACACGTCAACCGTCACCCCATCCTCGTAATGCGCGGGAGCCTCGCACTTGGCCAGGGTGCTCGAAATAAAGTAAGCACCCATCGCGTTCTCTCCCACCCTACATCTGTACGACGGCTTGAGGTCTTCCCCCCTGATATCGATCACCGCGCCCCCGCCAACCTCGCCGTAGACTGGGAAGATGCTGTCAACCTTGCCAGCCGCTACGTACTGGTATCCGTCAGCCTTGGGGTATCGCGATCGCGACTCGCTCTGCACCGTCTCGCCGTTCACCGTGAACTCCACGTGCACGAAACCTTCCCCTCTGGGAGGCGTGATGCACGTCACAAGATCGTCGTGCAGGTAACTCGTCGCAGTCTCAGTCGCATCCACCCTGCATCGAAGCTCCACGTTTTTCATTCGCTTCAGGGCCCCGAGGTTGGTGCCCGCGACCGTGAGAATGTCCCCACCGCTGGTCGATCCCTCGTTCGGATAAAGCCACTCCACCTCGGGCACCTCATAGCCCACTGCGACGCGACGGAGGGGATCAGGTCAGATCAGTCGGGACGTCGCGATCGGGGACTCGTTCAAAAATCGCCCTCGCGGGAGGAAACAGTGCAAAAAATCACCAAAATGCGCGGGGTCGCCGCGAGTCGCGCGTCTCCCGGAGCGACCAGACGCCCAAGGAGATGCGCGGAGTAGACCATGACTTACCCGTGGGAACGACGACCAATAAAAGCATCATAAGTATCTGAGTGAATTTCCCCCACAGGCGTTCTCCGCCGCGCCCTCGGCTCCGCCAGGGCGCCAGCCCACGCCCGGAGACCCTCTCGCCCCGGAGCACCGCCATCGCCGCTCCCCCTGACCGCTAAAAGAAAACGAAACGGGCAAACAACAAGACAACAATACGATGTGCGGTCTCCTCCACTGACGAGGCGGTCCCCTCCGAGGAAAACCTCAGCACCCGCCGCCGGCGAGGCGTCGAGAACGACGCTGTTGCTCGAACCGATGCCAGGCGCGAGGGTCCCTGGGAAACTCAACAAAGGTGTGGGCGACGACCCCGGCTCCTATAAGAGTCGAGCCCTCTCGAGGAGGTCGCCCCGCCCGCGATACCTAAAGTTGCCCGGGAGTGAAAGCTAGGGCTCCCTGGGTCAACTAAGCGCTGCTAGTGCGCGATTGGCGCGACGACCGCCCGGCCGGTGAGCTTTTGGCCTGTCACGGACATCCAAAAGTTGGGCAACAACGGGGGAAGACTCGGCGGGAAACAGCGTTCAGTGCACAAATACCCAGACCTAGACTAACTATGGTTATCTCACCACAATGTTTCAGTCATGTTCACTACTATCAAAAGGGAGGTTTGAATCGCGAAAATACAACCGAATGACACACGTAATAATGTATGGTACATTTCCGTATTTCCGTATTTCGGAGGCTATTCTGTATGCAAAAGAGTCAGGATATGGGATGGAGAGGAAGCCAGAGGAAGGAGAGAAGGAGAAATGAGTATTTGGGCATCGGTGGCGCGGACTGCCTCGCCCTCTTTAGAAGCACACGGGAACGGGACAACATGGTGCGTCACTCCCCACGAACGATCCTGTCGACCGTTCCGCATCGGTCGCGTCCGGCTTCCCTCGTCGCCGTTCGGCGGGGACGCCGTCGCGTTCGTTTGCCGCCGGCGATGGGCCCCTCGCTCGGGGTTCTCGGCTCAAGCCCTAAAATCTGAAATCCGCGTCGCGCTCCGTCGCCGTCACGCTGACGCCTCGCATCACGCCCTCCCCTCAACAGGTCACTCCCCTCGTCAAGCATAAAATCGTCAAGAAGCGAACCCTTAAGTTCAAGAGGTTCCAGAGCGACCGCAAGGTCACCGTCAAGGTGCGTCGAGATTCCGGCAAAACACAGTGGCAAGCAGCGGAGTCGCGTGCGGGACGAGACCCCGAACGGATCCGCGCGCAGCCTCGCGCGGCGCGAGTCTTCCGTGCGAGAGTTTGTGCCGTCGCCGGACGCAACCGAATACACCGGACGCATGCGCGGGGCATGAGGCGTGTTCGGAAACGCTCGTCGACCGCCCGCGCGGTTCTCCGCCCGCGGCTTTGCCAACCTCTACAGAAACTAGGGTTCTGGGCTTTTTTCTCCTGCTCATCTCTCCGACACTCGCTGACCTCGCCCGTTCCCATCCCTCCCCCTCTCGGTAACAGGAGTCTTGGAGGAAGCCCCGTGGTATCGATGGCCGCTTCAGGCGCAAGTTCAAGGGTCTTCCCCCCCACCCCAACGTCGGCTACGGGTCCAACAAGAAGACCAGGCACCTGCTCCCCAACGGCTTCCTCAAGTTCGTCGTCCACAACGTCGCCGACCTTGACCTTCTCTTGATGCACAACAGGAAATACTGCGCCGAGGTTGCCCACAACGTCTCCGCGCAGAACCGCAAGGCGATCGTGGAGCGTGCGCAGCAGCTCAACGTGAACGTGATCAACAAGTCGGCCAAGCTCAGGAGCGAGGAGGACGAGTAATCGGCGTGCACGTCACAGCTGTGGGGGTTTGCTCTTTGTAGTGCTTTGTGCCGAGGGGATAGGTATCCGCCTCGGCAAGGGTTTAGCGCGCTGTTTATCGTTGTGATGATAACCGCGTAAAAACAAATCGTTCGCCCGTTCGTACGCCCAGCGGCCAGCGCCGCGCAACTCATCCCGCCCACCTGGAGGTCGGTTGCAACTGAAGACGAGAAGCGCCGCAAGTTGCTCACTTGTAGTTTTCACCCATCGCGACCCCGCCACCACATACCTTCGGCGGGAGGCGTCTAGCTTAGTCGCGTCGGATTCGCTCGCATCGATTCCGAACGAGCCCTCGAATCGATAGTTTCGAAACGAGTCGACATGTCGGCCGAGGTTGCGCAGGAGACCGTGGATGACTTCGTCGTGGTGAGCACAATCGCGACAAACTCTTCCCACCGCCCCTTCCTTCCCTTCCTTCCTCGGCGTCCCCTCGTCGCCTTTTCTTCGTCCACATATCCTCCTCCGCTGACCATCTGTTCACACTCATACAACTAGGCTGCGAGATACGGCGACATGGAGGATGTGCAGCAGCACCTGAGTCAGGGCGTGTCGGTGGACGCGGTCGATGTCGAGGGGCGCACTGCACTCTTCTTCGCGGCCGCGAACGGCCATCTGGAGATTGTCGAGCTGTTGTTGGAAAAGGAGGCGGACCCTAACATCGCGAACGCGCAGGGGAACACCGCGCTGCACTGGGCGTGCGTCAACGGGCACACCGCCGTGGTTGAGAAGCTCCTCGGTGTGGGTGCCAAGACGGCGGTGTGCAACGCGGGTGGGCGAACCGCGCTGGACGAGGCGATGCACAACGACAGGCAGGAGTGCATCGATGCCATCCTGAAGGCGTCGGGGGTAGAGGACGAGGAGCACGAGGATGATATCGAGGTGGAGGGTGAGGAGGCGGAGGAGTTCATCGTGGGGCCGGACGACAAGATGGAATGATTAAAAAAACTTTATTTGACCGCAGACGCGCCACCTCACTTGGCTGCCGCGAGGTTTTCCGCCACGTTCTTCCAGTTTACGATTTCCCAAACCGCCTTGACGTAGTCCGGGCGCAGATTTTTGTACTGCAGGTAGTACGCGTGCTCCCAGACGTCGACGCCAAGAAGAGGGGTCAAGCCGACAGTAGCGCACGGGTCCTGGTTCGCGGTGGTTGCAATCTTGAGCGAGCCCGAAGCCTTGTCATAACCCAGCCAGCCCCAGCCTGAGCCCTGCACGGCGACGGTCTGCGCGGAGAACTTCTCCTGAAGCTTTGCAACGGAGCCGAAGTCTCGCTCGATGAGCTTCAGCAGCTCTCCATCGGGAGGCGCGCAGTCCTTCGTGGGAGCGAGGTTCTTCCAGAAAATGGAGTGGTTGACGTGCCCGCCCCCGTTGAACTTGATGGCGCCCTGAAGGGAGATCATCGTGGCGTAGTCGCCCTTGATCTCCGCCTCGGAGTACTTCTCCATCGCCACGTTAAAGTTGGTGACGTACGTGTTGTGGTGCTTGGAGTGGTGCAGCTGCATGATCTCGCCGGTGATGACGGGCTCGAGCGCCCCGTAATCGTAATCGAGGTCCGGCAGCTTTGCCGCGACGAAAGTGCGGACTTGAGGGGTAATGCCGAGCGGCTTGACGGCCCCGGCGAGGCGACGAGCAGTGCGGAGCATGGTGAAAACCCGGGGTGCGCACTGTGCACTGTGGTCTGGGCTCGATCTGGGCCTTTGTTATTTCTGTTTCGTGACATTCCGAGGATCTCATATCAGGCAGCACGGGAGAGATGACTCGTATCGGGGTCGTCGTCTCGGCCCTTCTGCTCTTCGCAGTCGCATCGGTGGCTGCGGAAGAGCAATACACCACCTCCGACTTCAGCACTACCTCCGACGTCAGCAGGATGGAGTTCCAGACCTGCAGCGGATGACGACTCAACAAGCACCCGGAGCTCAAGCAGTTTTTCAAGGATACTGTGGACAAGGGGCTCATCGACGGGGTGCGCGTGAGATACATCCCCGGGAACGCGCCGGAGCTCGTGATGTTCGACCTGACCGGGCAAGAGAAGGAAAGGATAAATCTGGAGAAGATGACCGTGACGGAGATCAGGGGAATGCTCGCCTCGCACGGGTTCGCCGAGCGCGCGAGCAGGGTTGAGTTGTAGTCCTTGAGAGATGCCTCGAGCCGAGTGAAACCGCCGCCTCGACGCGCGATGACGTCTGCACCGCTAAAGCGCGAAATACGTGCTCGGTTCAGGCCGATACGAGAGCGATCGAAGGCCTAACGCTTAGGGCCCGAAGGCACCGTGTATCTTTAGGAAAGTAAGAGTTAGCTATGGAATCTATAAGTCGGGACTGTCAGTCCTTCAGCTGACGTTGCAAACCGGCGGCGGTGACTTTTCGGAAACCCCTCATCTCTGAGAAGACAGAGTCCGTCCCTGAAGTCGCGTCCTTGTTGATTGTCGGGTTGGCCAACTCGATACCCTGGATCGGAGTGAACGCCAGGGAGGAGGACAGACCGTTCGTTGCGCCGCCGCTGCCGTAGTTCATCAACTTCTTCTGCACATTCTTTGGCACCTTCATCTTTGTGGGCTTGGCCGTGAGCTTGAGCTTCCCACTGGCCGCCGCCATGCCCGCGGAGGTTCCGAGTGTTCCCAGGCCCTCGCCTTCGTATCCGATCTCCTCCTCGGCGACGTTGAAGTTGACCCTGTTCGCAGCCTTCCTCATGTCACTCGCGCCGAACCGTTCCTTCCAGGCGCGAGCTCTCTTGCCGCCTCTTCGCTTCTTCGCCTCGCCGCCGGGGATCGCGAGGGGCTTGGCGGTCCTCGCCGGGGGGGGCTCCTGCCACTTCTCGATCTTCTTCACCATCTCCGTGTGCATGCCGCGCCCCGTGGTTCCGCTCGGATCCTCGCCGAAAGCGTCCACCCGAGCCATCAGCGTGCACTTCCCCGCGACCAAACGAGCGGCGCGCATGCGAAGCGGCGGCGGAGTCTTGCGCTGGATGATGTCGCACTGGTTGATGAAACCGACGTGCAGGTCGCCAGACTTGACGGCAGTGGCGCTGGACATACCCGCGGCCGCCTTCCTCTTCTGACCCAGAACCTGCACGTTATTCGCCGGCATCTTCGACAGCGCCACCAGGCCGCCTGCTACTGACATCAGCTTGGACGCAACCTCCGGGCCGAGCACCGCGCTTAGGTTAGGTGCGGTGCGGTCCATCCGCGCCTCCACGAGTGCCACGAGCTTGCGCTTGTCCGCATCGAGTTGCAACTGAACGTCACACGCACGCACGGTGGCCTCGAGGTCCTCTGCGCTCAGCGGCTGCCCGTTGGTGGTGCTCCCCGTCACGGACACCACCATGATTGTCGCGTTCGGCAGCACACTCTCCAGCTCAACCCTGGTCATGTCCATCTCGTTGCCGATCACCTTCACCACGCGCGCGTAATCGATGGGGTGCATCACCAGCGACTCTAATTCGGGAAACTTGGCCCTGTACCTGTCCCGAATGAAGTTGTGCACCACCTGGATCTCGTTCTCGATCTCGACGCTCAGCGCGTTGCAGTCCACAATGAGCTGGTACGCGCCCTCGTCCACGACGCCGAGGGTGCTGCCGGGGCCCGTGGATGCGTCGCCTTCCTCCTCCTTCTTTTTGGCGTCAGCCGCGAGCGCGTCGTCCACCTGAGAGATGACCCTTCGATACCGCTCGCCGCCCACCAGCTTTGCGACGGCGTCGAGGGACCTGAAGTCCACCCCGCCGATGGGTCCCTCCGCCGCCTCCGCCTTCACGCCGTCCTCCGCGGGTTCGTCCTTCACGGGCTCATCAGCGACATCGTCGTCGTCGCTGAGGTCATCGAGATCCGCGAGAAAGGAATCTGCGAGGGTCGCCATGCTTGTGAGATCCTTCCTCCGTGGCTTGGACCTGTCTTCTGCCGTCGACCAGCAAAGTTGGAGCGCTTTTCTCGACGAGGCGAGGAGTCGAAAATTGCCCGTTGGGCTCGTACCCCCGTCCGGAAAACAAATAGCCCGGAGAGAGGGTAGTGTGCGCGAGGACGGTTCTCCCAGCCACTAAAGACGACGCAGGCATCGCCACACGTCACCCACAGTTCGCGTCGTTGGTGTCAGCACGCCGCTGTCAGCGCGTAAACCCGTCCAGGACCGACTTCCGGACTAGCCGAATCCGGCATTTTTGCAGAGGAGCCTAAAGCGGAGAGACTCATCGGAACGAGCCGAGATGTTCTCCACCAGGCCCCCCGCGGACTTCCGCATCCAGAGGATGCGCGCCGCCGACGAGAAGAGCAACCAGATGCAGGCTTACGTCAAGGTACATACCGCGCTGCAATTGTCCTTTCCCGTCGTCGACACTCGTCCCCGCGCGCGCAGAGTTTCCCCTCAATTTGTCCACGACTGACCATCGTCCCCGGTCCCGTTCCCGCCTCAGTCCTGGAAGACGAAGGAGTTCGGCGCCGTCTGGGAG
>Ga0115551_1002754_pt1 | contig 10581 bp, 11 predicted proteins | sample COGITO_mtgs_1103_FD_87179 | JGI IMG/M metagenome (GOLD analysis project Ga0115551, IMG submission 87179) | Pelagic marine microbial communities from North Sea - COGITO_mtgs_110321 | ecosystem: Environmental > Aquatic > Marine > Epipelagic | place: Germany:Helgoland, sampling site Kabeltonne... | reverse complement strand
TTTCCTGGATGAGAAACGCGTCGCCATCGTAATCTTCTACCAAAAGAATAACGATATCCGTGGAATAAATTGATTCGGAACTACGCATCTAGGAGCCTTGGTCACTGGAAAGTTCGTTCTTATAGGCCGCCGCCACCCTGTGGCGGTACTTAAACACTCTAAACTATTTGAAAAATAAAGCGAAAAGTTTTTGGAGTGTGTCAGGAATTAGAAGTGAATTTTGTTATTTTCATGGATTCCCGTCGCATGAATCGGATACTTACAAAAACCGTTGCTATTTCGTCATTAAGCCTATGGTCATTCTACCGTTCTTTACGGCGAAGGTAACTCGTAAAAACACACTAACCAGGGTCGGGTAGAGCTATACAAGAACTCTACTAGCATGCCCCTAATTAATCACGCAGCTAATAGGCGATAATGGTGCATGAATAATTTCTCTTTACTAAATCTCCCCGCTCCGCTGCTACAAGCGATTGATGCGCTCGGCTATACCGAAATGACACCAATCCAGGCAGAGTCTTTGCCACCAATGCTGGCTGGACGTGACGTACGTGCTCAGGCGCGCACTGGCAGCGGCAAAACGGCGGCATTTTCCCTTGCCCTACTCGCGCAGTTGCAACCGGATCAAATCGGCTTGCGGGTATTGGTACTTTGCCCCACCCGCGAATTGGCTGATCAAGTCAGTAAAGAAATTCGCGGCCTAGCGCGCTTTATTCCTAATTTAAAAATACTTAGCTTGTGCGGCGGCGTACCCATTCGTACGCAACTAGCCTCGCTTACCCATGAACCGCATGTGGCGGTAGGCACGCCCGGTCGCAGCAAGGATTTAATTGGTCGCAACGCCTTGGATTTGTCCGCGCTCACGACCGTTGTGCTCTACGAAGCAGACCGCATGTTAGATATGGGGTTTCTCGATGTGGTCGAAGAAATTCTCAGGCATGCGCCGGACACACGCAGCACTTGGCTATTTTCCGCAACTTATCCCGAACAAATTGCGCACTTAAGCGCGCGCTTCCAGCAAAACCCGATCGCAATTGAGATCGAGGCTGAGGATCCACAGGGAGGAATTGAGCAGTCCTTCCTAGAGGTAGAGAACCACGAAAAGCCCGATGCGGTTATTGCGCTCTTGTTGCAGCTAAAGCCCGAAAGTTGTCTGATTTTCTGCAACACGAAAAATGATACCCGGGAGCTAGCCGCCACGCTGCGGCAACATAGAATCCCTACCCTGGAACTACACGGCGACCTCGAACAACGCGATCGCGATGAAACGCTGCTGCAGTTCGCTAATGGCAGTTACCGTATTTTAGTGGCCACCGATGTGGCGGCACGTGGTTTGGATATTAAAGCCCTGCCATTGGTGATTGGGTTTGAGTTACCCACCGATCCGGACACTTATGTGCATCGCATCGGCCGTACCGGCCGCGCCGGCGCTAGTGGTGTCGCGCTAACGCTAGTGTCTAAGCGGGAAATGCCACGCAGTTTGCGTATCGAAGAAGCCCAGGTAGACGGCAAGCCGCACCCCATCACTTGGGGCTCACTACCCTCGCTAACCCGGGCCAGTGAAAATCCTGCTTCGTCAGAAGCGAAGTTGCCACCGCCGCAAATGCATACCCTGGTGATAGATGCGGGCCGCAAAGACAAACTACGGCCTGGGGATATATTGGGCGCGCTGACTGGGGATGCCGGTTTACAGGCCAAGAGCATCGGCAAAATAGATTTATTTCCAACCCGTGCCTATGTCGCAATCGAGGTAAAGTATTTCGATGCGGCCTGGAAGGCCTTGCGCGGGGGTAAAATTAAGGGTCGCAACTTTCGTGTACGAAAGCTAACGTCCTAGTTATGTTGATCGTTAGCGTACGCCTGAGCGAATAGAACCTGGGGAACTGGGGCTTAGCGTGAGCGAATATTGAGGTCGTGGGGCGTGACGGCTTTTAGCTCCCGGTGCGACTTATTAACGCATCGACTGGAATGCACGCAAAACGTCGCTACGTGAAATGCTGCCTACCAAGCGGTTGTCGTCCATAACCGGCAGAGCCTTGAAACCCATGTTGCTGAACAAACGGGCAACTTCCAGAATGCTCTGGTCGGCTTCAACTGTAATCGCTTCGGGGGTCATATATTCCCCTACTTTGCCGCCCCACTCTTCGTGGTAGCAGGCATCCAGCGCAACCTTGAGGCAATCGCGTTCGGACAAGAAACCCACAACGTTGCCCAGATTATCGGCAACTGGGGCGCCGGTAATGCCGTTCTCGAGCAATAGATGAATCGCCCGCAGTACATCCATGTCTGGGTTAAACGTTACCAAATTGGCAGCCATATGGTCTTTAACCGTTACCGAATGCAACATGACGCGACTCTCTCTAAATCTGTACAACCTATGCCAACTAGGCTTGGGAGTTTTCTGGTGTTTCGCACTCAGAGGTGGCGCCGCAAAGCTCGCAAGTGCCGCCCTCAAAATTATTTATACCGCCACAGGTGCCTTTTATTTCGCGGCCCGAAAACATGACGCCGACGGACATCGCTAAAACTACCAGTGCCATTACGGCAAATGCAATAAAAAATAGTGTCATGGTTGTTCGCTCACGTGGGCTGAGAATTGTTTGGTCATGTGTTCAGTATACTCGTCGTTGGCCCCGCTGATAAATAATGCGGCAATCTTTTCGCGCTCGGCGAAGGCTAATCCGTCTTTAGGCCCCATAACCAGTAATGCGGTTGCTAGTGCGTCAGCGTCGGCTGTATATGCCGCCAACACGGTGACTGAGCGTAGATTATGCGTTACCGGCCGACCGGTACGCGGATCAATCGTATGCGAATAGCGCTTGCCATCGGCCTCAAAGAAATTGCGGTAGCCGCCCGAGGTTGCCATGCCCCTGCCCTGCAAATTCACGATTAGCTCAATGTTGCGTGCGCCTTGTGTGGGGCGCTCTACCGCGACCTGCCAAGCTTTTCCATCCGGATTAAAGCCCTCGCCATAAAGCTCGCCGCCGATCTCCACTAGGAACCTGCTTAGACCCAACTGTTTTAATTTGGCCGTTACCTGATCTACTCCGTAGCCTTTTGCAATAGCCGAGAGATCGATATAGACCTCGTCTATCCGCTTATTTATAGCCGGGGGGCGATCACGCAGAATGAATTTGTCGAAACCAAGTAGACGTAAGCGCTCGGTGATTTGCGCATCGCTGGGTGCGCTTTTTACATGCTTTCCGGGACCAAACCCCCACAGGTTCACCAGTGGGCCAACGGTAATATCGAACGCGCCCTGGCTTTGCAGGTTGATATCGCTGGCGCGCTTGATCAGTGCCAATAGCGGTTCTGAGATCGGGACCCAGGCACCTGCGGCGTGGCTGTTAACTCGCGAAAGCTCGGAATCTTCGCGGTAGGTCGACATGCGCTGGTTGACCGTGTCGAGTACTTGCTCGACGTCCGCTTTTATTTGCTTGGTCTTAAGTTCGGGCGGCACTTCGGCAATCGTTACCGAATAGGACGTGCCCATCGTAGCGCCGGAAAACTTAACCGTGCGGGGTTGTTGCTCGCAACCTGCGAGCAGGCAAGCTGCCAAGACGGTAGTGAGTAGCCCGACCCGAAGCACTGAAGCCAGCATAAAAACGTTTCGTTTGTTCTGAATAGCGGCTTTAACTATGTGCGCCGTGAACTAAACATGGGTCGCCGTTATCCGCCGAAGTCATCCAACATGATGTTTTCGGGCTCAACGCCAAGATCTTCCAACATATTAACGACTGCGGAGTTCATCATCGGCGGGCCGCAAAGATAAAATTCGCAGTCTTCAGGTGCCGGATGATCTTTGAGGTAACGCTCCATCAACACATCGTGAATGAAGCCGGTGTCACCTTCCCACTGATCTTCTTCTTTAGGATCAGAGAGCGCCACGTGCCATTCAAAATTCTCATGGTCTTTCGCCAATTTATCGAAATCTTCGACGTAGAACATTTCACGCTTCGAGCGAGCGCCATACCAAAAGGTCATTTTTCGATCGGTGTTTATGCGCGATAGCTGATCAAATATGTGCGAGCGCATCGGCGCCATACCGGCACCACCACCAACAAATACCATTTCCGCGTCGGTTTCCTTGGCAAAAAACTCACCAAACGGACCGGCGATTTTGCATTCGTCGCCCGGTTTTAGGTCGAAGATGTAAGAACTCATAATGCCAGGCGGCAGGTCGGGCTTGCCCGGCGGCGGCGTGGCTACCCGCACGTTGAGCATGATAATGCCCGCCTCTTGCGGATAATTCGCCATGGAGTATGCGCGGGTTACGTCTTCCTTAACTACGGACTTGTACTGCCACAGGTTGTGGGTGTCCCAGTCTTCACGGAAACGTTCGTCCACTTCGAAGTTCTTGTAAATGGCTTCGTGTGGTGGGCAGATAATCTGAATAAAACCACCGGCACGAAAGTCCACTTTCTCGCCTTCCGGCAACTCCAGTACCAACTCTTTAATAAACGTGGCCACGTTGTTATTAGAGCGAACTTTACACATCCACTGCTTAACGCCGAAGACTTCTTCCGGCACGCGCACTTTCATATCCTGCTTAACCGTAACCTGGCAAGACAGGCGTTCTCCCTCTCGGGCCTCACGTTTATTAATGTGTTCTTCTTCGGTAGGCAGGATCGAACCGCCGCCTTCGGTAATCTTTACCTTGCATTGGGCGCAGGTACCGCCGCCACCGCATGCGGAAGAAACGTAGAGTTTGGAATCGGCCAGCGCGCCCAGTAGTTTTGAGCCCACGGGGGCCTGAATGGTTTTTTCACCATTGATTTCGATATTGACGTTGCCGGTCGCAACCAGGCGCGATTTCGCGGCCAGGATAATGCCCACCAGCGCAATAACCACACCGGTGAAAACACCGACGCCCAAACCAATTTGTGCTAATTCACCCATGGTAAGACTTGTTTCGTGTTACGGATTGAATATTCGGGGAATGATTCGTGGACAAAAGCATCATAGCTGGATACCCGAGAAGGCCATAAAGCCCAAAGACATCAGCCCCACGGTAATAAAGGTTATACCCAGACCCTGAAGGCCGTCGGGCACGTCCGAATATTTAAGCTTCTCGCGTACACCGGCCAGCGCGGCGATTGCCAGTGCCCAACCAACGCCACTACCGATACCGTAAGTCACACTCTCGGCGAAGTTGTAATCACGTTCCACCATGAATAGCGAGCCGCCGAGGATCGCGCAGTTCACGGTAATTAGCGGCAGGAAGATGCCCAATGCGTTATACAGCGCTGGTACAAAGCGGTCTAAAAACATCTCCAGGATTTGTACGATAGCCGCGATGACACCGATATAGCTTATCAAGCCCAAAAAGCTTAAATCCACTTCCGGGAGCCCCGCCCAAGCTAATGCGCCCTCTTTCAAAAGATGCTGATAAATCAGGTTGTTAACCGGAACTGTTAAACCCTGCACCACAATAACTGCGATGCCCAGGCCAATAGCGGTGGATATCTTCTTGGACAACGCCAAGAAGGTACACATGCCCAGGAAGAAGGCCAGCGCCAGGTTTTCGACGAATACTGATTTAACCAGCAGGCTTAAATATATTTCCATGACTTACATCACCTCGGTGCGATGCACCTGATGAATTTGATAATCGTGCTCTTCCACCTGTGCCGGTTTCCAAGTACGCAAACCCCAGATGAAAAAGCCGATAATGAAAAACGCGCTTGGGGGTAAAAGCAGCATGCCGTTGGGCACATACCAGCCGCCGTCGTTAACCAACGGCAGGATCTGATAACCCAGTAGTGAGCCGGAACCAAACAACTCGCGGATGGTGCCGACCACGATCAGAATTACGCTATAACCCAAACCGTTACCAATGCCGTCTAGGAAAGACAACCCTGGAGTTTCTTTCATCGCAAAAGCCTCGGCGCGGCCCATCACAATGCAGTTGGTAATAATCAGACCAACGAATACCGATAGCTGTTTTGCCAAGTCGTAAGCAAAAGCCTTTAGTACCTGATCCACCACAATCACCAGCGAGGCGATAATCGTCATTTGCACGATAATGCGAATCGACGAAGGAATCTGGTTGCGGATTAGGCTGATCGAGAAGTTAGAACAGGCCGTTACCGCGGTAAGTGCCGCGCACATTAACAACGCAGTCGCCAGCTGACTGGTAACCGCCAGTGCTGAGCATATGCCCAGAATCTGAAGCGCGATCGGGTTGTTATTAAATAACGGATCGGTAACGGCTTTGCGTGCTTCGCTTGCCATAAGAACCTCTAACTCTGCTGCGCCAGCGGCTGCTGACGGATGCGTTCAAGAAATTGCTGAAAACCACGTTTGCTCATCCAGTACTCGAGCATATTGCTCACCCCACGACTGGTGAGCGTGGCACCGGACAGGCCGTCTACTTTGTATTCTTTATTGGCCGTATTGGCATCGACGCTACCCTTAATCACTTCGATTTGCGGTTCACCTTCTGGCCCATAAACCAACTTACCCGGCCAGTGCGCACGCCATTTTGGATTTTCCACTTCGGCGCCCAGACCCGGGGTTTCGCCTTGTTCGTAGAACTTTAGACCGACAATGGTATTCGCATCCGGTTCGAGTGCGATAAACCCGTACATCGTGGACCACAGGCCATAGCCGTGTACTGGCAATACAATGCTTTGCAGGTCGCCTTGCTCATTGTTGATCAGATAAACTTCCGCGAATTTAGCCCGCTGCTTAATCCCGGCAATATCTTCGTTGCGCGGGATTTTAATGCTCATCTCTGGTTCGCGTGAGGCTTGGCGCTGGTCAAAGTCTTCCGTGTCTATATCTTCAGCGTATTCGCCGGTAGACAGGTCCACTACTCGCGATTGGATACGCTCGTTAAATATCTTGTTAATGTCGATGCCCGGTTCCATCAGACCCGCGACTTCGAGAATATTTTTGCGGCGATCAGCCTGTTTATTCAGCGTTTGCAGAGGCTTCAAGTACACCGCGGCAGCGGATACTACGACCGAGCAGACCAGACACACCGCCAAGGCCATGACTACCACATAGGGTACGCCGTCTCGGGACATTCCTAGTATTCCTGGCATTGGGATTCCAACCTATTCCGTAGCAACGGCAGCTTGCGCGGCCGGCTTTGCTGATTCGGGTGCCGATTCGATTGCGGCCTGGGTACGTTTAACACGGCGCTTGATGTTGGCCTGCATCACAAAATAGTCAATAAGCGGTGCGAAGATGTTCGAGAACAGAATCGCCAGCATAATGCCTTCTGGAAACGCCGGGTTTACCACTCGGATTAATGCGGTCATAAAGCCGATTAACGCACCGAAGATAATACGCCCGGTATTAGTCATCGACGCACTTACCGGGTCGGTGGCCATGTACACGGTGCCGAAGGCGAAACCGCCTATAACAATATGCCAGTACCATGGCACGGCAAATAATGGGTTGGTATCGCTACCGATAAGGTTCAACAACAAGGTAGTAACGGTAATACCCAAAACACAACCCAGCATAATGCGCCAGGAGGCGACGCGGGTATAAAGCAGGAACGCCGCACCCAGCAAACAGGCCACGGTTGATGTGGAGCCCAACGAACCCTGGATATTGCCGAAGAATGCATCCCACCAGGTGATCTGCGAAGTAATGCCAGCCAAGCCTTCGGCAGCGCCGAGGCTCAGCGCTGTCGCGCCAGAGAAGCCATCCACTGCGGTCCAAACCGAATCACCCGACAGCTGCGCCGGGAATGCAAAGAACAGGAACGCACGGCCGGTAAGGGCCGGGTTTAAAAAGTTTTTGCCGGTGCCGCCAAAGACTTCCTTGCCGACCACCACGCCAAAGCTAATGCCCATTGCCACCTGCCACAACGGGATTGATGGCGGCAGGGTCAACGCAAACAGAATGGAAGTTACGAAAAAGCCTTCGTTAACTTCGTGGTTACGCACTGCGGCGAATAGCACTTCCCAAGCGCCACCGGCGATAAACGTAACCATATAAACGGGCAGGAAGTACCACAGTCCGTGGATAAAGTTATCCCAGAAGCTGGTGGGGTCGAAACCGACACCCAACAAATGCAACGGGATTTCACGCCAGTTTGGCACTTCGTTTAAGCCCATCGCGGTCATGGCAGTGTTAGCCTGGAAACCGGTGTTCCAGCAGGCCATGAACATGCAGGGGAAGGTAGCCAGCCACACATAAATCATGACCCGCTTCAGATCGATACCGTCGCGCACATGTGGCGCGGTGCGGGTTACGTCTGGTGGGGTATAGAAGAACGTATCCACCATCTCGTAGAGGGCGTAATACTTCTCGAGCTTGCCGCCTTTGGCGAATAGCGGATGCGCGCGGTCCAGATAATTTCTTAAACGTGACACTAAAATAATCCTATATAGAAAGTTCTAACCTTCTTTCTCTATCTGTTCCAGGCTGGCGCGCAGGTGCGGGCCATAGTCGTATTTACCTACACATACGAACGAGCATAGCGCCAGGTCTTCTTCGTCGAGCTCTAAACAACCCAGCACTTGCGCCATATCGGTATCACGCACTAACAAGGCGCGCAGCAGCTGCGTAGGCAAGATATCCAACGGCATAATTTCTTCGTAATTACCGATGGGCACCATCGCCCGTGGGCTGCCGTGTTGGGTAGTCGTAAACTTGAAACTTTCGGGCTTTATCAGGCTCGATATAAATACATTCACTTTCGAGAACTTTTCCCGGCCCGGCATAATCCAGCCCAAGAGTTCGCGCTCGCGGCCTTCTGGCAACACGGTTAGTTGGGTGTCGTAGCGGCTGAGGTAAGTACCCCAACCCGCGGCCCGGCGACCGGCTAAAACCGAGCCGGAAATCGCGCGTGATTCAATCGACTTTATCTGGCCGCGCAGTAATTCATCGGTATTCGCACCAAGACGGGTTCGCAACAACCGCGGCTGCTCGACGCTGGGCCCGGCGAGCGCGATTACGCGGCGCGTGTCCAAGCGGCCGGTGGTAAAAAAGCTGCCAAAGGCCATGACATCTTGATAACCCAAGTGCCAAACACGACTTTCGGCGCCTACCGGATCCAAGTGATGGATATGTGTTCCGACCAATCCCGCAGGATGTTTGCCCGAAAATTCGGCGACTTCCAAACGAGGCTCATCGCTTATCGGGATATCCGCGTCCGGCGCCTTGCATACAAACAGCTTGCCGTCGGTTAAACGAGCCAGCACACGCAGGCCGTTAACAAAATCTTCGCGGCGCTCGTTAATTATGAACGCTGGGTCGGCCGCCAGCGGATTGCTGTCGATCGCTGTAATAAAGATAGAGCGTGGCACGCTGCCTGGCGCAGGCACCTTGCTGAATGGGCGCGTGCGTAGCGCTGTCCACAAACCCGACTGCACCAGATTAGTTTGGGCGACTTTACGATCCAAACTATCAAGCTTGGCGGCGTCGAACGCTTCAAAGGTTTTTTCTTCGTCGCCTTCTAAGCGAACAACAACAGATTGCAGCACGCGACGCGCGCCACGGTTGATGGAGATTACTTCGCCGCACCCAGGCGCGGTAAAAATTACGCCGGGATTTTTCTTGTCTTCAAATAAGGCATCGCCGAGTTTAACCTTGTCGCCCTCGTCCACCAGCATTGTTGGCTTCATACCGACGTAGTCGCGCCCGATAATGGCTACAGAAGTTACCTCTTGCGCATCTTCTATGCGCTGCTCCGGTGCACCACTGATGGGCAGATCCAAACCTTTTTTAATGTTAAATCGCATTAGGCGGGGTCTCTTTACAAAGTCTGGTTTCGGGCATAGATAGCAACAATGCTTGCTTCGCTAGACTACTTAGGCGGGCCGAGCTATTCGGGTACGCTGTCTGGCGAAACTGGTTGCGGCGCTGCGGTTTCGTTCGGTATGGATGGGGACTGGGTCTGACCTTGGCCCTCTTCTTCCAATAACTCGGACCCGGGAGCCTGCAGTTGCTCGGTAACGCTTTGCGGCGCTTCGGTACGTACACCGCCGACCAAATAAGCCAGCGACAGACTCACCACAAAAAACACTGTGGCCAGCGCAGCGGTTGTGCGGCTTAGGAAGTTAGCAGAGCCTTGCGAACCAAACACGGTTCCAGAAGCGCCACTACCGAAGGCAGCGCCAGCGTCGGCACCTTTGCCATGCTGAATCAAAATTAGCCCGACAAGGCTAATGGCAACCACTACTTGCACGACAACAAGAATTGTATAAATCATTGAATTAGTTTAGTTAATATTTGAATCTTTAGGCCCAGCCATGAAACTAGGCGCGAGCAATCGCCAATAGCGATTCAACCTCTAACGAAGCGCCACCAATGAGCCCTCCATCGACATCTTCACAGGCGAAAAGCTGCGCCGCGTTGTCGGGCTTCACACTGCCCCCGTAAAGGATGCTTACCTTATCCCCCAGTATAGCATCTTCGGAAATGATCAGCGCACGTAAAAATGCATGTGCGTCCTGGGCCTGCTCGGGGCTTGCGGTTTTACCGGTGCCAATCGCCCAGACAGGTTCATAAGCAATAATCGCGCGCGAAAAGGCCTGTACGCCAGAAGCCGAAAGCACTGCGCCCAGTTGTTGTTTCAGAACAGCTTGGGTTTCGTCGGCCTCACGCTGTTCCAACGTT